>Ga0307954_1000471_pt1 | contig 21963 bp, 24 predicted proteins | sample OrgLakmetagen437_FD_201822 | JGI IMG/M metagenome (GOLD analysis project Ga0307954, IMG submission 201822) | Saline water microbial communities from Organic Lake, Antarctica - #437 | ecosystem: Environmental > Aquatic > Non-marine Saline and Alkaline > Saline | place: Antarctica: Organic Lake... | reverse complement strand
AGATTATATCCAGCACCGAGAACATGAATAAAGTAGGTTTTATCTTGATCTAAGGCTTGAGGGTCAAGTACTGAATAGTGGTTTTCAATATTTGTGACTAGCAATTTAGGGACATAACTTGTTGTGCAAATCAAAAGACATATAGACCCTGTAATCAAGACAAATCGCTGAAACTTATATGTTTTGAATCGAAGCCACAAATACAACAACACCCAGATAAAGAATAAATTACTGAGTGTAGGTAAGGATTTAAGAAATTCCATCATCAACTTTGATTTAGCATTTAAATTTATGTAAAAGTCTGATTAAACCTTGCTGTTTTAGTAGCCAAAATTAAGGACAAAGTAGGCTGAATAAAGTCTATAAATGGGTCCTCTTTCATTTTAATAAAAAATTTAAGTTTGCAAGAAAGCGATTATATTTTAACTTGCACTTTCATAAAATGATGCAAAATTAAATTTATAATATCCTGCGAATAAATTGAATCATACTACGACGTAGCTCAGCACAGGTTTTTTGATTGATTGAAATTAAAAATAATTGGCATAGCCTTTAGTTACGGTAATTATTTTTGATGAAAAAAAAACAATTTATTGTGACATTATAGCTTTGATTTGGAATAAAACTTCAATCCTAAATTAAAAAATGCAAAAAGACGCTAAAAAAGAATGGTTTGTACTCTACACAAAACCACGTGGAGAAAAAAAGCTATCTGAGCAATTAAATACTTCAGGTATTGAGGCTTACTGTCCAACCCGAACTGAAGTTAGAGTTTGGAGTGACCGAAAGAAAAAAGTAGAGATGCCTGTTTTGCCATCAATGTTATTGGTGAAAATTGAAAATAAGCGAAGAGCAAAGGCTTTAGAATCGCCTTTGGCTATGCGTTACTTATTCTGGGACGGCAAACCTGCTGTGGTCGCGCAAGCGGAAGTTGATACTTTAAGGTCAATTTTAGGAGATAGCAAATTCGAGTCTCATGAACTAGACCAGTTGCGTCCAGGTCAAAAATTAGACATGACTGAATTAGGCTTTGAACACATAGAAGGGACTGTCCAATATGTAAATAAAAAAGAATGTTGGGTGGTCCTTCAAGGAATTGGATATGTGGTTAAGTTTAAACGGTGACTTTAGGGATTATTAATTTTAAAACAAAAAAACCCACACAATATTTAAAAGTGTGGGGGTTGAAGTTTATAAATTTTAAAAGAGTATTTATTCTTTCTTCACAATCAATCTTTCCTTATGTCTAAATATAACGGTGCTATCATTTTCAATAGGTTTATAAATGACCATTCCAGCTGCAACTTTATTATTATTTCCTATTTTCATTCCTGGAATTGTACAGGCATTTGTCCCGATTAAATTCCCATTTCCAATACTTGTATTACCAGAGATCGCTACTTGTGGACTAATGAAATTGTAATCACCCATTTTCGTATCATGCCCTATTGTACATCTTGAATTTAGCATGTTATACCAAATTATATTTATAATGCCGTATGAATAAATTGAATTATTTTATGATTGATTGAAATCAAAAATAACTAGCATAGCCTTAGCTACGGTAATTATTTTTGATGAAAAGCAGGCGAAAAAGAAACGATTTATTGCGTCATTATAGGTCTAATTTGGTATTATAGGCACCTATTTCAGCTTTAGCACCAACAGAAGCGTTATGAGAAATAACAGTGAATGGGTAAATTGTTGCAGATTTTAAAAAAAATAATTTTATGAAAAAATAACAGTTTTATTATTATAGACCATCACTTTTCTATCTGCATGTAATTTAACCGCGTTTGAAAGGACAATTTTTTCTAAATCTCGACCTTTTGCTATTAGATCTTCTATAGCAAAAGTGTGGGAGACATGTGCAACATCTTGGGCAATAATGGGACCCGCGTCTAGCTCTTCAGTAACATAATGGCTCGTGGCTCCTATTATTTTTACTCCACGTTTAAAAGCAGAGTGATATGGTTTAGCACCAACAAAAGCGGGTAAAAAGGAATGGTGTATGTTAATAATATTATAGGGATATTCACTTATTATTTTATTAGTAATAATTTGCATATATCTAGCCAAAACAATGAAATCTACCTTATACTTTGAAAGTAGTTTAAGCTGCTTCTCTTCAGCTATTGCTTTTGTATCCTTAGTTACAGGAATATGATAGAATGGTATATTGAACTTTTCTGCTATGTGTTTTAAATCTGTATGGTTACTCACAATAAATGAAATTTCTAAATTAAGCTCTTTAGAATTATAGCGACCAAGTAAATCATATAAGCAGTGGTCATATTTGGAAACAAATAGGCCCATCTTAGGCTTTTCTTCGCTCGTAAATAACCGCCACTTCATATTAAACCTTTGTGCCAATTTATTTTTAAAATCCAACTTGAAATTTTCTGGAGAAAAATTTATTTCATCAAATTCAAACTCAATCCTCATAAAAAATATATTTTGTTCTCTATCAACATGTTGATCTAGATAAACAATATTTCCCTTTTTATTGACTATAAAATTTGTTACTGAAGCAATGATGTTGAAACTGTCTTTACAATGTATTAAAAGTGTTATTTTTTTCATTATTATGAAATGTTAGGATAAAATATCTTGAATTCAACTTTTAGATTTGATTATTATAAATACTTTTTCAAAACAGAAAGAGGAATATTTTCCTCTTTCTGTTTTGAAGGGAAGATTATTTTTAGAGCGTCAAATCGTCAAAAAAGAAGTTTTATGACTTTAAATCTTTTTCATTCATGAGTTTAGCTTCGGTATCAACATCTCTCAGAAAGATAGTCCCTGGATCAAACTCATACATTTTGTAACTTTTATCAAAACCCTAGTCATTATCTAAAAGCCTTATGTTATCTTCTGTAAAATTGGCTCCTCTCTAGGCAAATGGTATATAAGAAGCAACCTTTTTAAATTAATTTTGATGACATACGGTCGACAGGAATCATTCTCTTTAAAGTATGCTGTGAAAAAACGATGCTTAAAGAGTGAAGCTGATAATATTGAAATTTTTCCTATCTAGAACCCCATGCACTTCAACCCTGTTTTTTCCGCAAATTAATTCTATTATGGTAAAATTAATATCGCAAAAGAACTTTTTAAAAGGAAGTTTATTTATAAAGTTAATTCTCTTTTTTGCATTATAACTCTACTACAAACTTAAAAAGGACTATCCAATATAATTGGTTCAATATCAACATCTCTTAAAAAGACATATTCTTTATCAAAATAATATTTACTCTGCTTAGGAATTTTAAACTTATCCTGTAATATTTCAACTGTTTTGGAAACTAAATCAAAGCCGCATTCAGCTAGTATCCCTGTATATGCCATGTGGCGGATATTAATTTCAGTTACCAACAGATTACCTAAATCATCTTCTTTAAAGTCAAAACTATAAACTCCATTTGCTTTAACTCCGGTAGCCTTCTGCACAAAATCCATTACTTCTTCGCACTTCTCAAGAAGCTTTTTCTCATTTAATAATAAGCCATAAGAAGTATTACCAGTAACTTTAGAAGGCGCTATATCTGCCATCACATATTCGGCACAGTGCAAACCAGCATTAGCTACGCATTGGCCATCAATATATAACATCTGATTTGCCAAGTGCCTCCCTGTTAAATATTTACTGATAGTAAACTCTGGAACTGTTTTATGAATGAATAGCCAAGCTTCCAATTCCTCTTTTCTATTGAGCATTAGTGAGCCTAAACCACCTGAGCCTATCGAAGCCCTAATCCAGCAAGGATATCCTATTTCCTTTTGGACTTCTTCAAAACGTGGATTACTAGGTGTTATTCTTAGTGTATCAGGTATAAATAAAGTCCCCTTAAGTAGATCTGCCATAGCCGCCTTATCCATCAAGGCTTTAACATGGGCTTTTGGAGGGATTAGCGTTGCACATGGATAGGTTTTATATTCCTCAAAGTACTTACCCCATGCCAAAACCTCCTGCTCTGGCTGTACGAAAGCAAAATCAATTTGCTCTGTTGCGATTATTTCACTTATCTTATTGAAATAATCATTAGCTGTAGCTCTAGGTATTAAATATCCTTCATCAATTAAACCTTTCATGTGAAATCCTAAGGCCTTTGGGTTGATATCGGTCCCAATAAGTCTTGAATTAGGGTACACAGTCCTTAACCTTTTTAAGATTGAGCGAGGTGTAGGGCCACCTACACCCAGAATAAGTATATTCATAGTTTTAATTTTTACCATTAAACGGTTGCATTGGTCTTTCTGCGGTTTGATTCACACCCTCTGAATTAACTACTTTTAGAAAAGTGAGATAAAATATTTTCAAATCCAATAAGAAGGACATATGATCGATGTAGTAAATGTCTAATTCAAATTTTTTAGTCCAAGAAATAGAGTTTCTACCATTCACCTGAGCCCAACCTGTAATCCCTGGTTTCACCTCATGCCTCCTATCTTGATCCGTGCTATATAAAGGCAGATATTTAAACAATAAAGGTCTGGGGCCAATTAAACTCATGTCTCCTTTTAAGACATTCAATAATTGCGGAAGCTCATCTATCGAGTACTTTCTAATAAAATTACCAAAGGGAGTTATTCTTTCTATGTCTGGTAGTAGATGTCCCTCATCGTTTTTTCGGTCGTTCATTGATTTAAATTTTACAATAAAGAATTTTTTGTGGTCTTTACCTGGTCTACTTTGGAAGAAAAAAACAGAACCCTTATTTTGAATTAAAAGAATTATCCCTGTTAATAAGAAAAGAGGAAAAACAAGTAATAGAACTATACTTGCTATCAATATATCTAAAATTCTTTTGAAAAAAAGTCTATACATTATGAAGTTTATATTCTCTTAGATGTCTTTCTAAAATTGGCTTTAATCCTTTTTTTACTGGTAACTGCCAAACCAACTTACACCAATCATGGTTTCCTTCAATTAGGCCCGGTCCATTTTCTGTTACCACAATATCCCAGCCAATAGAGCGGTTTTCAGGATGCTCCAAAGCGGCAGTTATTGCCAATTGCTTACAGTCTTCCCAAAATGGTACTTGAAAACCAACAATGGAAATATTGGTTATGGGATGATTCATCTCTGGAGATTTAGTGATATCGCTATACACACCTGGCAAATTAATCTTCCCTGATTTTTCATTAATAGATGCTGCTAAGTTTCCAGCAGCCATGTTGTCTATTGGTGAATTAACTGAAATACGTTGGCGACAACCCAATATTTCAACTTCATCTTTGCTGTTTAGTTGAGTAAATATTCTTACAGTATTTACTCCAGATGGACTTAATCTATTTAAGTCTTTATGTTGTGTTATGTATGTTTCTGCTAAGTCAAAACCTTCTTTGACCATGTATTCTATAAGTGTCTCTGGGTTGAATTGATTAGAATTTACAAAAGCAGTACCTATTCCACATTTCCCTTTAGATTCCTTTAATACAACTTTAGATAATTGAAGCATTTTCTTAACGCCTTGGATATCTTCTCTCATTTCCTTAACATCCATGACATGATGTTTGAAAAAAGACTTATACTCTTTATAGAACATTGTTTTGTCGTCTAAAATATCGCGATACTCTAAAGGATTCATGATTCTTTGAAACTCATACATGTATCCAGTTCCAGCCCAGTTATTTTTATTTTCAGAATTCATATCATAAAAACCAAATTGAAAATATTCCAAAATGGAAATGTTATATTTCAAAGAGTCAAAAAAGATTTCCCTGTAAATCTTCATTTTACTGCGTCCTGTTTTTTGAATTGTGAAATTCAGGAATTTCTTGAAAGTCGTCTTATCTAAATTCTTTAAATAATATCCGAAATACAATAATCTATTTATTTTCATTTAATTTTAAAGTTTTAATTATACCAAAGAATCTTTTTGTTGGCTCTAATTTTCCAACTAACTCAAAACCCATTTTTTCAGCTAATCTCTGTGATGCTAGGTTTTCAGAATCAGTAATATACCAAAATTGATTAATACCGTTTTTTTTCAAATCATTATATGCTTTATAAATTCCTTGCCATGCTAAACCCCTTCCTCTGTAGTTTGATGAAGTCATTACATAGGTAAATTGAACAGCCCCTTTATCCATATAAGGCCATTTGAAAAATCGGGGTACAACTAAAAAACTAGATGCTAATTTAGTTTTGTCGAAAAACCGATAATAAAAATAATTATTTCGCTTAAAAATACCAATAAAGGAGAATAATGAAAAAATAAAATACTGATTTGGTTTACCAGGTGGAACTAGATTAATTGTCGTTGGAGACCATTTTTCAAGTCGTAAAATCATCTCAGATTTTGGTGAGGTCACTTTACTAGTTTTGAAAGCCAATATTTCTTTCTTATTCATTATTCATTAAATTAATTAAATCACTACTTGAAATGAATTCTACATCAGGATGTTTTAGAATGATTAAATTAAGTAATTCTTTCAATTTTTTTAATCCTAATTCTCGATTCTTAGGATCTATTAATCCACAATAATTGACTCGATGGGAACTTATCACAGCAGGTTTATTTAGTCGGAAAGCAGTGTTTATTTGTTCCATAGCAATTGTAATAGAAGCTGAGTTATCTGCAGGTTCAAATACTACGTTTCGAACCATAGACTTCATGTTTACTAAAAAACTCTTACCTGTATAGTAGAATTTTTTCTTAAAATTACCTTTACCTAAATGATAATTTTCCAATAGCGGTTTATCTGTAATAAGAATACCTTCTTGAGATAAGGTTTTAAGGACTTGATTAGAGGCTATAGCAGTAGGGGCCATAAAGTGGACTGGCTTATAGCCATAAACTTGTTCAAACTTACTTAAACCATCTTTTGCAATTAAAGATAAGCCATCATTCTCACTATAAGACCAATATGTAAAGGCTCCAGTCCATGAACGTGTTGGATACCTTGTGGATGATATACTAGTATAAGATCTGTTTTTAAGTGCAATAAGGACTTCTTTATCCTTAGCTATAAGCTTTTCCTCTAATTCTAAAACGTTAAAATGCTCGCGTCCATGAAGTTGAGGCTTCATAATTCCCTTTTCTATTCCTTCCTGCCAAAGTTCCCATGTACCCTTATAATCTTGGGCATTTAAGTCTGCTAGTTTAGCATAAGTTTCTGGTAATAATTCATAGATGTAAGAACTATGTCCATCTTCTTGCATTGCTTCAAAGTTGATGTTAGAAGTCAAGGCAAAGGGAGTGAAAATTGCATGATTACCATGTTTATCTTTTACAGAAGTTAATACTTCATAAAGTGCTTCAAGATCTTCACGGGTTTCTAGTGTATCAAGAGCATCAAATCTTGAATGTACTTTCAGCCCAGCTTTATCCATGTTTTCCCTAGCCTTTTTAGAGTCCAGTCTTACATTACCATAGTCGTCTACTGAAAAGATTACCAATTTCCGATTGGTACGCCAGCCAGGCACGTTTTTTATATGATTTGCTATTGTTTGTTTCACCATTATCAATTATAAACTATTTGAAATATAAGCATCTACAAATTTATCTGCATTTTCTCGTTTAAAATCTTGAGCTGCTAGAGCAGCATTATGACTTAATTTTTTATAAGTAATTGGATCTTTAGCTAGGTTTACTAAGAATTTTGCAGCTTGTTCCAATTCGTCTTTAATAAAACATTTACCAAGCTTATAACTCTCCACATATTCATTAAGCTGGCTATCTTTAGAGGCTATATAAAGAGAAGGAATTCCATAACTCATTAGATTATATGATTTACTAGAAACACTCCCTTTACTGGTTGTTTCATCTAGTATAACTAAACCAAGGTCTATTGCAGATAATTGTAAACTCCCTGTATGTAAAGACCTTTATTAAATCAAAAATTCTATTATTATTTGAGAATATGTTTCGAGAAATCTTTGTGCTCGCTTTTAAATAGTTCGCCTTTTGTCAAACTCTTGAAATAGTTATATGTTTTTTTCATTCCTTCTTCCCTAGATGTTTTTGGTTCCCATCCCAAAATACTTTTAGCTTTTGTTATATCGGGTCTTCTTTGCATGGGATCGTCGGTGGGTAAAGGTTCATAAATTATTTTTTGATCTGAGTTTGTTAATTTTATGATTTCTTCCGCAAAATCCTTAATGGTTATTTCTTGGTCATTTCCAATATTAACTGGGTCACTATAATCACTTAAAAGCAACTTGTAAATACCGTCCATCTGATCGTCGACATAACAAAAAGAACGTGTTTGTTTTCCTTCGCCAAAAACCGTTAAATTTTCTCCACGCAAAGCCTGTCCAATAAATGCTGGTATCACGCGACCATCATTTAGTCGCATACGGGGACCATAGGTATTGAAAATACGCACAATCCTAGTTTCCAAGCCATGAAAACGATGGTACGCCATGGTAATGGATTCCTGAAAACGTTTTGCTTCATCATAAACCCCACGTGGACCTATAGTATTTACATTTCCATAATACTCTTCAGCTTGAGGATGCACCAATGGATCTCCATATACTTCAGAAGTACTGGCAATTAAAATACGTGCTTTTTTTTCTTTTGCCAAACCAAGAAGGTTATGCGTTCCCAAAGAACCAACTTTCAAGGTTTGAATTGGAATCTTCAAGTAATCAATCGGACTTGCGGGTGATGCAAAATGCAAGATATAATCCAAATTTCCAGGGACATGAACAAATTTCGAAACATCATGTTGATAGAATACAAAGTTTTCATGTTTAAATAAATGTTCGATGTTTTTGAGGTCTCCGGTAATTAGGTTGTCCATACCAATGACTTGGTAGCCTTCTTCAATAAACTTATCGCACAAATGCGAACCAAGAAACCCTGCGGCTCCAGTAATTAGAATTTTTTTTGACATTGTTTGATTTTTTAGTCTTTTAAAACTGAATATTATTTTGCTTTTGCTTCGAGTAAGTCAACAAAATTTTTGTAGACGGTTTTTGTATCCCCTTTTTCCTTAGTCAATCTAAAACCGTTTTCTCGAAACTCTTGAATTAGATTAGGATTTTTGTAAAATACCTCAATATTTTCTACCAATTGCTTTGCATTCCCAGGATCGTTGTGAAGTCCTACCTTTTCATCGACGATAATATTTTTCATCTCACTTTCTAAACTATTCAGAATAGGCAGTCCTGAACTAAGCAGATCAAATAACTTATAGGTAACGGATTGTGGTGCGCCTTTGATGTGCTGTGTCATTCCAAGATGGGACAAAGAATATTGTTTCATTAAATCATCCTTGACTAAACGACCTAAAAATTCGAGATTACTATGTTTCGTTATATATGAATTGATTAATTTTTCTTGTGGTCCTGCCCCAGCGATTTTAAACTTGATTTTGTCGCCATATTTTTCCTCCAATATATCAGCAGCTCCCAAGATACAAGGTATATCATAGGAACTTGCTAAACTCCCGGCATATATAACAACCAGTTCATTGAATCCTTCTTTTGATTTTTCAGGAGTTCTGTTTATCTGATTTAGAATAAATTCAAGATCAGAAGCTGGATAAAAACAAGTGGTTTCAAGCCTTTTTTCTGCTAACTTTTCCGCCCACTCAAGGTATTGTTTTGAAATGGCCGTCACGTGCGTTGCATTTTTAAAGCTATTCGCTACCTTAGTTCTCATTCCCTTAATTGAGAGATCAAATATTGGTCGTAAACTTTTTGGAACGGCAGTTTTAAATAAATCAGGCCATGGATCGATAATATCAATAATCAATGGAATATTTTTTTCCTTGGCCCATTTGGAGACCTTGTAAGACATTGATATGGGTGGAAAAGCCATCAATATTATATCAGGCATTTCTTCTCTGTTTTTCAAAACCTTAAGCAGCTCGTTTGAAAATTTGTTGTACGCCATTAATCTTTTTAACGATATATTTTCAGAATAGCTATCGGACTTCACAAAAATCAAACGATAATTTTTATCTTCTTCAATTTCTGTAGTTTGCTCAAAACGTTGGTTTTTTGTATTGTGTTTGAAAGTACTACCAAAAAAAGAAACTTCATGTCCTCTCTTAACCGCTTCATTAGCAATTGAAATAAAACGGGTAGAAAAAACGTTGTCGACTGGTGTTTGTTCAAAAATAGAAATTAACCAAATTTTCATCTTTTATTTTTGTTTTAGTTGTAATACCCACAATCATAACTTTATATAGTGTTTGGTCGGAAATACAGCAAAATTAAAATTGTTTCTATTTCCAACCAGTCACTATATATCTATTACAATTATCTTGGATGTTTCAATTATTTATTTTTTTCTATTAATCCATGTCGCATAGATTTCTTCAAGTGTGGTTTGAAGATCTTTGGTAATGCCCCAATTTGGATAATGCTCTTTCATTTTGCGTAGGTCGCTATAATAACAAATATGATCGCCACTGCGGTTATTGTTATCATAAGTGTATTTCATTGGTTTGCCACTAATATTTTCGATCAATTTGAAAGCTTCAAGTATGGAAGTAGTATTTTCTTTACCACCACCTAGGTTATATACCTCCCCTGAACGTGGAGCTTTTATAAACTCCTCAATAAAGCGAGCTACATCATACGAATGAATGTTGTCGCGTACTTGTTTGCCTTTATATCCAAAAATGGTATATTCCTTCTCTTCCAAGTTGCATTTTACCAAATAACTCAAAAAACCATGTAACTCCACTCCTGAATGGCTAGGTCCTGTTAAACATCCACCTCTAAGAACACATGTGGGCATATCAAAATAACGTCCATATTCTTGCACGCTGATATCTCCGGATACTTTTGAAGACCCAAAAAGTGAATGTTTACTTTGATCGATGGTAAAAGTTTCAGGAATACCATGTGAATAGCGGTCATCATTGTAATCATATCGTGTTTCCAGCTCCTTCATTTCTATATAATTTGGTGCGTCTCCATATACTTTGTTGGTAGAAAGATGAACAAAAGGAACATCCGTTCGATATTGACGGGTTGCCTCAATTAAGTTAAAGGTTCCAACGGCATTGATGTCAAAATCCTGAAATGGAATATCTGCTGCCTTGTCATGACTTGGTTGTGCAGCGGTGTGCACAATAGCGTCAGGGGAGACTTCTTTAACGATTTTCAAAATGCCTTCTCTATCACGAATATCTAGTTCATGATGCACAAAGTTCTCCAACCCGTCTTCCAATCTTTTTTGGTTCCAACGGGTATCACCGCTGTCGCCGAAAAAAACAGCTCTTTGATTATTGTCTATGCCGTGTATTTCCCAACCCAATTTTGCAAAGTGCATGCATACTTCCGAACCTATAAGACCTGAAGAACCGGTTACCAATAATTTTTTCATTTTGTTTCTATTTTAAATTATTTATGTAAATTTTTATATGTGATGTTTTTACGAGATGTGATTTAAACTTCTTCTTTTATTTGACTACTAAAGTCTTACAAATCTCTAAATACTTTACAGCCCTCTTTGATGGCGAATTGAATTTATTAATTTCAATTTGTCCATTTTCAACTAATTCCTTGTAAAGTAGAGGGTTTTCAATAAGCTCTAAAATTTTATGATAAGCATCCTGAGCATCAATAGGATTATAATACAAAGCGGCACTACCACACACTGTTTTTGCAAAGCCTAAGTTGGAGGTGATTATTGGCACTTTCATCTTCATAGCCTCTGCATATGTCGCCGAAAAGCACTCCAATAAGGTTGGTAAAAAGATAGCTTGTGTTTCTTTGTATAATTGTGGACACTCATTAGGTTTTATAGGTCCAACATTTATAATATTCCTTCGTGATTTTTCTGTAAATATTTTGGTAAAGATAACATGAGGTAATGTTGTTACAAACTTTATATTTATAGCTCTATTCTCTTGAATCAGTGGAATGATTTCATTTAGTATTTCTAAATTCTTGTGCTTATAATATGCGCTAAGAATTAAGAAACGAAATTCATTTTTTTCGATTTCTGATAAAAAATTATTTGGGTGTTCAACTAATTCATTATACTGTTTACTATAGGTATTACTTACAGATGTAATATTTCGGTTTGTTTTCAACCATTTTCTTAATCTAAACTTAACATCTTCTGTTTGAACAACATATGCATTGGCATCTCTTTTCGTGAAATATTTAATAACTGTTCCCTTAAATTTCCATTTTAAGCGTTGAACACTACTAATCCCCTTAAAATAGGGAGAATCCTTATAAATATAATGAGGTAAATTAAACCCCATCAAATGAGGAGCTTTAGGTGTCCAATAAGCAGGTCCTGAGGTTGTGAAAATGATATCTGGAGAGTTATTATTTTCAACTTTCTTTAAAAAAGCTGCTGGATCTTTAAAGCTAAAGACGCGTGTTGCAGGCCGGTAATGAATTCGTAAGAATGTAAAATTTGAAGGAAAATTTTCTTGATCAATTAGGGGAGCTAGATTCAATCCCAAAACAACAATATAGTGGTGTTCTGGATAGTGTTTACATTCCTCAATAAAAGATTTTGCCACTTGAACGCCGCCTCCTTTAAATGTAGTTGCCGTGTTTATTAATAACCGCATTTATCTATTGTGTTATAAAAGTAAAGAACTGCTGTGCTATTTTTTCTGCATCAAAATCTTTTATTTTCTCTAAAGCTGCACTACTTTGTTTATTTCTTAAATCCGTGTCTTTCATGAGCGTTTTTAATTTTTCAACATATGCCATTTGATCTCTCTCCTCAATTAAGAAGCCTGTTTCTTCATCGTTGATTAGATCTGAAGGACCTGCTGTACAATCGTAGGCTATCACTGGCAATCCGTAAGACATGGCTTCCCCAATTACATTTGGAAAACCTTCTGAACTAGAGGTGAAAGCAAAAACTTTTGCTTTTTTATAGTAGTCTGATACATTAGATTTTGTGCCTACCAACTTAATGTTTTGTTCTAAGCCTAATTTCTTAACTGTTTCTTTATACTTATCTAGAAGATTCAAATTTTTTGCATTTCCGCCCACTATGACAAGTTTCCAATTTACATTATTTACAGTTTTAAAGATCTCTATTAATTCATCAATATGCTTAGTAGGTATCAATCTTCCTACCGTTAACACAATGTTTTCTTTATCTGATGCAGTCAAATTTGAATTCTGATTAATAGGATTGCCAATAATAGTTGTGTTTTTACTCCATTTATTTTTATGAGCAATTTCTCTAGCCTTTTCTGTTTGCGCTATATAACCAGCCGCTTTAGGGTATAAGCTATCACGAAGCAAATTTTGAATTTTACCAAGATTTTTATTTGGTTGGCTTCTATCAGATATGTAAACTGGATAATTTAATCCCTTAAGTGATAGAAGTACTAGATTGTTCCAAAACTCTCCAAAGCTTAGAATAGTGTTAGGATTTATTTCTTTAATAGTTTTTCTGATAAAACAAGTCGTTTTTAACGTACTTAAGAATCTAGAACTAGGTTTGTATTCAAAAACAGGTATGTAAACATTTATTTTATCAGAAATCTCAAATTCTACATTACGGAATCGACCTATCAATAAAAGAGAAACTTCGACATGTTCCCTATTAGCAAATGAATTTATAAGGTTTGCCATCACCCGTTCCATACCCCCGAAAGAAAGAGAATGTATAACACAAGTTATTTTTATTGATGTAGTCATAATTGCTTCCTAGAGAGCACCAAATTATAAAATTCATCAGGTTGTGTTTCTTTTATAATTCGGGTTAGATTCATAGAATCTGTCAAGTCTCCATAGTGTAATTTTAATCTGACATCTTTGGCGTGTGGATCTTGATATAGGTGGTCAATTCGATCTGTATTAAACAAGGAAGCTCTCCGTTTGATCCCATGTACCATATATCCTTTTTCTAACAATAACTCTGCTAGATATGCCCCATCTTGTCCAGTAATTCCTGTAATTAATGCTGTTTTCATAATGTAATGCGCTATTTTTTGGTTAGCTATTCTCTGTTGTAATCATCTTCTAGTCTAACAATATCATCCTCGCCAAAGTAGGTTCCTAGTTGTACTTCTACAAAAATAAGAGTTTCTTCACCGATATTCATTATACGATGTTTTGCTTTTAAAGGAATTTCAATAACATTTCCTGATGTATGATCCGTATCCACATCATTTAGTGTGATTCTCGCTTTACCTTGAACAATTGTCCATACTTCAGAACGTTTGTGGTGGTATTGATAAGAAAGTCTCCCACCTGGTTTTACTTCAATTCGTTTTACTTTATGTGTTGGTGCATCTTCAAGTACAAAATACTTTCCCCAAGGACGTTCATCGTGTTCCATATTATTCAATTAGCTTAGTATTTGTTTTCAATAATCTTTGATAAATCTTTTTCACTTCTTGCGATTGCTCAATAGGCATTACTAAAATAGCTTCTCCGCTTTGAATAACCATCGTGTTTTCTAACCCATGTAACTCAACATGAGCCGTTTCTGCAATGACGAGATTTGAGTCTTGGACATAGGCATTTTTTGAAGAAAAATAGTCATACAATGCTTCAAAAGAACCTAAATCAGACCATTCAAAAGTACCTTTAACCACCTTTATCTTTTTGGAGTGTTCCATCACCGCATAATCGATACTTTCTGATGGAATTTTTTTTGATTCAACTGCATCTAAAAAATCTGTCTGCTTCAGATTCATCACGCTGATACAGGCTTCTAGAATATCGGGGCGGAATGTACTTAATTCCTCAAGGTATGTTTTGGCTTTAAAACAAAAAATACCACTGTTCCATAGGTAATTTCCAGCCTCCACAAATGATTTTGCTTTGTCTTTGTTAGGTTTTTCATGAAATGCAACCACATTGGACCCCTCACTTTGAATATAGCCATACCCTGTTTCTGGTTTTGTAGGTTGAATTCCGAAAGTTACTAAGTAGTCTTTTTCTGCAAAATCAAAAGCTTCGCTTAGAGCTTTTCCATAGGCTTTTTCATCTTCTATAACATGGTCTGAGGGCGTCACAAGCATCAAATCATCTTCTTTTAAAGATAGTGCTGCAAAAGCAATTGCTGCCGCTGTGTTTTTAGACAATGCTTCTACAATAACTTGGTACGTATTGGTGACGTTTTCTTGTAAAGCATTTAAGGACAATTGGTAGTTATCAATATTGCCTACCACCAAGATTTTATCACAAAACTTTTGATTATTGTCTAAGGTAATTTCAAATAAGTTTTTGTTATCGAAAAGCGGTATGTACTGCTTGGTTCTAGACTTTTTGGACAAAGGCCATAAACGACTTCCTGAACCCCCTGATAATATGACATGAACTTTATTTGACATTTTTTGTTTGTTTAATCGTTAATGCACTTTATTACATTGTTTTCAAACCTTGGTTTTGTAGGTTTTTTTTTGTAAATATACTTCTACCCTGTGTCTAAGCTCAAGACAGGCAATGCTCAGCAGAGCCTATCGAGAGCTTATTTGTTACTTCTCGATACGATTTAAATAGATTTCTGCGAATCTCTTCAAATCACCTGCCTACCAAGGAACGCAGGCAGGCTCGAAGTGACAAGTCATCAAACTTATGACATCTATTTGGTTACCTTAACTTCCTTAATAGTGTCAATATGACTTTGAAACCAATTGTATGTACTTTGAATACCTTCATCTAAATTGATTTGATGATGCCAACCTTCTTGATGCAGTTTAGATACATCTAATAATTTTCGTGGTGTGCCGTCTGGTTTGCTAGAATCCCATTGAATTTCACCTTGATGACCAACAATTTCTTGTATTTTCTCAGCCAAATCTTTAATACTCAAATCTGTGCCTGTCCCTACATTATAAAGATGTTCTTCTAGAGGATTTTCTAAAGCATAGCAAACCGCTTGCGCTAAATCATCTACATGTAGAAATTCTCTTTTCGGACTTCCTGATCCCCAGAGTTCGACAGGTTCACTCATTCCCTGTTTTTCCTTCTTTAATTTTTGCGTCGTGGAACTTTCTTGTCATAGCTGGTAAAACGTGGGAAGTTTGCAAATCAAAATTATCGTGCGATCCGTATAGATTCGTCGGCATTAAACAGCTAAAGCCTTCAATTGTAATATTAGGCTGATACTCTTTAATCCTCGTATGTAATTCGTAAAAACATGGACTATATGTTAATAATACCAAGTTCAACTGATCAACATCATTAACTAGTTTATTGGCTAATAGAGAAATTACTGGCTCCGTTCCGCCAGCAGATAAAAAAGAACTTACTAAAGTAATAACTTTCTTAGTCAATTTTCCTTTAGCAAGTCGTTAATATTCTTCCCTTTGTAGTTGAAATCAGCTGGCTTTGACTGAATTAGTTTATATATGCTCAATTCGCGCTGATATATTTGTCTGATTTGGTTTAAATGCCACTTTCGATTGTAATAGGTGTTACTTTTATTATGACTACTTGCGTTTAAATGACTAACCTTTTCTGCCTTACTTACAATACCTAGCTTTTGAATAATTATACTGAAATCTGAGGATAAATTCTCTGTTTGACCAATATAATTTACGATAAATATTCCCTCTTGATCGACTAAATACTTCTCATTGCTTTTTACTCTTCGCAGCAGTGACCACATATAAAAAGGGATACTTCTTGCGAACAGCACATTTAAATAACTCACTGATGCTTTGATCATGTTCCTTAGCCCCTTACGCCAATACCAAAGTAGATTTTTATGGACAAAAGGCTCTCCATTTTTATAAAAAAAATATGCCGAGACAATTTTTTCGTAAGGATCACGTACAAAAGTAAATACTTGGTACTTCTCGATGTCCTTCCTTAATTGTGCTTGGAGTAAAAGAGCGTTTCCATGTTCAGGAAATTTCGTAGTTTCACCTTTTACCTTTAAGCGGTTCATCACCGCTGTTGAATCTAAACCACGAATTTTATTTTGGATCGCTGTGGTTCCTGTTTTAGGGTTCGATAGAAATATGTATTGCTTAGTTTCTGAAGTCAGCATGCTATTTATAATAAGGTTTATTGAGGTCAGTAGTTAGTTACTTATAAAATTAATTTAATGAATTTTATCGTTTTTTACCATTTTCTTGATCAGGTTGTTGAATATTGTTATCATAATTTTTTACCATAAGTCAAAAATAAAATTTGTAAGCTCATAAAAATCTTCACATCAAAGGTAGACAGTTCACCCATAATTTGGGGGCTTAGTGGAATTTGATAAAACCTCCAATTCCCGTAACTAAAATATTTTGCATTGCAATAGTGCTTTAATTTATGGCTTAGGTCGTATTAAGTATTCTTGATCCGAGTAAGTTCTGAGGATCCTATAAAAAGGATATCTGGCCAGCGTTTAAGAGCTTCGCTTAATAATTGCTGCAATTGCTTTAAACTTTCTTCCCGATTCTTCACGTCCAAACCACCGGCAAAATTGATTCGATGGCTGCAGATGATGGCTGGTTTTCCCATTCGGAATGCTTGTTCTATGCGAAAAAGTGTTTGCCCCACTTGATCTTTATGCTGAAATAGAGCTGGTTCAAAAAACGCATTTCTAACTTGATAACCAACTCCTAAAGCCTTGTTTTTTTTGGTCCAACGCCATCTTTTACGATAATCTACTTTTCCAATCTCAGGCTGCTTTTGAAACATTATCCCCTGCATATCTTGCACTCCCATGTTAAAAAGCAAGTTCTCTATCTTGTCCGACCAGGTATAAGAGGGTGCAATTACAGATACGGAATCCCGCTTAAAAAAAGCTTTAAAATCCTTTAGACCATCTGCAATGATCTCTAATATCTGGTTTTCCTCTTCTTCTTTATGAAAATCCCAAGCGGCCTGAAAGTTCTTTTTTCTCAGATTCAACCCTTCAAAAGCCAATCCAAATACTCCTTTGTCTGCTGCTATTTTGACAGCTGCAGGCCCGTAACTTAAAGCATTTAACCATAACGGGACATTAACATGCTCTCGGCCATGGTACTGGAAATCCATTAAGCCTTGCGAATCTCCTTCTTCCCAAAGCTTTAATGCCTGACTATGATGATAGCGACTAAAAGTTTGATACAGGGACTCTTTAAAATAAGCCTCATAATTTACAGCTTTCATTTTTTCAAAATCAGGATTTGCTGTTACGGCATTGGCAGTGATTACTGGATGCCGATCATTACGATCCTTGAATCTCCTTAAAACTCCAAATAAGGCCTCTAAGTCTTCAGCGCTGCACAATGTGTCATAGTAGGCATAAGCATCATTTGTAGAAAGTCCAACCACTTTAGATAAAGATTCGCGTGTGGCATTGGAAGGCATGCGTATACTTCCCCAATCGTCGGACTGTATAATAAGAAATTTCTCTTTAAAACGCTGTCCGCGTGCATTAAAAAGCCTGTATTTTATAGCCGAAGAATTCATCAATTTTTCATTTTTGAGGGTTCCAAACGCTTAGGAACTCTGCCAACTTGGAATGGGAAGAACTAGTTTCAAAGCGAACCTTGCCTTTTAAGCCGTTTTGCAATGATTGTATAACTTCAGACATCGGTAGAGATTCTTCTGATTTAATTTCTGTTGCGTGAATTTTTCCTTTTTGATCTTTTAACATAAAAGACTCCAAACCTCTCTTTTTTAAGAAGTCGTTGTTATCCCAGAAATAAGTAACATTATTAAGATCGATGCCACAAAATACAATATGCCGATAGCCTGCTGCTAAGGCAAATTGTACCAACCGATACACTGACCCTTTTTGCTCGAAGTTTAATCCGCTATTTCTTAACTTCTCTTCTACCTTTTTAATGTAGCCCGGATCAGAATGAAACTGGTCCAGTTGACCTCTGGAATTCAAAATATGACGTGCTCCATTATGCAATCTAATTTTAGCGATGATGGATGGAGGAACCTTGAATGGAAAACCTTGATAATCATGCACATTTACTGCAGGATAGAATAAAAACTTTAGTTTAGATGCTTTTAAACGCTGATCATTGTAAAGCTGCTCGTAAAAATCAATATGCCAGTTTTTCTCCAAACTTGTTGCATCTGGAATAAAATCATGTATTAACCATTTATTCATTCCTACGGAAAAGCCTTTTTCAATCTCAGACCATTGGTTGTTGGTCAAACTATTAATAGAACCTCCACTACCTAAAATAAAGAAACTCTGGCCTTCCTTCGCCTTGAATTCTTTTGGGTTAATAATTCCTAAATCATAGTTGCCAGATATTTTTTTCTGTAGTTTCTGAGCTTGGAAATCCCGAATACTATTTATAATACTCATTTTGCTAAGAGGGTATTTATATTGATCCATTGCCAAAGATAAAAACTGTTATCGTTTTCTCCGGCTTTATACTTTCGCCAAACCTTATCAACTTCCTTAGCTTCCGTAAAAGAATATTTTTTAAACTGCTCCACTTGCTCCTCCATATAGTCTCTTAAATCATCAGCTAGCCACTCCCTTTGAGGTGTTTGCAGCGGTCGTTTGGGAGCAAGAGCAACATCATTACCTAGTTTTTGATTCATTAATTGACGCAACAGCCATTTACCCTGATCTTCCTTTATCTTGTGCTTTTGATTTAGCGAAAAGCCGAACTCTACTAATCGGTAGTCAAGAAAAGGTTCACGTAGTTCTGTGCTGTGCATCATGCTTACTCGATCGTTAAATCGTAAAGCACGAGGTATTTTAGTGTAAAAAAGATCGCGATACTGTTTGTTTTGTAAAGCATCACCAAACGGACTGGGATACTTTAAATCTTTAGATTTAGACTGCAAATCACCGCTAATGCATGAGAATCGAGTTGGAGGTGTCTTAACACCCTGAATTAAGTTTTGCGAGTCACTGCGGTAGTAGTCGTAACCGGCTAATGTTTCATCAACTCCTTGCCCATCTAAAAGAACAGTGGTTCCTTTACTTTGGGCTACTTTAAAAATATTACTATAGGCCAAAGTGGGAAATCCCCCAAAAGGTTCGTCTTGAAAGTCGGAAACATTTTGAATTAAACCTGGTAATGCTTTTACATCCAGCAAAACTTTATTAAGAGGCTTACTTGTGCGTTTAATCATTTTCTCCACCCAAGGTAACTCGTCATAACGAGAATCGTCATTATAGAAAGTAAAGGCCTGAATATCTCGATTATCTGGGTAAAGTTCGTGCACCAAGGCCAAAAGGGCCGAGGAATCTAAACCTCCACTAATATTAAAGCCTACAGGCACATCAGAACGGAACCTCAATTTCACCGCATCACGTAAAAGCTCCAAGTACTGCTCTTCGATTTCGGCATCACCTTGAGGCCTTTCAATATTTTCCACCCGATTCACAAAATTGTACCAGCGTTCGACTTTAAAACTAGAGCCTTGTCTATCATCAATTTTAAAACTTGCGATATGACCGCCAGGTACTTGTTGCACTTCTGACCAAAAGCTTTCCTCTGGCATACCATAACTACCCGTTTTGAAATAATCTGCTAAAACGGATTGGTTCATCTCCTTAGGAACGCCCATAGACCAAAGCGTTTTAATCTCGCTTGCTATATATATTGCACCATTGGGAGCCTGATGGTAAAACATGGGTTTAACACCGAAACGATCTCTGCATAAATAAACCGAAAAGCTCTGCATATCCGCAATAATAAATGAAAACATTCCATTGAAACGCTCCAAGCAGACTGGCCCCCATTTCTCCCAAGCTGCCAAAATAACCTCTGTATCCCCCTTTGTCTTAAAAGTATAACCTGAACTAAGCTCCGCACGTAGTTCTAAGTAATTATAAACCTCTCCATTAAAAACCAGAGCAAAACGTCCCGAGTTAGAGTACATTGGCTGGTTCGAGTCTGTCGATATATCAACAATACTTAATCGATTGTGACCTATTGCAGATCCCGATTTAAGAACCTTGTAATCCTGAAAATCAGGACCACGGTGTTTTTGCGTTTCAAGAGCCCGCTCCACCTTTTGGTTAATATCGGATCCCGAATAATTAAAAAGTCCTATAATTCCACACATAATTTTTTATCTTAGTATTGATTTAATATTCCTTGGATCAAGCTTAAAAAAAACTTTCCAGAATGCCCGTGTTATCAGGTTGAGTTTAAGTTCGTCTTTGGGATAGCCTATTTTGTTTATACTATCGCCTAACTTCCATTGAAGCAAGAAGCGACGTGATTTCGGTAAATATTTAGTGTATCTGCTAAGGGTTTCTGAATTAATCTCTCCACTAGAAATATTACCAAAGCTTGAATTTCCTCCTGACCAATCTTCCAAACCTTCGAACTCCATCATCTTAGCTTCATATTCTAAATTAAGAAATTCGCAAATGCCTTTTACCGCTTTTTCCTGATTTGTTACTATATCCTCATATTTAATGACCATGTAACGATCCGGAAATTTGATCTGATTAAGTTCCGCCAGTTGAATACTTTCTTGCCAAACTCTTGCATGATAAAGAGGCTCATCAGCCCAAATCTTGGTTCGGTGGTATCTAGAAGCCTCCACATTTCTTGGATCTCGAATCAAATGAATAAACTTAGAATTGGGGAAGTATTTAAATATTTCATCGGCATATCGTTCATTATTCGGCGTTTTTAATGCCGGAATTTCCTTGTTTAATTTCTCGGCATAGCGATCTATGAAATAGCGAATAAATTCAGGTAAATCAAAGGGTCTTACCTCGAAATGCTTAATGGCACTATCCCGAAAACCTATAGACACATAGCCCGCTTTTTTGTGCGCCAAAATTTCATCAATCACCTTTATCCAGTCTTCTTTTTCTTTGATTACTTTGGGATACTTTTCATAGAATCCCCATAGAGGAACATAGCGAGGATAAACGGCAAAATGTGAATTACTGCCAAGAATAACTGGAGTTAATAAGATGCCACTTCGCATGGTGCCTCCTATAAAGATGTAGTCGTTTTCAGACATATCTATAAGGTTAGTTGGATTGGAAAAAATTTAATGATAAACCTTAAATCCGCAAGTTAACTTCAAATGCACAAAATTTCTTCAAACAACGTCTTTTAAGTTTATTTTTAGATAGACTTGAGTAATAAAACACGATTTCGCTTGTCTAACCGCTTTTGAAATTGCGT
>Ga0307954_1000448_pt1 | contig 22424 bp, 25 predicted proteins | sample OrgLakmetagen437_FD_201822 | JGI IMG/M metagenome (GOLD analysis project Ga0307954, IMG submission 201822) | Saline water microbial communities from Organic Lake, Antarctica - #437 | ecosystem: Environmental > Aquatic > Non-marine Saline and Alkaline > Saline | place: Antarctica: Organic Lake... | reverse complement strand
CATGATCAAACAATTTCTCCATCTAGAATGGAAAAGCTTTATTAGAAGTGCCGCGTTTAAACAAAACCTTGCTATTAAGATCTTAATGGGCTTTGGGGCATTGTACTTTATTGCAATTTTTGGATTGCTAGGCGGATTTAGTTATTTAATAATTGAAGGCTTGATCGAAGACGGGAAAATCATTTCAGACAATCCGTTTGATGTCGTTAACCAGTTTTTAATTTATTGGATTTTTGCAGATATAGCCTACCGTTATATGCTTCAAAAAATGCCAGTGGCAAATATAAAGCCTCTCCTATACCTGCCTTTTAAGAAAGGAAAAATAGTCAACTATGCCTTAGGCAAGACGGTGTTATCCTTTTTCAATTTCTTACCTGCGTTTTTCTTTATTCCATTTAGCGTGGTCTTAATCATCAAAGGTTACAGTATTACGGGGGTTATAAGCTGGCATCTTGCTATGTTGTTTATTACTCTAGCGACTAATTTTCTCAACGTTTTTATGAATAACGTCGATAAAGTATTTTATCCAGTTATTGCTGTAATGGCTGCTCTAGGATTGTCTCAGTACTATGGCATATTTGATATTACGTTATATACGGGTTCTATGTTTATGTTTTTTTATGAAAATGCATGGGCATTTATAATTCCGCTGTTGCTGTTGATAGGTACAGTTTATTACGCATACCATTATTTTGAAAAGCAGTTGTACCTAGATGAAGGATTAAAGTCTGTAGCTCAAGAAGCAACTACAGAGGATTTAAGTTTTCTAGATCGTTTTGGCAAATTGTCCACTTATTTAAAGAATGATATCAAGTTGATCAAACGCAACAAACGTGCAAAAATGACCTTTTTCATGGGGTTTGCATTTGTGCTTTACGGCTTGTTTTTTATGCAAGACTTGTATGCTGATATCAACGGGATGAAGGTTTTTGCAGGCTTGTTTTGTACCGGAGGATTTTTATTCAGTTTTGGGGGTTTAGTTCCTAGTTGGGACAGTAGTTATTACAAATTAATGATGGCGCAAAACATACCTTACCGGGAGTTTTTATTGAGTAAATGGTGGCTCATGGTCGCCGCTACAGTAATAAGCACACTGCTGTGTTCGTTTTACATCTATTTTGGATGGGATTGGTGGTTTGGAATACTAGCGGGAGCTGTTTACAACATCGGTTTTAATAGCTCTGTCGTTTTGTGGGGTGGTGCTTTTGTAAAAACACCTATCGATTTAATGACCACTAAAAAAGCTTTCGGCGATTCCAAAGCTTTTAATGCAAAAACGCTGCTCTTACTTCTTCCTAAACTGGTTTTACCTGTAGTTATTTATTATGCTTTTGCACTGACCATTAATGAGACTGCTGGTTTTATTGCGATTGCCACTACAGGAATATTAGGATTGCTTTTCAGGAATAAGATTTTTGATCTGATTGAAGATATTTATAAAAACGAGAAGTACGATACTATAGCTGCTTATGCACAAAAGGACTAGCCTGAGCACATTGATTATAGGAATATCGCTTTCATTTTTATTTCGCTTTCGCGAAAGCGAAATTTAAACCAACAACTAACACTACATTATTATGATTACTATAAATAAGCTTTCCAAACAATACAACGGTACTAGCGTACTAGACATAGAACATCTTGAAATTCAAAAGGGACAGGCGATAGGTCTGGTAGGAAATAACGGTGCTGGAAAAACCACCCTTTTTTCCCTGTTACTAGATTTGATACAGCCGTCTACGGGTCATATTATTTCAAGTGATGTGAGAATAGATCAAAGTGAGGACTGGAAACCTTTTACAAGTGCTTTTATAGATGAGAGCTTTTTAATAGGATACCTCACACCAGAAGAATATTTTTATTTTATAGGAGAATTGCGCGGCCAAAACAAGGCAGATATTGATGCCCTTATTGCCAGCTACAGTGATTTCTTTAACGGTGAAGCCGTAGGGCAAAAGAAGTACCTGCGTGATCTTTCTAAAGGAAATCAGAAAAAAGTAGGAATCATAGCCTCGTTAATAGGTAACCCACGAGTAGTCATTCTTGATGAACCTTTTGCAAACCTTGATCCATCTACCCAAATCAGATTAAAGAAAATTATCAAAGAACTCGCAAACGATCCTGAGGTGACTGTATTGGTTTCAAGTCACGATTTGATTCACGTAACAGAGGTTGCTCAACGTGTGGTATTGTTAGAAAAAGGGAAAGTGGTAAAAGATATTGAAAAGAGCAGTGCTACTTTTAAAGAGTTAGAAGATTATTTTATAGGCATCTCAGAAAGTCATGCGCCAGTTGCAGTGACTACAGAAGAAGAAGAAGAAGAAGAAGAATGATGAATCCAAGATATAAAATGCTGGGTATTCATGTGATTATTTTCTTAGCAGCTTTTTTGTTAGCGCGATATATAATGATGCAGTTTGTTATAGAGCCTACTATTTGGACTACTGTCATCCCTTTGTCCTGCGCGTGGTTGATTGCTCCCAGACCTCATGTGGTACAAATGCAGTCTGGTAAGGAATACGGTTTGAAATCAATTTTCAGCAAGAAGGTATTTAAGGTATAATGATATACCTTTAGAAAAATTTAATTTTTATGAGCCCTAAAATCAAATCCTTTCTTATTTACGGTGTTTCTTTTACTGCCTTATTTCTAATTTCAAGATTTATTGTATTACAGTTTATGGAGCAAGGAATGATGACTATGTTTATACCTATAGCCATTGCTATGATTGTAGCTCCAAAACCCCATATGGAAGAAACAGAGTACGGTAGAGCGTACGGTTTAAAGTCTATATTTTTAAAAAAGCCATTTAAGTTTTAATGTATTCATTACCAAGGTTCGATTCACGTCATTATACGGGTATCTTTTAGCTAGAGCGGTCCCTGGTTCTTCCTCTTAGACGACTCCTTTTTAATTTACTCTTCGTCGGCCTTTGTGTTTGATTGTTTTTACTATTTCTTTTAAAGCGTCTGCTTTTTCTTTATCAGTGTCGTAGGCTTTACCATTTCCATAGGATTTATCATATGGCTCAGTTATGACAGCTTTCTTGTCATCTAGTTCAAAGGCAACATACCTGATATATTTTTGATCATGATAGCTTCCTTTATTTTTAAAATAGAAGATATAAAGAGCTGCTTTTTTGCCTTTATCAGTAGTGATTATTTTCTTTTCTTCAAAAGAGAGCTCGTCTTCTCCTTGATCAAAAGAACTTGCTGTAAGCACGATACTTCTTGCAAGATCCTCTTGACTGGTGACCGGAGATAATTTTATTTCTCTTTCTGCAGCAGTAATCATTATTTGAGCTTTAAGCGATAGGTCTTTTTCTATTTCTTTTTTAATTTTTTGAGGTATTATCTCATCATTTTCCATCAATAATGTAACGTATTCTGCTACGGCTTCGTTTTTACCACTGTCTAATAATTTAATAAAGAAATCTTGAGCGTTTCTATCCTTTCTAAATGGAAAGATGAGTTTTACATAGCTGTTCAATAAATCATTTGATTTATAATCATAACTAGATCTTTTAGCACTTAAAGTTCTTTTGATTTCAATTTTACCGTCGGTAATAATTTGCTTGCGGTATTTCTTATATGTTTTCTTCTTTACAAATCCAGAGTCTTTAGTACGAGCTAGTAATTCATAAACCGGTTCTTTATACTCACTGATAGATGCATAGGTAAGCAATTCTGGAAACAATTTAGAAGACAGCTTTAAAGAGTCCCCATAACGATTGAACGCACTAGATATCCCTGATTTTTTTAAGGGCAAGTCTTTCTCCAGTAATCGCAATACTTTTTCATGATTTCCAGCTGTTTTTTTACGCAATAATTTCCTTAATATAAGGAGTTGTACATCAGGATCATTATAAGAAGATTCATATAAATTTGTGATGTAAGGCAGGACTCTTTCATCTTTTAAATCGATTAATTCGTTGAGAGTATATTCTTTTATGCTTTTAAGACTATTATCCTCGACATTTACAGCATCTATTAATGCGATCATTTGAGGGATGTCTTTTACTCTAAACTTCACTTTATTGCCTGCCTCAAAGACTAAGGTGTCTTTTTGCTGTACTCCTTTAAAAAACAAAGCTGTTTTATCAGTGAAGATGTCTTTGCCTAACATGGTGTCTTGTGGTGTAAAGCTGTTGTAGAATTGGGTTACAAATTGAGATGGTTGTTGGGTACTGTCTACAATAGTTTTAAGATGGTATATGCGACCTTTAAAATAAACACTTTTTGCAAGAATGTGCTTTGCGCTCAGACTGTCTTTAAAGATTCTTTTATAAGTAAAGAGACCGTCCTTTTCTGTTTGTTCTTTTTCTTTCGCACGGGTACTGCTGCGATATAATTTCATGTCGATCCAGTCCTCACTATCCACATCTTTCCATAAATCTTTTGGGTTGTGAAACATTTGTAGATCGTGAAACTTTGTCATTTTCACTTCTATTTGTTCATTTGCAGGAGTGGTGTAGTAAGCAGCGTTTTCTCTCGATTGATATTCTTTGATATCGTTATACGAGTACCTGCTTCTCGACAAAGGCGCTTTCACTGGGCTGTATACGGAGAAATGCATGGCAGTGTCTTGAACTGTTTCAAACTTTCCGTAATCAATATCATGGAACTTTATAGAGTTAAAAAATAGACTCCCTTTCTTAGGATTTACCCCAGTATAACCCATTAGATAGTAACTGCCGTCCTTAACTATTGCTTTAACGCTCAATTTTTTATTTTGAACCGTATCCATAATAGCGGTAGCTTGATAACTATCATAAGGATCCTTTTCAAACTTACCAGTCATTTTTTTATAACCTAGATCCTCTAGAAACTCATCTACTATAAACTCTGCTTCAAATTGATCTTCCTCTATATAATCCGTATCAAATACGGGGGATTCTTGAAAAAAGTAAAAGGATGTGCCATCAGTCCCTTGTAGGAATGTTTTTCCAGGATTTTCTAAATTATTTGCTGCTACATGTTCAGGGAACAACAGTTTGTATTTATTAAAAGGAGCCGTGAACGTTTTTAATATCTTACTATTAGGTAAGAACTCAATGGAACTAAAAATCTCTTGTTCGTATTGCTTTACAAAATCAAGCTTCCCGCCAAATTTGATCACTATTAGTTCTAGCGGTGTTTTATAAATATGATACTTCTGATAATCCCCTTTTTTAGTTTTGTTGAGAATCGAATACCCTGGATAAGGAGTTGTCAATTTCTTTTTTTCAATAATGTCGCCGGGAATATCTTCAAAAAGCACATTGTCAATAAAATCAAGGTCGATTCTCTTTTTATCGGTAGAAAGATAATCCAGCGTATTGATTCTAGAAATAGTGAGGTAAGCGCCATTAGTCATTTCGGGCATCATATAAAAAGACTGATTTCCAATGCTGAACTCGCGCAGGTCATCAAATGACTTTAAGGAAAGAAATTGATCAGGTGTACGCTTTCGCGAAAGCGTGGGAGCCACAAAATTCTCGTCTAGAAACTTCTTCTCTGTTTTAGCCAGTTCTGTCTGTGCAGACGTAAGTGCTTTTACGGTATAGCCTCTTCTTTGCAACATTTTAATCATACCATTCTCACCTGGTAAATGTGCTGCTCCTACTCCTGCAAAAACTGTTTGGGTTTTCATAACAGAGTCCATCACCACGACCATGTTTTCATTGCGGTCGTACAACATGTTTTTTCTAAAGTATTCTGTGTTGGTAGCTGCGCCTATAGAATCCAGCAAAGAAATATTACGATCTCGATATACATTTTCTTGGATGGTATAGCGATTTTCTTTTTCAAGTCGTTCCTGCAGCCATTGATCGATTTCTTTTTTAGAAGGGTTAGTTGCTGCTTTGGAAGTAAGGTATTGAGACTCTTTAAAATCTTCCAGACTGATAATAGGTTTACCAGCTTTTTTCCCTGCTTGGAAAATAAACATGTCCAGATAGGTTTCTTCTTCAAAGTTGTCTGAGGCTCCATTTTTACGGTAGAGATAACCGTTTAATGCCATGTCATTCATACGGATACTAGCTCTTACCATTTGAGGCTGTGGATGTTCTAGTTTAAAAAGGTCATCGTAAAAAGTAGCGTCATAGGAGACAGATTCATTCTGAACGGTTAAAACCTGCTCACTGTAGTACTCATCCATCCATTGAGTAGGATCGGACTCCAGGGCAATAGCGTCTGCTTTTTCAAGAGATTTAAAAAACACGTCGTCCAGCCTAAAAGCTACTTTGCTGCTCACATGCATGGTGCCGTATAGAAAGGAAGGTTTTTCTAAGCCGTTACCTGTAATTTCCCATAAAAGGCTGTTATCTGTTTGTGAATTAGATTGTTGTAAAAAAACAATTAAGAAAAGGATTGTAAAAAAGTATTTCATAGGATGCGGTAAAATAGTAGAAGCATCAACAACAATGCCTATTAAACACCTAAAATAGGACAAACAGTTTTTTTAATCAAACCTTTAACGATCTGTTATCAATCAAAATCCTCATAAATTTACCATCTTCGAGCCGTAAACTTCATCGGTAGTAAAAAATCCTTATTTTTACGATCTTTTACAATATCAACGCGGTATTTGGAGTTATGGAAGTTAGTTTAAAACCTATTTTTTGAAACAGTTTTTCTACCATATTTGTATTGCATTCTTGCTTATAGCTGTTGTTACCGGTTGTAGCAGGAAGAAGAATTCTTTTATAAGTCGCAATCTGCATGCGGTAGGAACAGAATACAACGTCCTGTATAATGGTCATCTAGCTTTACAAGCTGGTCTTGATGGACTGGAACAAACTTATAAAGAGAATTACTGGGATGTATTACCTGTAGAGCGCATGACGGTAAAAGATCAAGTCTTTTTGCCAGGCGATAAACCAGCAGACCCCAACTTTGAGCGTGCGGAAGAAAAAGCGGTAAAAGCGGTTCAAAAACACTCCATGCTTATTAATGAGACGGAGTACAACCCACAAATTGACGAGTCTTATATGCTACTCGGTAAAGCGAGGTATTACGACCAGCGTTTTATCCCAGCATTAGAGGCTTTCAATTACATCTTACAATTCATGCCCGAAAGCGACCAGATCAATCAGGCCAAAGTATGGCGGGAGAAAACAAACATGCGGCTGGATAACAATGAAACTGCTATAAAGAATTTAAGCAAGTTGCTCAAGGAAGAAGAGGGAGCTATAGAAAAGGAAGATCTTGCTATTGCAAATGCTACTTTGTCTCAAGCATTTTTAAACCTCGAGCAAGTAGATAGTGCTCTTATCTATATGAATCGTGCAGAGCAACAGACTAAAAATAAAGAAACACAAGCGCGTTATAAGTTCATTACTGCACAACTATTTGCTAAATCTGGTCAGCGCGACAGTGCTTTTGTACATTACGACGAGATCATAGAAATGCATCGCAAGATACCACGTCGTTACTACGTCAATGCCTTTATAGAAAAGATCAAAAATTTTGATATCTCTAAAGATAATAAGGAAGAATTGTTAGCGACTATTATTGACTTAGAAGAAAACAGAGAAAACAGGCCATGGCTAGACGCTATTTATTCTCGCAAAGCGATTTATTTAGAGAGAGAAGACAGTATAGAAGGGGCAAAACAATATTACAACAAATCGTTACGTGCAAAAAATGGACAGGATTACTACCTGAGAGCTAATAATTATGCTGCTCTAGGAAAGATAAGTTTTGACCAATCTAAATTTGTGAACGCTGGTAAATATTTTGACAGTGCTATTGCAAATTATGTGGAGCGCACCAAAGAGCACCGACTGGTTACTAAAAAGAGAAACAATCTAGAAGATGTGATCCTTTATGAAGGAAGACGTCGCAGCGCCGACAGTATTTTTAAGGTTCTCGATATGTCACCAGAACAGCAAGCACAATATTATCAAGAATATATAGACAGTTTAAAAGCGGAAGAAGAGCGCATCGCAAAAGAAGCAGAAGTAGAAGCAGCAAAAGCGGCTCAAGAGCAAAATGCGTTTCAAACAATCAACAACAATAATGTTACTAAACGCGGTAATGCCGGACCTACTTTTGGAACTCCTGGATCCAACGTAGGCGCTAATGCTTCTGGGGGAAGTTCTTTCTACTTCTTTAATCAGCAAACGGTTGCTCGTGGGAAGTTAGACTTTAGAAAAAAATGGGGAAAACGAAACCTCAAGGATAACTGGAGGCGTAAGAATAAAAAAGAAGAGCTGCAAAGAGAAGTGGAACAAGAGGTGGTTGTTGAAGAAGTAGAAGTACGACCAGAGTTCACTACAGGTTTCTATACCAGCACACTTCCCGAAGGAGAAATCACGCTGGACAGTATTGCAAAGGCTAGAAACTTTGCCTATTATCAACTAGGAGTTATATATAAAGAGAAATTTAAGCGCAACGATCTTTCCATCAGTCGTTTTGATACTTTATTGACGCACGATCCAACTGAAAAACTATTATTACCAGCACTTTACAACCTGTATTTAATTTACAAGGAAGATGATAGTAGTGATGCTTTCGCGAAAGCGGAACAGTTAAAAAATAGAATCATAACAGATTATCCAGATACGAGATATGCTCAAATATTGAGAAATCCTGATGCACAACTAGATGATAGCGCGAGTCCGCTAGCAGTTTATAATCGGTTGTTCAAGGAATACGAAAAAGAAAATTACGATCTAGTCATCACCAGCGCAGAAAGGTATTCCACCTTATTTAACGGAGATGATATAGTGCCAAGACTGGAGTTGTTAAAGTCATTTGCTGCTGGAAGGCTTTACGGTTTTCAAGAATATAAAAAAGGTATAGACTACGTAGCTTTAAATTTTCCTAATACAGAAGTAGGTAAAAGTGCACAAAAACTAGCTGCTGATGCCGAAGCGCTTAAAATACCAGAGGTGTTCCTTCCAGAAAATGGACTTGCTGACTTTAAACTGCTTTACAGATTTAAAAACACAGAGGTTACGGAGATGGATAACTTAAAGGAAAAATTAGTGGAGGCCTTTAAAAAGGAAAAGTTCGCTTTTAGAGTTTCTATCGATGTATATAATAAGGACGAAAAACTTGTGGTAGTGCATGGGCTACGTTCAAAATTGGGAGCAAAAGGTCTAGGAGATCTGATGACAAAACCTCAAAACGATTATAAAGTTTCAAAATCTTACTTATCTATAGCGTCAGAAAATTACAAGATCATACAGGTTTATAAAAGTCTGGATATGTACGAGAAAGAAATGTTATAAAGGCAAATAGTATGTTTAACAATAAAAAGAACAGTAACTCTTATATGGAATCAGGCAAGTCACAAAACAGAATAAGTCATGGAACAACTATCGACGGAGATGTAGTTAGCGAAGGTGGTTTTAGAATAGATGGAACCATAAACGGTACTCTTAAAACATCAGCAAAAGTGGTGATTGGGAAAGACGGTAAAGTAGATGGTACCTTAGAATGCGATAACGCAGACATTGAAGGCGCATTTTCTGGAAAGCTTTTAGTTCAAGGATTACTTACTTTAAAGTCTACGGCACATATTACAGGAGAAGTGACGACACAAAAACTAGCGGTAGAGCCAGGAGCTACATTTAACGCTAGTTGTACGATGGGATCGGCAATAAAAGCTGTGGATAATGGTAAAAAAGTAACGACTGCTTAAAGGTTATCTTGTTTTTTTCAGATGTATGTGTCTATTTTAATTGTTTAATAACCTCCCAGTGAATTTTTATCTCAAAACCTTTCTCCTTGTACTCTTTTTATCGGCCGCTGTTTACAGCGTTCATTACTTCCTTGTAGAAGATCCTTCGATTTCTTTAATTAAGACCTATACTTTTTTAGGAGCAGCTACTTTTATTACGGTATGTGTATTAAAACTTGTTTTTGGATTAGTGCCAGATAAATTAGGTTATGCTTTCCTCGCTTTGGTCTTTGTAAAGTTTGGTGCTGTATTCTTATTATTCCCAGAATTGTTAAGTGAAGATCCCAAGTTGTCTAAAGTAGAGATATTGGGCTTTCTTTCGCCATACTTTATATTTTTATTTATGGAAGCTGCTATAGTGATTAACTGGCTTAATAAGAATTAATTGAGCCTTCAAAACACCTTTAAAAAAGCTCGAAAAATTAACTTTTAAAAGCTGTATTATTACACGTTTTTTTGTCATACATTTGCAGCCGAATTAAAAGACCTAACTTTTCAAGGTGATTTACATGTTTAGAGCGTACTTAAAAACAGCTTTTTTTACTTTGATCTTTTCAGCTTTTGCAACGGCACAAGCTCAAGATCAAATTGGTGATTATGCCTTTGATAAAGAGGTAGGATCTAACGAAGGTAAAGTGAATACAAAAGAAGAGATCGATTCTTATATCGACCATCACTTAAAAGATGCCCACGACTTCCACTTATTCTCTTATACAGATGATACAGGAGAAAGAAATCACGTTGGTTTTCCACTTCCTGTTATCGTATGGTCTAGTGAAGGTCCTAAGGCTTTTATGTCTTCAAAGTTTCATCACGACGACGACGGTAAAGAACTGGTAAGAGCAGGTGATGCTACTTTTACTCAGTTACACAGTAAGATTTACGAATTAGAAAACGGTGCCACATCTATTAATTTTGATGAAGAACACCACCCAACAAATGCACATAGAGTTTTTGATATGTCAATTACAAAATCCGTTTTTGGATTGATATTGATAGGATTGTTTATGCTATTGGTTTTTGGAGGTCTTGCTAAACAATACAAAAACAAAAGTATTCCAACTGGTTTTGGTCGTGTATTAGAACCATTGGTACTATATGTAAGAGATGAGATTGCTAAGCCAAATATAGGAGAGCAAAAGTATAGAAAATACATGGGTTATTTACTGACGGTATTTTTCTTAATCTGGATTGGTAACCTCTTAGGATTGACCCCATTTGGGTTTAATATTACAGGACAAATTGCCGTCACTGTATGTTTAGCATTATTCACATTTATTATTGTACAATTTAGTGGTAATAAGGATTACTGGAAGCATATTTTCTGGATGCCAGGGGTGCCTATATTAATGAAGATCGCTTTGATTCCTATTGAAATAATAGGATTACTTACAAAGCCGTTCTCTCTTACAGTTCGTTTATTTGCAAATATTACTGCTGGTCACGTAGTGGTTATGGGACTTATTGCATTAATGATTACTTTGAAAGCACAATTTGGAATGGTAGGTTCTACAGGTTTAGCTCTGTTTTTAACCTTGTTCCTATCCGTTATAGAATTATTAGTAGCCTTTTTACAGGCATTTATCTTTACTATGTTGTCTGCCCTATTTATTGGGATGGCAGTTGCAGAGCATGACCATCCCGAGCATGCTGGCGCTGAAGAAGACGATATAGATGAGGTAAGAGAACGTTTTGTTTAATTTTTTTTGTTTAATTTTTTTTAATACCCATTATTATGGAAACAGCTTATAATTTAATTGGTGCAGGTCTTATCGTTATCGGTGGTGGTATCGGTCTTGGTCAAATTGGTGGAAAAGCGATGGAAGCTATCGCTCGTCAACCAGAAGCAGCTGGAAAGATCCAAACTGCGATGATTATCATTGGTGCACTTCTTGAAGGACTTGCATTTGGAGCTCTTTTATTAGGTAAAAACTAATAAGAGTTTACAACACAAACTATTCTTGTAACGGTTGGTTGCAAGAATAGTTTAATTATTATTAAGGTTAAAACAAACAACATTTAGATATGTTAGATTTAATAAATGATTTTTCACCAGGCTTGTTTTTCATGCAGGCACTTATACTCATCATCTTAATAGTATTGATGAGAAAATTTGCGTGGAAACCTATTCTTGAAGCTCTTAATCAAAGAGAAGACGGAATCGCTAACGCACTTGCAAGTGCAGAGCAAGCTAAGGTTGAAATGGCAAATTTGGAAGCTTCAAATCAAGCGGCAGCGCAAGAAGCTCGTGCTCAACGAGACGAGATGATTAAAGATGCTCGTGAGATCAAAGAAAAAATGATTGCAGATGCTGCTGGTGAAGCTCAAGAAAAAGCAGATAAAATTATTGCTAGTGCCCAGGAAGCTATAGAGTCTGAGAAAAAAGCTGCACTTGCAGACATCAAATCTCAAGTTGCTGAACTTTCTGTAAGCATAGCTGAAAAATTAACTCGCAAAGAGCTTTCTGAAAAAGATGCTCAACTTGCCCTTATCGATAAAATGCTTGCAGAAGCAAATATCTAGAAACTATGAAATTATCAAGAGCTGCATCACGTTACGCAAAAGCTATTCTCTCTCTAGCAATAGATGAGAATAAAGCTGCTGCTGTAAATGAAGATATGAAAAGCATCCTTGTTACTGTTTCAAAAAACAAGGAGTTAAGAGATTTTCTTTCTAGTCCAGTCGTAAAGGCCGATCAAAAACGTGCCGTATTGCACAATATTTTTAAGGATGCCAATGATGTGACCAAGAAGACTTTTGACCTGTTGGTTGCTAATAAGCGTACAGAGATCGTCTTAGACGTAGCAACAAGCTTTTTAGTTCTTTTTGAAGAATTGAATAAGCGTGAGATTGCAACTGTGACCACAGCTGTAGAAATCACAGCAAATCTTGAGAAGAAAGTACTTGCTAAGGCTAAAGAATTGGCAGGTAAAGAAGTAACACTTGAGAAAGTCATCGACCCGAGTATTTTAGGTGGTTTTGTTTTAAGAGTAGGGGATAGAGAGATCAACGCAAGTGTACAAAATAAAATTGGCGAGCTTAAAAGAACCTTTGCTAGTAACTAGCATTAGACTTATAAGTAATTTGCTCACTTTTATTCCGTTTTTTCGAAAGCGAGCTTAAAAAAATTTGGCGTTTCCTTTAATGGGGCATGAATTAAATAACAACAAATAAAAACTGTCCAGCAGCGCTTGTCGACGCATAGACATTTAACAAGAATAAATATAAGAACATGGCAGAAGTAAATCCAGCAGAAGTATCTGCAATACTTAAGCAACAACTATCAGGTTTTGATGCGACTGCATCCCTTGATGAAGTGGGAACCGTACTTACCGTAGGTGATGGTATCGCACGTGTTTACGGTCTTTCTAATGCACAATATGGAGAACTTGTTTCTTTTGCAAGTGGGCTGGAAGGAATCGTTCTTAACCTTGAAGAAGATAACGTAGGTGTGGTACTTCTAGGTAAATCACTTGAGGTTAAAGAAGGTGATACTGTTAAGCGTACAGAGCGTATTGCTTCTCTTAAAGTAGGAGAAGGAATTGTTGGTCGTGTGGTGAACACTCTTGGTGAGCCTATAGATGGTAAAGGTGCTATTGAAGGTGATCTTTATGAGATGCCTCTAGAGCGTAAAGCTCCAGGAGTAATTTTTCGTGAGCCTGTTACGGAGCCTATGCAAACCGGAATTAAAGCAATTGATGCGATGATTCCTGTAGGTCGTGGACAGCGGGAGCTGGTAATCGGTGACCGACAGACGGGTAAATCTACCGTTTGTATCGACACCATCATCAACCAAAAAGAATTTTATGATGCTGGCGAGCCAGTATATTGTATATACGTTGCGATAGGGCAAAAAGCCTCTAACGTAGCATTAATTGCTAATGTGCTTGAAGAAGCTGGAGCACTCGCTTACACGACTATAGTTGCAGCAAATGCATCTGATCCTGCTCCTATGCAAGTATATGCACCATTTGCTGGTGCAGCGATAGGGGAGTATTTCCGTGATACAGGTCGTCCTGCTCTTATTGTTTTTGATGATTTATCTAAGCAAGCAGTTGCTTATCGTGAAGTATCTCTTTTGCTACGTCGTCCACCAGGACGTGAGGCATACCCAGGAGATGTATTCTTTCTCCACTCTAGATTGTTAGAGCGTGCGGCAAAAGTCATCAACAATGATGAAATTGCAGCAAACATGAACGATTTACCAGACAGTTTGAAGCCTATCGTAAAAGGTGGTGGATCTCTTACTGCACTTCCTATTATTGAAACACAAGCTGGTGATGTATCTGCATATATCCCAACTAACGTGATCTCTATTACAGACGGACAGATTTTCTTAGATGGAGATTTGTTTAACTCTGGTGTACGTCCAGCGATTAACGTAGGTATCTCGGTATCTCGTGTAGGTGGTAACGCGCAAATCAAATCCATGAAGAAAGTATCTGGTACATTAAAACTAGATCAAGCAGCTTACCGTGAATTAGAAGCTTTTGCAAAATTTGGTTCTGATTTAGATGCCGCTACTTTAAGTATTATCGAGAAAGGAAAGAGAAACGTTGAAATTCTTAAGCAATCACAAAACAGTCCTTACCCAGTAGAAAATCAAATTGCGATTATCTATGCGGGTTCTAAGAACTTGTTGAGAAATGTACCTATTGGGAAAGTAAAAGAATTTGAAAGAGATTACTTAGAATTACTTAACGCTAAGCACAGTGAAATAATGGGTACTCTTAAAGCTGGAAAACTGACTGATGAAGTGATTGATACACTTACAGCGGTAGCTAAGGATCTTTCTAGTCGTTATTAACATTAGTTATGAGTTCAGAGTTTCTGACTTATAACTCTGAACTCATAACTCTGAACTTGAATCATGGCCAACTTAAAAGAAATAAGAAATAGAATATCGTCCGTATCATCTACCATGCAGATTACCTCTGCCATGAAGATGGTAAGTGCGGCAAAGTTGAAAAAAGCACAAGATGCTATTACAGCAATGCGTCCTTATTCTGATAAGCTTACGGAGCTTCTCCAAAATCTTAGTGCTACTATGGAGGGTGATGCTGTAAGTAAATATACAGAGCAACGAGATGTAGAAAGAGCTCTGGTAGTTGCAATCACCTCAAATCGTGGTCTTGCAGGTGCTTTTAATACGAACATTATAAAAGAGCTGATTCGATTGAATCAGAACGAATTAAAAGATGTGGACGTTTCTTACATGACTGTAGGGAAGAAAGCTAATGACTTTGTAAGTAAAAAATCTCCTGTACAGTCTAATAAAAGCGATTTATTTGAGAACATTTCTTATGATAACGTAGCTTTAATTGCTGAAGAGCTTATGGAACTGTTTATAACGGGAGAGTTTGATAAAATCATTATTGTTTATAATAGCTTTAAAAATGCTGCTACACAAATCGTAATGACAGAAGATTTCCTGCCTCTTAAGCCACTAGCAAAAGACGAAAATGCACTTCAAGCAGAAACTGAGATGGACTATATTTTTGAGCCTTCTAAGGAAGAAATCGTTAAAGAATTGATCCCTAAGTCACTTAAGATGCAATTGTACAAAGGAGTACGTGATTCTTGGGCTAGTGAGCACGGTGCGCGTATGACAGCTATGCATAAAGCAACAGATAACGCAACAGAGTTAAGAGATCAATTGAAATTGACTTACAACAAAGCACGTCAAGCGGCGATTACTAACGAGATCCTTGAGATCGTAGGTGGTGCTGAAGCATTGAAGGACTAGTTCCAACTCAGGTGGGAAACTGCTAAATTTTTACGAAAACTTATAAAGCCTTTCAGAATTTCTGAAAGGCTTTTTTATGTGGGAAATTTAAACTTCTTTTAATTTTTATGTAACATTTTCATGATTTTGTATCTAAAGGGTGAGTACTAAAACAAAACGAGTCACATGTATTTCTTGGGGACTAGCTAAAAAGTTTCTCTAATCTAAAGAGGGAGAATTTAGTGTCGGCAACCCCTCTTAGATTTGCTCTAAAGAGTTTTATTTTTGCATTAAAAGACTCTGCACTAGCGTTAATGCTTCTATTTGTAAAGAAGTTTAAAATCGTTTCCATGTGATAGTTAAGACTGTTTGCCGCGGTATTAAATTCTTTAATTTCTATCTTCTTAGTTTTCTCTATCCATTCTAAGATCATCCTTCTAGCTAGTTGTTTTGTAGTTTGCTCATATATATTTCTAAACTCTAAAGTATGCTTATGTGCTTTATGTAAAAGTGGATACCTTTTAAGTAATAATAGGGCTCTATGCTTCTGATTTTCTGTCCATTGGTTTTCTTTTTTAGCAATAATGTATCTGCTTCTAGCTAATAATTGTTTTGGTGTATCCTCATTTTCTAAGATTATAGGAATATATTTCTGACCTTGTTCTTTGGCTATTTGAATAGCTTGGTTCTCTGCTTCGATTTCATTCCATCTGTACTTTATTCGTACATGTTGAAGCGCATCCATAACTAGTTTTACTACATGAAATCGGTCTGTGACTAGAGAAGCTTCTGGAAAACAAATCCGTGAGGCAAGTTGCATATTGTTAGCCATATCTAGGGTTATCTCTTTTACTAACTTTCTTTTTTCTAATGGAATTTTAGAGATAACATCAATGATGTCTTGACTTTTAGTGCCTTTAATGCAGGCTACTAAAGTTTTCTTTTTACCATTTCCATTCTTATTGGTCACAAAGGTGTAGAGTTCTCCTTTAGACAAACTTACCTCGTCTATCGATAAATAGGATCCTATATTCTCTGGGTAAATCAGATACTGCTCAGCATGAATATATTGATCCCATTCTTTAAAACCGCTTACTTTTTTCTTATAATGCCGTCTTAATAAATCAGGTTTAATACCGTAATAACTCGCTATATTACTTATCGTATCTTCTCGGGTCTCGACCTGTATCTTTTAAAAAATCCGATAATTCAATGGTTAATTTTGAACCTTCGGCTATAAATGAATAATCACTTTTAATCTCTATGCGACTTTGTTTCTCTCGCCATCTACGTCGTTTAATAACCAAATAAACGGTTTTACCGCGTATAGGAAAATCTTGAATGGTCTTTTCAGGATAGAAGCCTTTAGACTCATAATTAAGCCTATTATAACCTTTATGTAGATCATTCTTTTCTGCCAATTCAATATGATAAATCATATTTTTACTAGAGACTTCTCCCAGCTCGGTAACATGTAATAGGTCAAAGTGATTTAATAGGGAATCTGGAAGGAATATAGATAAAGGATTTGTCAACTTTTTTTTACAAAGTTAAGCTTACTCCCCAACTTTTTTACCTGTCCCCTTTCTACTTGATGGCAGCTTAGAGTATTCTATTTTCAAACACCTAGTTGACAACTAACCATTACGATTATATCACTGTTTAGCATATCGTAAAGAATATAAATCCTATTTTTTTTGCCTTACGCATTCAAGGCGCTTATGTTTTGATCAAAAAAAATAAAGCTATTCACTTTCTAAAGTTGTAACACTTGGATCAATAACCACCTCAAAATTCACAGAGTTGGCTATAAAACAAAGCTCATGTGCCTTTTTATGCAAATCTAAAGCAAGTGCTTTTTGAGTAACATCTGTAATAGTTGCGGCAGGATGTAATTGAACTTTAGTAAAACCCCCGCTTAAGTCAGAGCGCAGTTCTAGTGTTCCTATGGCGTTGTCATTATAATCTACCACCTCAATTCCATGTTGCTGGCACACATAGAAATAGGACATCATATGGCAAGAAGAAAGTGCGCTGAGCAGTAAATCTTCTGGATTGTGTTTGCTGGCTTCCCCTTTGAATTTGCGGGCCGCAGAAATTTTTAAATCTGGTTTTTCTGCAATTTTAGAAGTATGTGTTTTAGCGTTTTTATGGTCTCCTTTTTTCCATTGGGTCAGCACTTCAAATAAGAATTGCTTTTTCATAGATCAGTCTTTAATTAATCGTTGTGGAAACTCCGTATCTCGCTTTCGCGAAAGCGTACACCCAAGCAAAAAATAAACCTAGTAAAGTCCCCATAAACGCTCCCATAAGCACATCGCCTAGATAGTGAACGCCCAGATAAACGCGACTATAAGCAACGAGAACAGCCCAAATAATCATAACAATACCTATGGTTTTATGCTTTCTTCTCAAAATAAACCATAGGAACGTAGCAAACGCAACAGCACTACTCGCATGACCGCTATAAAAACCATAAGTACCACCACTTTTACCGACCTTAGAAATCAATCCTTCTAAAGCCGGCTCTCGAAAAGGTCTTAATCTTTCAAAACTATTTTTAAAAAGGTTGGCTAGTTGATCGCTACAAGCAATTAACAAAGCAATAGCAATCAATGCGATCGCTAAGTTGCGAATACCCAGTTTTCTATAAAGTATAAAAAGAACAAATGCATACAACGGGATCGCATAAAATTTATGCGTGATGATATTAAAAAACAGATCTATCGCATCACTACCCCAATCGTTAAGAAATAAGGTAGCGTCCCAATCTAATTCTTTAATATTTTCCATTATTGCTCGTATAACTTCATTTGCTCATCGTAAAAACGACTGGCTTCTTCAATTAAGTTTTTAGTCTCTTCTTCCAGTTCTTCTGCATCAGCTTCTGTGACTTCTTCCAGGAACTCCACTTCATCATCTTTAAGATTGATGATAAAACGTGGATAATCTAAATGAATGACAAAAATATCTTCAGGATAATGAACGTTATCGCCCATAAGAAATCTAGGAAGTTCCATAAAATGAATAGTTGAATTTCTAATAATAGATGCAATTTAATCATTAGTGAGAATTAAGAAGTCATAACTTGAGTAAAAATTGAATTCAAAACCATTAAATTTGTTCTATGTTAAAGAAATTAAGAGCTGATAATTTACAGAAATCCTATAAAGGTCGCCCAGTGGTAAAAGGCGTTTCATACGAGGTCAACCAAGGGGAGATCGTTGGTCTGTTAGGACCTAATGGCGCCGGTAAAACCACCTCTTTCTATATGACGGTAGGACTTGTAAAACCTACTGGAGGTGATGTATGGCTGGACGATAAGAAGATCACTCAATACCCTATGTACAAACGTGCACAGATTGGTATAGGTTATCTCGCACAGGAAGCTTCTATCTTTAGGAAACTAACTGTAGAAGAAAATATATTAGGGGTTTTACAATTGACCAAGCTGTCTAAAAAAGAACAAAAAGAACGTTGTGAGAAGTTGCTAGAGGAATTTGGTTTACAAGACCGACGCCATAGAAACGGTGATTTATTAAGTGGTGGAGAACGACGACGTACAGAAATCGCACGCGCACTGGCTACAGACCCTACATTTATATTGCTCGATGAGCCTTTTGCGGGAGTAGATCCTGTTGCTGTAGAAGATATTCAAAGAATTGTCGCTCAACTCACTAAGAAAAACATAGGTATTCTGATTACCGACCATAACGTACAAGAAACCCTTGCGATTACCGACCGTACGTATCTTATGTTTGAAGGTAAGATCTTAAAGCATGGATCGCCAGAAGAACTCTCTGAAGATGAAGTGGTGCGTCGGGTTTATTTAGGACAGAATTTTGAGTTGAGGAAGAAGAAGATTTTTGAGTAGGGTCTTTTTTTTAATGCAGGCTTGAACTGAATATGTGAAAAAATTAAAAGACTTCTTTAATACATAGGTGCTTTGCTTTAAATCTATCCTGTAAATAAAAGGAAAGCCTATTTAGACCTTCCTTCTCACGCTGTTTTATTAGGGATTTCGTGTTGCAAATGCTCAGTTCATACGAACGAGTAGCAAACGCTCGAGACATGGTGCTGCGTGAGCGATGGTAAGCAGACAGCCAAAGCATGTGGGGCTAGAGTCCGTTGGATTTAATCCTCTAATGGCTCTCTACTTGTGTGGCGAACTCGTAAAATTAGAACCTGCATGTCTTTAATTTGGTAAGTTACTCGAAAGCTGTATTTTTCAAAACTCCTAAAACTTCCATCGTTATCTTTTCTAAACCTATCAAAGGCATAAGTCTCGGAGTTTTTTGATAAATCCTTAGCCGTTTTTAATAAGGCACTTTTAACTTTAAAAGCTGATTTAGGTGATTTCTCTTTTAAATACTCCAAGGAATCCTTATGTTGGAATAATGAATTATCACTCCAAACCACTTGGAGTTTTACCACTCTTTAGCCATTTTCTCCACTTCATCTTGTGTGTGGAATTCACCATTTTCGATTTGAGCAATGGATTCATCTAATTCACGATTGTACTGTTCAATACTTATACGTTCTGTAGACATGGATTGCTTTACTTTTCTCATCGACTGGATCATGTTTTTTACAGCTTTTATAAAGGTTGGGTCTTTAGATTCAGATAGTGCTGCTTCTATCCACTTTATTTCTGATTGTAAATCCATAACTATCGTTTTTACTGTTCACATAACAAAGTTAATCAATATTCTTGATTGCTCATAGATAAGTTTAAAACAGCTATTTAGATATACACATAACGTATCAATAATTATTCATATAAACTGTTCTTAATGCTATTTTAAAGGATGGACCTCCCCGGCTGGTGCGAGCGTCTCGCTCGTACACACTATCTAATTTATATCAATTTCCAAAATGGTATGGTCATCATTACCATTATTTCTTGCACTGCTAAATTTCCAATCTATTGGGTTGGTCACAAAGCCTGATACAACAGGATTGTCGTGTATGTATTTTAGTTTCTGCTTAAATACGTTTAATGACCAAATCTCTATTGGTTTATTATCCTGCTGCCAAAACTGTTTATTGGTAACATTGCTATTTTTTTTTGCCAGCACGTTCAAACATCCAGAGCATCCATTCTTTTTGGCTTTCGTGTGGATTATCATCAATGATTTTAACTATTTTCTTTGAGGTAAACCCTTTAAAGTCTCTTATTAATCCTGATGGATCGTTTAATGCTGATCGAAAAATTAAATGAACGTGGCTTGGCATGATACAATAACCATAAAGCTCCATGCCTTTATTTTTTCTGCAAAAATCTAACGATTCTCCATACACCAAAAGTAAGGGTCTCTAGTAAATACATCTATCCAGTTCACAGTAGCAAAGCTTATAAAGTATGCACCAGATTTATCTGCAAATTTATACTTTCGGCTCATCAACTCTTTTTAGTAAAAATAGATAAAAATCAGTTTACTTTTCTTTGAGGGCACGAGCAAGATGCTCGCGCTAGCCGTTCTGGCTAATTACGCTCGCGCCAGCTGGAGCTAGCGCATTGCAAATGCCCAATTCATACGAACGCGTTACAAACGCGCGCGACATGGTAGATGTGCCTTATAAAGGACACGCTATTTCAAAATAGCCTCGTAGGTTGCAGCCCAATTTCCTAATTTGGGACATTACCCTCATTAACTCTTCTTACATAAACATCAAGCGCAATGTAATCAAACCAGATACTATCAATATCAAAATCAGACTATTATGGAAGAGACAGAAGTAAGGAAATGGCTGGAAGATAATAACTATACGGCCTACGAGATACATAAAGAAGTAAGTCTATCGCTACAAGGAATACATAATTTTATTAAAGGAGATAGAAAACCTCAAAGAAAAACTTTGATTAAATTAGAGGAATTTGTATTAAAAAAGATGCAAAAATATCAAATTAATGATCAAAAAATAAAAGATAAAGTTAGGGAACCTAATAATGATTATATTTCCATATCAAATTTTGAGATATTTAACGCCATTCAGAGTCTAACTGACTTGATGAGCGAAAATGGAATTTTAGTTACAGAATTGTTGTCTAAAACTTATCAAAATACAAAAACAATTATCAAAACAACGCATAAAATTAATGATGAAACATTGCGCGATATAAATCAAAAACTAATAAACTTGCATCATGAATAAAATAATAATCTTTTTGTTTTTATTTCCCTTTATTTTAATAGCTCAAAATAATTTTGCAGCTGTTGATAGTAATGTTGTCTGGGAACAAGTATTTAATGACTCTGTCGTAGCAACAGATTATTTAAAGCATCTTAATATAAGCATATCTCAAGAAAACCCTGCTATTTTAGTTAATGACTACACCTCTGGCCAATCTACATATATGGATTTAATAGAAGATAAAAGTTCTCTTTCTGCCTTTTTTAGACAGCCAGTAAAGTTTGATTATAGGGTAGATTTTAAAGAAGAAAAATACAGGGTTACTATTAGAAATATAACCTTCAAAGGAATATCCATTACATTGTATGGAGTTACAGACGATACAGATACTTACCTTGATAATTCTTTGATAAGAAATAGAGATGGTGAATTACGTAAAAACAAAATGAGTCAAAGGATACAGTATCAATTAAACTCTGTTTTTACAAAAATCTTCACCTATAAAACACCCGATGGCTGGTAATTATATCGTTTTCGCGAAAGCGGAATTCTATATTTTAATAACTTTTAACTGCGCCTTATCTCTCATTTTCTCAGGATAAGCTTCTTTGTAGTAATTATCTACATCATTGCGCCTGTGGCCCATAAGCTCTCGCAGTAAATCACCAGCTGGTGCGAGCGTCCCGCTCGTACAAATTATCTAATTTATATCAATTTACAAAATGGTATGGTCATCATTACCATAATTTCTTGCACTGCTAAATTTCCAATCTATTGGATTGGTCACAAAGCCTGATACAACAGGATTGTTGTGTATGTATTTTAGTTTCTGCTCAAATACGTTTAATGACCAAATCTCTATTGGTTTATTATCCTGCTGCCAAAACTGTTTATT
>Ga0307954_1000431_pt1 | contig 22819 bp, 17 predicted proteins | sample OrgLakmetagen437_FD_201822 | JGI IMG/M metagenome (GOLD analysis project Ga0307954, IMG submission 201822) | Saline water microbial communities from Organic Lake, Antarctica - #437 | ecosystem: Environmental > Aquatic > Non-marine Saline and Alkaline > Saline | place: Antarctica: Organic Lake... | reverse complement strand
GCAAAAGATTAGAGTTCATTACATACGATAAATTCCTCCTTAGCTCAGTTGGTTAGAGCATCTGACTGTTAATCAGAGGGTCCAAAGTTCGAGTCTTTGAGGGGGAGCAAAGTAAGCCTGATATGAAAATATCGGGTTTTTTTGTTTTATGATATCTCCTTCTAAAGCATTGAATTTACTGGTACTTACAGTGATCTGAGCAAAAGTTAACTTTTTTCTAGAAAACATGAGCCTACCCATTTTAACCTCAAAAAAGGTGTACAAAAAGGTTGCAGGCATTTTTTAAAAAAGGTTGCGGTTACTGAGTTGTATATCAATTAATTACAATTGATATGATAACAGAAAGCTTAAAAATTAGATTTATAATACATAAATCGAGAACAAAAAGAGGAGAAGATTCACCAATTTACTGTAGAATCACTTTTCTGAAAAAACGTAAAGACTTTACTACGGGTCTATATGTCAAAAGTGAACATTGGAATTCAAAGAATCAGCAGTCTGAGAAAGATGATGTAGTTAATCAGAAATTAGAACTTATCAAGCGTAAACTTGAAGAGATTGAGCTATATCTTAAAATTAAAAATCAGGACTTTAATGTTGATAGTATTTTGGCAATGTTCTTTAATAAGCCTATTGAAGAAAAAAGCAAGACTGTAATTTCCTTCTATAATGAATTTCTCAAGAGACAAGAGGGTTTGATAGGTAAAGATATCAAACAGATTACCTGGAATAAATACAACTACATTTACAGTCATCTTGATGAGTTCTTAAAATCAAAATCACTTCTAAATCTAGAATTAAAAGAGCTCAAATTAAATTTTCTATCTGACTTTGAATATTTCCTGAAATCTGAAAAGAACAATAAGCAGATCACTGTGAATAAGACTTTACAGAGATTTAGAAAAGTTATAAAACAAGCTCAGATAGAAGGGTTTTTAGATAAAGATCCATTTTTAGGATACAAAGTTAAGAAGGCAAATAAGCAAATTGTTTATCTCAAACAGTCAGAGCTTAAAAAACTCGAAGAGCATAAGTTTAGTAGTAATAGACTTGGAAAGGTAAGGGATTGCTTTGTATTATGTTGTTACACAGGACTTGCATATAATGAAATGTCAAGATTAGAATCCAAGCACATTCAAATAAATAACAACTTGAAATGGATAATCATTGATAGAACAAAAACAGAAAAGACCTTAGAAATTCCACTTTTAAAAAAGGCTGAAGATTTAATTTCGAAATACACATTTGATGAGGTTCTTGAATTGCCTATAGTCTCTAATCAGAGGTTTAATTCTTATCTAAAGGAAATTGCTGAAATCTTAGGAGTAGAAAAGAATCTGACACACCATGTAGCCAGAAAAACTTTTGCTACTACTGTACTACTCGAAAATAACATTCCAATAGAAATTGTAAGCCACGTGCTGGGGCATAGCAATGTAAAAGTCACTCAAGATCATTACGGGAAAATTCTCAGTAGTAGCGTTGCTAAAGCCTTTAAAAAACTGAATAAAGGCTTATAAAAATTTTTTCAGAAATTTTTTTGAGGACTCTTTTATGGAGTTAAGCGTGATATAATTAAGTATCAACCCCCACCCTTTTTTAACTCTGGGAGACCCCCACTATGTTTAACCTATAAAAATTTTAATTATGGTAACTATTATTGATTACAAAGCCAGTGTAAACAAAGAATCTGGTGAAGAGTTTTATTCCTTGATTGTTCAAGGAGGAGTAGAAACAGTTAAAAGTGCTGAAACTGGTAGAAATTACTTAACAGCCAGGAAAGCTTATGTCACTTCTACATTTAATGAAATTACCTGTAAGGGTTTAATTGGAAGTCAAATACCGGGACAGATTGTGAAAGTAAGTTCTGAGCCTTACCAGTATGAAATTCCTGATACAGGTGAAACTGTGACTTTGACTCATCAGTACAAATTTATGGATGATGAGGAAGCAGCAATGACAGAAAATTTCATTGAATCTGAAATGGTTAACTAATCATTTCAAGAACTTTTATAAGGAGTCTGTAATGAAGACTCATCTTAATGTATAGCCTACTATAATTTAAAATAGTAGGCTTTATAATTTTTAAAATTAGAACGTATAATTATGAAATTAGAAACAGCAAAAAAAGAATCACTTAAACTTAGAATAGGTTTAAGCGGAGCAAGTGGGTTTGGAAAAACCTATAGTGCCTTATTAATGGCTTATGGAATTGTTCAAAACTGGTCCAGGATAGCAGTCATTGATACTGAAAACAATAGCGCAAACTTATATTCCAACTTAGGTCAATACAAAACTTTAAACCTGAAACCTCCTTATTCACCAGAACGCTTTATAGAAGCTATAGAGCTATGTGAACAAAGTGATGTTGAGATTATCATCATAGATAGTATTTCTCACGAATGGAATGGTAAGGGTGGCTGTCTGGAGATACAAGAACAGCTAGGAGGGAGATTTCAAGACTGGGCTAAAGTAACTCCAAGGCATACAGCTTTTATTGATGCCATATTAAATTCAAAATGCCATGTGATCACTACTACTAGAAGAAAAACAGATTATTCACTTGATGTGGTAGGTAATGGTAAAACCAAAGTTATTAAACACGGAACAAAAGAGATAACACGGGAAGGTTTTGAATATGAATTAACTGTCAGCTTTGAACTGATAAATGACAACCATTTAGCTAAAGCATCAAAAGACAGAACTTCTTTATTCATAGACAAACCTGAATTTATAATAGGAATTGAAACAGGAAAGATCTTATCCAGTTGGTGCAAAAGCACAAATCAGGATTATCTAAAGATTATTTCTGACGAAATTGATTCATGTGATACACTTGAAGGATTGAGACATGTTTATAGAAAACATATTAATCACCAGGAGGAAATATTACCAAAGCTCCAAATAAGAAAACAGGAAATAGAAGAACTAGAGCAGCAAATGATTGACTCTAAAAACATTGATTAATTATGGAAAAAATAGAAACATATACTCAGTTTATTGAGGAAACAGAAATTGTAGAACCTGATCTAAAAGGGAATTCATTTATAGGAGGAAAAGCAGTTGAGGTGAGTTTAAGTCACTTGAAGGAAGACTGCATAATTCCAGTATTCTCAAAAGATAATGAATCTACAATTTCACACTATGAATTCATAAATGAAATTCAAAAGGCTGTAAGAATAGCATCTCCTTCTATAAGTATTACAAGGCCAATAATTAAGGTTTCTCATCCTGTAAAAGGAAGAATACCCTCAGCAATAGGTAAGCCAGTAAAGGAACTCAAGGAAGAAGAAAAAACTATTTATTATGAACGTTGTGCCTTTATATTTCAGATTCTTGATAAAAAAGAAAATGTAAATGGTGATGATCTGAATTTAACTATAGGAGGAGTGAGAGCCTATAATCAGGAAAATTTGTACAGCACTAAATCCCTTGAAAAATTTAAATTATTTATTGGTTATCAAAATATGGTCTGCACAAACTTATGTATATCTACAGATGGTTTTTCTGATGAGGTTAAAGTCAGTTCAATCGGAGATTTAGCTGATCATGTGATGAGGTTGATTCAAAATTACGATATGAAAAGACATCTGGGAATGATGGAACGTATGAGTAAATTTAAACTGAATGAAGACGAGTTTGCTCATTTCATTGGAAAGTTAAGAATCTATAATCATTTAGATAAAGCAAAGAAATCAGCATTACCTAGAATTCTTTTCACAGATAACCATATTAATCATGTGGCTAGATCATACTTAACTGATCCCAATTTTGGCTGTGATTCTGAAGGTAATATCAATCTATGGCAACTCTATAATTTGCTCACAGACGCTAATAAAGTTTCTTACATAGATAATAACATTGAGCGTAATGTAAATGCATACGAGCTAATGAATAAGCTGGGAGATTCTACTCTTTATGAGGAGCCAAACTGGTTCTTGCACATTATTATATAGCTGTTTTGTATGAAATCGAAATATTTCAATTCTATTCTGAAGTACTGCTCTCCAAAGATATTGTATATCATTAATGTTCACAGAAAACTAGATAAAAGGGTTTGTCCTTTTGAAGTGAGGGTATTATCTGATGTAGGAAGTCTAAAGAAGGGCGATATAATTTCAGTTGATAGTATAAAGGTAACAAGGGATTTTATCACCGTATTTATTATAGACTGTAAGGCTTATTATTACTATCATTTCGAGATTATGTAATACAGCTATATAATATAAGTGTTATACTGTATTTTGGATGAAAACCTTTTGAGACGGCTACACTTTCAAAAAAAGCCACTGAAAACGGATTGATCAATAATAATCACCTATTTCATAAAAGGGGTAGGTGATTTTTTTAATCAAAAAAGTTAACTTTCTAAAAATTAAATTTATGGTACCTATTAAAGTCAGACTTTCAGATTTTACATCTGAAAAAAAATACCTAAATCTACAATTAAGGTTTTTTCAGTTTTGTGAAAAGCATGGAGATCCTCATATAGAACTGGATCAATTAAAACCTAATGATTTTGAAATTATCTATAAGGAGCAAACAGATTATAATGAGGAAGAATATCATTCTATAAAGTTTGATGAATTTGTTCAAAATCAAATATTCCTTATCTCACACAGAGCTTTATTGCAATTAAATAGAGAAGTTAAGAAAATGGATCTAGTAAGGAAAGATGAATTAAAGCGTTTTGTAGACAAAAAATTAAAAACAATTGAAAATATAAGAGCCAAAATAATTGAAACCTCAGAGATTTTAGACTCAACCCATGTTGATTCATTACAAACTCAGATTGACATATTGATAGAAAATATAGATTCTATTGAATTTGAAAAAGGTATTATACTTGATAAACGAATTAGATTAAATTGGCGTCAAGCAGACTTTCTGCTATTAATTAGCCTGCTTAGAGAAAATGGGCATATAGATTTAAAAACTACTATAACTGAAACTGGTTTAGCAATTGATCAAGTTTTTGCATTCAAAAACTCTAATACCAAAACATATCAGAACTATCAAGGATCAGCTCATAAACTTGAAGGTATAATTAATGGATCTATAGGAATAAAGAAACCCGTTAATCGTTTAAAAAAAATCTTTACAGATGATTTCTTCGAAAATATTTAACTATTAGGAACAGGGGTAAAATATTTCCCCCAACTAGAGGTTTAGTTTAACCATACCTTTGTACCAGCTTAGATAATCTAAGCAAGGTAACGGACTCGCCTTGAGAGTCTTTAACAAAGTAAATATGTTAAATATTGAATCAAATTTTTGGACTAAGGAAAGAGGAAAAACAAAAATTTCCCAGTCACAATTAATCTCCTTTCTAGAGGAGAAAGGCTTTTGTAAGATAAAGCTGAGTGAAACTAATGATCTTTTAGTAAGGGTCAGAAACAATGTAATTTCTAAATCGAGTATTCCAAAGATTACACTCGCCATTAAGAATTACTTACTTCGAAAAAAAGAACATGAAGTTTTAGAAACTTTTGCCCGAGGAGTAGGGAATTATCTTAATAACAATAAACTTAATCTTTTAAAAGTAGCTGAAGTAAAATCAGACCGAGATGATTATGATGTAGCACGATTCTATTTTAAAAATCATTTTTATGAAGTTACAAAAAAAGGTCTTATCCAAAAAAAATATGAGGAATTGGATTTCCCAATCTGGGACACTAAGATCATCGACAAAGAAGTTAACTTTCAAAACCTCAAAAATAGGGTAGGTCAATTTGAAAAATTTTGTCATCTACTATCGAAAGAGGATAATGAGAGATTCAAATCTTTGAAAACCATTATTGGATATCTTCTTCACGCTAATAGGGAAAGAGGAGAAGATAAGGCTGTAATCCTGTACGATGAAAAGATGAGCTTGAATAATAAAGCCAACGGTGGAACAGGTAAAACACTCCTATGTAAGGCGCTTTCGTATTGTAGAGAAGTAGTTGAGTTTGATGGTAAGGAAATTAAAAGAGGCAGTTGGTTCAAGAATCAACGAATCGAATTATCGACTGATATCTTACATTACGATGATTTAGAAAAAGGGACATCCCTAGAAAACTTTTTTACTGCTACAACTTCTGGAATCGAAGTTGAGAAAAAGCGACAGCAATCTTTTATGATACCTTATGACCTTATGCCTAAATTAGTATTCACTTCTAACTATTATGTAAACGGACCAACAGGATCCTCAGATACCAGAAGAAGGTTAGAATTTGAAGTTGCGAATTTTTTTGATGATAAGTTTACTCCTGAAGATTACTTCGGTAATCGTTTTTTTGGAAGACAATGGGATCAGCAAGAATGGGGCAGATTTTATTCTTTTATGATGGATTGTGTGAAAGAGTATTTGGAACATGGTCTAATCATGCCTAAGCCTATTAATTTAAATAAGTCCAAGACCATGACAGATACTTCTGAGAATTTCACTGAATTTGCCAGTGAATGGTTTGAAACCGATACTTGGATTGATAAGAAGGGAATGGAAGAAGAGTATTCAGACCTGTATAATGAACAAGTTACTCCTCACAGATTTAAGAAATGGATTGATGACTATGCAGAGAGCAATGACTTTAAAGCTGATTTTAAGAGTACTAACTCAATAAATAGGTTTATTCTAAAAACTGATTCTAAATCAACTAGAAAATAAGTAAGATATGAAGGCGATAGAAAGAAGAAATGAAATGATTATTTACAAGGCAACTAATGAGGATACCAGTCAGGTATACATCGGCTCAACCACAGACTCACTAGATCAAAGAAAACTTGATCATAATGAAAGAGCTGATAGAGAAGAAGCAGGAAAATTTTATGAAGCCATCCATACTTATGGAGCAGAACACTTTAAATGGGAGACCATAGATACAGCAGAAAATGTAGATGAGCTTGCTTTAAAAGAGCAGCAATACATTAAAGAGTTCAAGGCTAATGAAAAAGGCTATAATTCAGATTGTGGCGGAGGATTCAAAAAATCAGTTTATCAGTATTGTACTGAGACAGGAAGACAATTGAAAAAATTTAATTCTTTAGAAGAAGCTGCAAATGCAGTCAATTCTTCAAAATCAAACATAAGCTCAGCATGTTTAGGTAACTCCAGATCAGCGAAAAGCTTTTACTGGTCATATCTTAATCAAGAGCATTATAAAACTACTGATAAGCGCTTAAAATGCGTTAAGCAGAAAAGTCAAAGTGGAAAAGTAATTCAGGAATTTAAATCCATTGCTGAAGCCTCCAGACAAACAGGAATAAGTAAATCCTGCATAGCTAAAGCTGTAAGAGGAGAACGTAATCATGCAGGAAAATTTCTATGGACTAAGTAAGTTCATAACTCCTGATAATATTAAACCAGTTCATTTATTTGAGCTGGTTTTTTTAATTATTAAATTCTAAATATCTATTTAGTTATAAAACAATCACTAAACTATCCATTATTTTAAGAATTTTAAAAGTTATTACTATTTTAGTGTTTCATAATTCATCCTAGAACATGACTTTTATAATCAGCTTGATTAAAAAAGCCATAAACTAATCTATTAATGCCTAAAAATGTAAATCAGAATCCTGAACAAATAGCCAGAGATAAAATTGATCAAATGCTTGAAAAGGCTGGTTGGTTAGTTCAGTCAAAAAATAAAGTTGATTTAAATGCTTCGAAGGGAGTTGCAGTACGTGAATATCAAACTAATGTTGGTCCTGCAGATTATGTCCTTTTTGTAAATGTAAAGCCTGTTGGTATTATTGAAGCAAAAAGAGAAGAAGAAGGTCACAGATTAACAGTGGTAGAAGATCAGTCCACTAATTATGCTAATGCCAAATTAAAATATCTAAATAATGATCCCCTGCCATTTGTATATGAAAGTACTGGCACTATAACTCGTTTTACTGATTACAGAGACCCTAAGCCTAGAGGAAGACCTATGTTTTGGTTTCATAAGCCTGAAACCATTTCACAATGGATTAAAAAAGACAAAAGCTTAAGAGAGCGATTGTTGTCTTTACCTGAATTGAATGTAACAGGATTAAGACCTGCTCAAATAGTTGCTATAAACAACCTTGAACATTCTTTCAAGAAAAATAGACCTAAGGCTCTAATTCAGATGGCTACTGGTTCAGGAAAGACCTTTACTGCTGCAACCTTTGTGTATAGACTGCTTAAGCATGCTGATGCTAAGCGAATCTTATTTTTAGTAGATACCAAAAATTTAGGAGAACAGGCAGAACAAGAGTTTATGACCTTTCAGCCTAATGATGATAACAGAAAGTTTACTGAATTATACAATGTACAGCGATTAACTTCGAGTTATATAGCATCTGATAGTCAAGTTTGTATTTCTACCATACAACGCCTGTATTCTGTCTTAAAAGGAGAAGAACTGGAAGAAAGTGCTGAACAAGATAACCCTAATGAGAGTAGTTGGCTCAAAAGTAAAATGTCTGAAAAGAAAGCCATTCCTGTGGACTATACTCCAAGAGTACCTATAGAACAATTTGATTTTATAGTAATTGATGAAGCTCACCGTTCCATTTATAATTTATGGAAACAAGTTTTAGATTATTTTGATGCTTTTCTTATTGGTTTAACTGCAACACCTGACAAAAGAACATTTGGTTTTTTTAATGAAAACGTAGTTAGCCAATATACCTATGAAGAATCTGTAATAGATGGTGTAAATGTTCCTTATGATGTTTATACGATTGAAACTGACATTTCACAAAATGGTGCAATGATAGAATCTGGTTGGTTTGTAGACAGACGAGATAAGTTAACACGTAAAAAACGTTGGCAACAAGAAGATGAAGCTACTGACTATAAACGCAACGATTTAGATAAAAAAGTAGTCAATCCTAGCCAAATTAGAAACATTATTCGAGAGTACAAAAAGGCTTTAAAAACTACTATTTACCCAAATCGTATTGATGAAAATGGAGATTACGAAGTTCCAAAAACGTTAGTCTTTGCAAAAACAGATAGTCACGCAGACGATATTATAAAAATCATTAGAGAAGAATTTGACGAAGGAAATGACTTTTGCAAAAAAGTAACTTACAAAATTGAGGAAGACCCAAAATCTATATTAAACCGTTTTAGAAACTCTTATTATCCTCGTATTGCAGTTACTGTGGATATGATTGCCACTGGAACAGATGTAAAACCTTTGGAGGTTTTGTTGTTTATGCGAGATGTAAGAAGTGTAAACTATTTTGAGCAAATGAAAGGTCGTGGTACACGAACAATGAATAAAGATACTTTACAATTGGTATCTAAAACAGCCAAAAGCAAAACCCATTTTGTTATTGTAGATGCTGTTGGAGCTACCAAATCTAAAAAGACCGATAGCAGACCTTTAGAGCGTAAACCTTCTGTGGCTATGAAAGATTTATTGGGTGCAGTAACAATGGGAGTTGCAGACGAAGATTTGTTTTTATCATTAGCAAACCGTTTAATTCGTTTAGAAAAACAAATTACTGAAAAGGAAAAAGACAGATTGTTAGAATTTTCTGGAGGTAAAAATTTAAAACAAATTACCAAAGAATTAATTACAGCTTTCGACCAAGACGAAATTGAAACCAAAGCACAACTAGCGATTGACAAAATCCCAGTACAAGACCAAACACCTGCTTTAATTGAAAACGCCAAAAATAATGCTCAAGAACAATTAATTTTAGAAGCGAGCAAAACCTTTAATGGAGAATTAAATGGTTATTTAGATAATGTACGTAAACAACACGAACAAATTATAGATAGCCATAATATAGATACCGTTACAAAAAGCGAATGGGTCACAACTTCTGTAGATAAAGCAACCGAAATTATAAAAGATTTTACGGAATATTTAGAAACAAACAAAGACGAAATTAAAGCGTTGAGTATTTTTTACAACCAACCTTACAACAGAAGAGACATCACGTTTACAATGATAAAAGAGGTGATGGAAAAGCTACAATTAGAAAAACCATTGTTAGCACCAGATTACGTTTGGGATGCTTATGCAACTTTGGAAGAAGTAAAAAGCAAACAACCAAAAGACGAGCTAACTGCTTTGGTCTCTTTAATTAGAAAGGCTTGTGGAATAGATAGCGAGTTAAAAGCTTATGATAGCACTATTGAAGCCAACTTTAACAAATGGATTTTTAAACAACATACAGGACAACACAACCGATTTACACAAGAACAATTAGATTGGTTACGCTTAATTAAAGAACACGTAGTAAGCAGTTACCATATAGAAATAGACGATTTGGATTATACACCTTTTGACGCAAAAGGCGGAAAAGGAAAAATGCATCAATTATTTGGTGACCAAATGAATGACATTATTAACGAAATAAACGAAGTACTAGCAGCATAATGAGAGAAGATTGTGAAATAAATTATAAAGATGCTGTTTTTAAAATTTCAACTACTAAACAAAAATTAAAACAGAAAGAATATTTACAAACAGGAGAAATTCCTGTAATTGACCAAGGACAATATATTATTGGTGGATATACAAACGATAAAAATAGAGTTCTAAATTGTGAATTGCCGGTCGTAGTATTTGGCGACCATACAAAAAACGTTAAACTAATAAAATTTCCTTTTGCACCTGGCGCAGATGGAACAAAAGTTTTAGAACCTAAAACATATATTACACCTTCATATTTATATTATGTAACTGAAGTTCTAGTCTTTAAGATAAAAGACAAAGGATATGCTAGACATTACCAATATATTGAAAAGGAAAATTTTCCGCTAGTTTCTGTTCCAGAACAAAAAGCAATAGTCAAAAGAATAGAAGAACTTTTTAGTAGTTTAGATAGCGGTATTGCAGACCTTAAAAAAGCACAAGACCAACTGGTTATTTATAGACAAGCGGTTTTAAAAAAGGCTTTTGAGGGAGAATTGACGAAAGAATGGAGAGAGAAACAAACTAATTTACCTTCTGCTTATAATTTATTAGAACAGATAAAAGAAGAACGTCAAAAGAAGAACGAACAACAATTAGCTGATTGGAAACAAGCGGTCAAACTTTGGGATGAAAATAAAAAAAAACCTGTTAAACCTAAATTCATAAAGGAATTAACACCTTTAACTAATGAAGAACTAGAACAATTACCTAGTTTAAATAAATATTGGCAATGGGTAAAGGCAGATAAATTTGCTAGTCACGAAGGAACTTCCCTAAAAGCTGGACCTTTTGGCTCATCTTTGAAAAAAGAATTCTATACAGAATCTGGTTATAAAATTTATGGACAGGAACAGGTAATTTCTAATAATCATAAACTTGGGGATTATTATGTAAATCAAGAAAAATATGAATCTTTAATTAATTGTGCTATTAAACCTTTTGATATTCTAATTTCTTTAGTTGGTACTGTTGGTAAAGTATTGGTTTTACCAAAAGATTGTGAAGATGGAATTATTAATCCTCGTTTGGTTAAAATATCACTTAATAAATTTTATGATTCAATCTTTTTTAAATACTATTTTGAAAGTGCTTTCTTAAAAAGTATTTATAGTATAAAGGCACACGGAGCAACTATGGATATTCTTAATTTAGGTATAATCAAGGAACTTCCTTATCCTTTATGTTCAAAACAAGAACAACACCAAATCGTCCTAGAAATAGAAAGTCGCTTATCAGTTTGTGATAAAGTAGAAGAAAGCATAAAAGAAAGTTTAGAAAAAGCCCAAGCCTTACGCCAGAGTATTCTTAAAAAAGCATTTGAAGGAAAACTATTAACCAAAGATGAAATTGCTAAATGTAAAGCTCAACCAGAGTATGAACCTGCAGGTGCTTTGTTGGAAAGGATTAAAAAAGAGAAAACCAAGAAATAACCATAATTATGAAATTATCCAATATCACAGAAAATCATCTAATAGCTGCTGCTAAAAAAATCGATACTGAAGGAATACCAAAACAAAAAATAAACAATAAGTATTGGTTAGAATTAAATGATAAAGAATACCCTTTTAAACATCTCACTAACGAGGCTTATAAAATTGCTGAAAACACTAACGAAGATTTAGATTTTCAATCTACAGAGAATTATAGAAACGATATTGAAAGTTTTGGCTATAACATAAATCGATATCCACAAAACATTAACTTCTTTAAAAAATACGAGGTAGAATACTTTTTAAAAGTAGCTAGTAAAAGCTACAGAAAATCTAATCCAGAAGATGTTTTAAATAGTAAATTAATAATACCAAATGTCAAAAAACTAAATTTTTGGGCAGCAGAATCTGTTATAGAAGATTTTGAACCAAAACTTGATAATTCTTGGCAGTGGTCTGGAACCTTTAAGTCCTACTTATGGATCCGCGTTCTAAAGAAAAATAAAAGTAAAAAAGTTTTTTTTGTATTGGGTATAACTGAAAATGGACTAGATATTCACTTAGACTGCCAAAGATCTAACCATACTGGAGGTAAAACAGAGGCACTCCCAATCCACATAATTGAATCCTTTGATAGGTATTTAAATGAAGCTGATTATTCACCAAAATCAATTAAACTAGAAAATTTTGATAATTATAATTGGGATAGTTTAATTGAATTTACTCAGAATTATTTCTACAAATACGAAAGTTTATATGATGAGCTTGAAGCGTTAACAAGAGAAGGAAAGCCTGTAAAACAAAAAGAAAAGTACAAATTATTCGATTCTGATATTCCTGATAAAACAAAATCCTATGTGAATAGAAATAGAAGTTTTAAAGGTAGAAATACAGATTGGAGTAAAAAGCAAGCTACATCTAGTAAGCTAGGACTACTTGGCGAAGAATTGGTTATTCACATCGAAAAGCAAAAACTTGAAGAGTTAGGATTTCTTGATAAAACTGAGGATATACAAAAAAAGTTAGATGGAGAAGGTTATGATATCTATAGTTATGATGAAAACGGAGATGAAATTTTCATAGAGGTTAAGACTACAAAAGGAAATATTGACGAACCTTTTTATTTGTCAATAAATGAAAAAGAATTTTGGCAAAGACATTCAGAAAAATATGTCATCTACCGATTGTATAATTATGATTATCTGAATAAAACTGCTAATATTTATAAAATCAAAGGAAGTGAACTTTCTGAGTTCATTTTATCACCTACTAATTTTGAAGTATCTAAAACTTAAATCTTAATGACAGACTCAACTATAATATCAAAAATTTGGAATCTTGCCAGTGTACTACGTGACGATGGTGTAGGTTATGGTGATTACTTGGAGCAGATTACCTATTTGTTATTTCTAAAGATGGCAGATGAACTGAATAAACCTCCATACAATAAGGGTTTAGAGTTTCCTAAACTAAAAGATGTAGAGGGAAATGAAGTGAAAGACGCAGAAGTTGCTAACTGGGAAACCTTATCTAGAAAACGAGGAGCAGAGTTAGAGTCATTTTATGTTCAGTTGCTAAGAACCCTTTCAACTGAAAAAGGGACCCTTGGTCAAATCTTTACCAAAAGTCAAAATAAAATACAGGATCCCGCTAAACTCTTAAAAGTTATCAATCTTATAGACAAAGAAGATTGGTCTATGATGGGAGCAGATATAAAAGGGAAAATTTATGAGGGGCTTTTGGAGAAAAATGCAGAAGACACTAAAAGTGGTGCAGGACAATACTTTACACCTAGAGCATTAATTAGAACAATGGTAGCATGTGTTCAGCCCAAACCTTTAAAGACCATATCAGACCCTGCATGTGGCACAGGAGGTTTCTTTTTAGCAGCTTATGACTGGATAGTGGAGAATCACAGCCTAGACCGAGAAGAAAAGGAATTCATTAAAAACAAAACCTTTTATGGCAATGAAATAGTTGCCAACACTCGTAGAATGTGTTTGATGAATATGTATTTACATAATATCGGAGAAATAGATGGAGAGTCATTTATAAGTCCAAATGATGCTCTAGTATCAGATGATGGTATTCGATATGATTATGTGCTTGCTAACCCCCCTTTTGGAAAGAAAAGCACCATGACTTCTACTAATGAACAAGGTGATGTAGAAAAAGAAGATCTAAGTTATAATCGTCAGGATTTCTGGGAGACTACTTCTAATAAGCAATTAAACTTTCTACAGCATATAAAATCTCAATTAAACATTAATGGTGAAGCAGCTGTTGTACTTCCTGATAATGTATTGTTTGAGGGTGGAGCTGGTGAGGAAGTTAGAAAACAATTACTGAAAACAACAAATTTACACACCATTCTAAGATTACCTACTGGAATTTTTTACGCACAAGGAGTTAAAGCCAATGTGTTGTTTTTTACCAATAAGCCAGCAAGTAAAGATCCTTGGACAAAAGAAATCTGGTTTTATGATTATAGAACAAATGTACATCATACTCCCAAGAAGAGTCCAATGCGAGAAGAGCATTTAAAAGAATTTGTAGAGCTTTATAAAGGAAAAAATATTGAAAAGAGGGAAGAAACCTGGAGTGAAGATAATCATGAAGGCAGATGGAAAAAATATACTTACGATGAGGTTATTGCAAGGGATAAAACAAGTTTGGATATTTTCTGGTTAAGGGATAAAAGCCTTACAGATTTAGAAAATCTACCTGACCCAGATATTTTAGCTAATGAAATAATGGAAAATTTAGAATCAGGGCTAAATAGTTTTAGAGGTATTGTAGAAGCTATTGGGAGTGAAGATGAATAGTAAACATTATGAGTGAAAAGTTCCCCAAGACAATTTATAAATATAGAGACTGGAAAAATTTAAATCATCAAAGACTTTTGACCGATAATGAGCTTTATACTCCTTCGGTAAATCAGATAAATGACCCTTTTGACTGTTTAATAAATTTTGATTATTCAGATCTAGAAAAAGGAAAAATCTCATTGAGAGCGGCTGATATATTATTCAAGGAATTTGGTGATGAATTAAATAAAATTGGTCATAATTACCTCACAATTACAAGTATTAAAGACAAAGAAGAGTTATCAAAAGTTATCAATTTAAAGAAAAAGTTTGATAGAGATATTATCCAGAAGAGAAAAAAGCATTTAGGTGTAATATCTTTTTCAAAACGATGGGATAGTATATTAATGTGGTCTCATTACTCCAATTGTCATTCGGGGTTTTGTGTTGGATTTGATACTATTAAACTTATAAACTCAAGAAATTTCCAGAATGGAAGTGATGTTAAATATAAAACTGACTACCCCAAAGTAAATCCATTTGATAAATCAGATAAAAAGCTTTTACAAATCTTTTATAATAAGTCTAAAGATTGGGAATATGAACAAGAATATAGGATGACAAAAATTTTTGGGCATCATACTGAAGAAGATAAATTCATAAAACAAAAACTATTTAATTTTGATAATGACTTTATATCAGAAGTTATAATTGGAATGAAAACATCAATAGCAGTCAAGGATAAAATTATTCAAACGTGTAGAGAAAAGAATGTTTCATTATACCAGATTGAAGATGTTCCATATAAATTTGAATTAGCTAAAAAGCAAGTTTTTGAAGCTGTTTAAATTCATTTTAAGGCTTAAAAATTGAATTTAAAGATCATATATTACATATGAAATAATAAAAAGACAGGATTTAAGACTATAAAAAATCTTTTGGAGACAAGACTGAATATACATTTGAAAATCAAAAATGAATATTTATTGCGTGTTATCAAATCAATAATCTAAAAATAAAGCATATGAATACACAGTATCATTGTAAATTATTACAACTTTCAATTATTTTACTTTTGATAAGTTGTAATAATCAAAATAGTGAAAACTTAGAAAGTGATTTAGTTTCAGAAAACTTAAAGGGTAAGGTAAAATCATACACGGAGGCAACATATTATGCAAGAGAAGAATTTGGAGAAATCATTAAAAGTAAATATCCAAAAATAGATGAATATTTTAAAAAAGAATTTAACAAATACGGAAATATAATTTATAAAACATATTACAACCGAAGTGGAGAAGAAATCAAAAAAACAGTCAATGAATATGATGAGAATCAAAATTTGATTTATAGATACGATATAAATACTAATAAAAATAAAACAACACCAATAGAAAAAATTAAATATGATGAAGATCAAAACCTAATAGAGAGAGTTAAGTTTTTTAAATCTGGAAAAATTTGGTTTAAAAACCTTAATGAATATGATGAAAATGGAAATGTAGTAATTGAATCTAAATTTGATTCAGATGATAATTTAAAGAAGAAAAGAATTTACACATATAAAGATAAAAGAAAAATTTATTACATAAATTATGATAAGAATGGTGACCCAACATCAAAGACAGAATACATATACGATGAAAAGGGCATTAAAATATTAGAAACTACTAAATGGTATAGCGATGGTGACATTTCAAAGGATTTTTTTGATGAAGACGGCAATAAAATAAGATACATAGGCTATTATTCAAATGGCAGCATTAGGAAAAAAATGGAATTTGAGTATGATAAAGATGGAAATCAAACAGCTATAATACATTATGACGAGGATGGTACAACTACTAAAATAACATATGAATACGACGAAAATGGGAATGAGATGTATAAAGAAAATAATTATTTGGGGTCTATTATAAGACAAGATTATGACCAATATGGTAATCTAATATATTATGAATTCAATGATTTGGATTACGATGATCAAAGAATAGCTGATTATAAATATGAATATGACAAACATTTTAATTGGGTTCTTCAAACGAAAACTTCTGAAGTATATAAACCAGAAATTAAAGAAAGAACCTATGAATACTATGATTAATTTTAATAACCATAAGGTATACAATTCGGTAACAGAAAAAGATGATTAGGCTTAAGTCTCTATAAATCAATACTTAAAAGTCCAAAGTTCGAGTCTTTGAGGAGGAGCTTAATTACCAAAGGGTTACAGAGATGTAGCCCTTTTTTCATTTCCTATTGTAACACATCTGTTACACAAACAGCAAATTAGCAAGGGTATTACTACATTTTATTTATAAAAAAAAACTGCTAGAATTAACTAACAGCCCTAAATTTTATTTATTACAATCAAGTAGCTTACACTTCTTTTTTATTCCTGACTTACAATCTCTATCACATTTCCACTTAAATCTACTTTAGCAGTAACTTTACCCAAAGACATTCCACCGAATCCGTTTTCAGCTCTGTATGTTGTAACTACGAAAATATAATTTCCTTCATCTCTAAAACTTGTCTCAATATGTTCATAGCTATCAGGGTTTCTACAACTTTTTTAAATAATATTCGAAAGTTTTGGACGTGAAACATCCCAAGAACTAAATTGCTTTTGTACTATTTGTTTTCTATTTTTTTGTTTTTCCTGTTCAGCTTTTAATTCTTTTGCTATTCTTTCTTTTTCCTTTCCTCAATCTCTTCAATTATTTTATTTCGTTCAGGTGCTTTTTTTCATTATAAAAGTCTGAATTTAAAGCTAGTAAATTCAAATTATATACTGTCCTAATCAGGTAATTCCGTTGTAATAAACTGATTTTATTTAAAACAATCTCAAAATTATATGACTATATAATTAAACCGAAACTTCTATTTCACCCTTTAATTGAGAAGGATTTAAGCCTTCGATCTTTTTAAAGCTACTACAAAAATATTCGTAGGAATTAAAACCACTTTTATAAGCGATTTCCTTTAGGCTAAATCTTCCTTTCTGAATCATGATTTTTGCTTGCCTAATTCTTTCTTTTAAGATGTATTCTACAGGAGTTGTCCCAGTTGCCTTTTTAAATAGTTTAAAAAAAGTAGTCTGCCCTATACCTGCTAACTTTGTCAATTCTTCGATGGTTATTTTCTGACTTATATTAAGACTTATATAGTTGATGACTCTACGAATACAATCATCTTCAATACTTTTTTTAAAGTTATGCTTGAGGAGAGCCATTCCTTCTGTGCTAAATAATCGGTAAATTATTTCTTTAACCACTAGTTCATCAATCAAGGGTTTACAGTCAGCGTTATCATTAAGTTGAATATCATAAAGCCTTTTAAAGGCATTTATTAATAATTGATCATTTGATAAAAAATGATGTTTAGCTTCTACCTTACTAAGATTTTGAAGTAACATTTCAGTTCCTTCAGCGTATAATATATCTTCATAAACTCTCTTCAGAAAAGAAGGGTTTAATTCTAAGACAAGACATTGGGTTGGGTTTGTAAATGAGGCATTGGGGATTGAAACTTGATTAATTTTCTCTTTTTCAGGAATAAAAAATGTACCTGGAAAAAACTCAAACTTCAAATTTTCACTTTCAATTGTTTTATGTCCTGAAAGCATCAATGTCATCACATACTGTTTGAAGTGAAATTGAATATCCTTACATGAACAATTAGTCTCAAATAAAGACAGCCTCCCATGCTTAAGTGGGTAGTGAGTTGCCCTTTCTATAAACTTGTCTTGCATGATTTAAAATATTTCACAGATTCATTATTAATAATTCTAAATTAGACATAAAATATGATATTCTAAGTTTGAGCGTAATAAAATTAAGCATTAATGAAATATACTGTAAATAATTTCAGATATCCTTCAATAGATTGCTAGTAATTAATAAGGATAAAATTTACACCTATGAAAAATTATGCTTTTACTATAAATGGGAAATCCATCTCAACAGAAAAAACCTTTGATGTAAAAAATCCCGCCACTGGAGATTTAATTGGCTCAGCTTCCATTTCTAATAAGGATCATGTCTCTCAAGCTGTTGCTGCTGCAAAAGCGGCACAACCCTCTTGGGCTGCAAAATCTGATGAAGAACGAAAATCCACTGTGAATAAGGTAGCAGATATTCTAGCGGAGAATACCGCCTATTTGGCCAAATGGATCACAGAAGAACAAGGCAAGCCCATGGCTGGACCAGGCTCCATGTTTGAAATGCAAGCTTGTGTTGGGTGGACACAAGTCCCTGCTTCATTAGACTTGCCTGTAGAAGCGATTTTTGAGGATGATACAAGAAAAGATGAATTACATCGTAAACCCGTAGGTGTTATTGGAGCAATTGCTCCATGGAACTGGCCTTTGATGATTGCTATTTGGCAAATCATTCCTGCTATTAGGGCGGGTAATACAGTTGTTTTAAAACCGTCTGAATACACGACTATTGGAACTTTGGAAATGGTAAGACTTATTAATACTGTTTTACCTCCAGGAGTTCTAAATACGGTGTCTGGAGGCGGAGACATAGGGGCGAGTTTGGTAGAACATAAAGATGTTGATAAGATTATGTTTACTGGAAGTGCTTCTACTGCACGAAGAATCATAGAAAGCTCAAAAGGTAATATGGCTAGGTTAACCCTTGAGTGTGGTGGAAATGACGCAGCTATAATACTCCCAGGCACTGATATGAAGTCTAAAGCAGAAGATTTATTTTGGGGAGCTTTTATCAATATGGGGCAAACCTGTGCCTGTGCAAAACGATTATACGTTCATGAAAATGATTATGATGCTGTAGTTGAGGTTCTTAGTGATTTAGCTTCAAAAATGCCTATGGGCAATGGAATGGATGACGGTATTGTTTTGGGCCCAATTCAAAATAAAATGCAATTTGACAAAGTAAATGACCTCGTTGAGGATGCTAAGTCTAAAGGTGCCAAAGTCATTTGTGGTGGAAGTCCACTGGGTGGTCCAGGTTACTTTTATCCAATAACACTTTTAGGAAATGTAGATAACGGACACAGAATTGTTGATGAGGAGCAGTTTGGCCCAGTACTTCCAATAATTAAATATAAAATAGTTGAAGAAGCAATTCAAAAAGCTAATGATACTAAAACGGGCTTAGGAGGTTCTGTTTGGGGAGATGATTTGGACCAAGCGGCCAAAGTAGCTTCAAAAATACAAGCAGGAACTGTATGGATAAATCAACATGGTGCTATACATCCCATGGTTCCCTTCGGTGGAATTAAGGATTCAGGTTATGGGGTAGAATTTGGTATTGAAGGCCTAAAAGCTGTTACACGTCCTCAGGTTATTAGCATAAAGAAGCCTGTTCTAGTTTAAAAAAAATAGTAGTTGTCTAACTCTTAAAAATAGTAAAAATGAATTTTGATTACATCATTATTGGCGCTGGTTCTGCAGGTTGCGTAATAGCAAATCGTCTCACTGCAGATCCAAAAACGAAAGTTCTATTATTAGAATCTGGAAGTCCTGATAAGGATCCAAATATTCATGCTCCATCAGGGTGGCCCGCTACATGGCAAACTGAAAGCGATTGGGCATATATGACGGTCCCTCAAAAAAATGCTGGTAATACCCCGAGATACTGGCCAAGAGGTAAGACCTTAGGGGGAAGTAGCAGTATAAACGGTATGATCTATATTAGAGGTCATCATACCGACTATGATAATTGGGCCTATCAAGGTTGCCAAGGTTGGGATTATGAAAGTGTACTTCCTTATTTCAAAAAGTCAGAAAGATTTGAAGATGGTGCTGATGATTTTCACGGAGATCAAGGTCCTCTGCACGTGACCTCTATAAAAAAACCAAATCCGATCTCTTATGTAGCTATTGAAGCCTGTAAAGAAATGGGATTACCAACTACAGATGACTTCAGCAAAGAAATTTGGGGAGCTGGTATGAATCATATCACGGTAACTCCTGAAGGTGAGCGTTGCTCTACTGCTAAAGCCTTTTTAGTGCCTATACTAGATAGAGAAAACCTAACTATCATCACAAATGCAAATGCTCAAAAGCTAAATTTTGAAGGAAAGAAATGCACAGGTGTTACTTATAAAAAAGATGAAAAACTAAGTACAGCAAATGCCTCTAAAGAAGTCATTCTTTCTGCTGGGACTATCGGTTCACCCCAGCTATTGATGCTATCTGGGATTGGAAATCCAGGTCATTTAAAAGAGTATGATATAGATTGCATAGCAGATATACCAGGTGTAGGGCAAAACTTGCATGATCACTTATTGGTAAGTGTCATATTTGAAGCAAAACAACAAATCCCTCCTCCACAAGCCAATTTACTTGAAGCTCAACTTTTCTGGAAGAGTAGAGAACATATGTTAGTCCCCGATTTACAGCCGCTTTTTATGGGCCTACCCTATTACAGTCCAGGATTTGAAGGACCTGAAAACGCGTTTACACTTTGCGCTGGATTAATCAGACCTGTGAGCCGTGGAGAGGTTAAATTAAATTCAAACAATCCAGAGGACACCCCTTATCTTGATCCAAATTATCTAGGTGAAAAAGCAGATTATGATGCGCTTTACGAAGCTGTAAAACTTTGTCAGAAATTAGGATACACAGACGCTATGAAGGAGTGGACTAAAGAAGAGGTTTTGCCTGGTAAAAATGCTTCTGAAAAAGAGATTGAAGAGTATATAAGAAGTTCGTGCGGAACATATCACCATATGGTAGGAACATGCAAAATGGGGATAGATAGCATGTCTGTGGTTGATCCTGAATTAAAAGTACACGGTATTTCAGGGCTAAGAGTTGCCGATGCCTCCATCATGCCTTCTGTGACTTCTGGTAACACCAATGCTCCCACAATTATGATTGGAGAAAAAGCAGCAGATATGATTATTGAAAGCAGTTAAGTCCAATAAGCTCTATCTTTCAGCAATTACTTATGACCAAATTTTAAATTTATAATTATTTCAAAATGTATAATTCAGAAATTGAAAATATGCCTTTAGAAAAACTTCGAGACTTACAAAATGCTCGTCTCTCTTCTTTGGTTAAACGTTTGTATAGCGATGTCCCTTTTTATAAAAATCAATTTGATAATATAGGTCTGAGTCCTAATGATATCAAATCAGTTGATGACTTATATTTAATACCATTCACTAAGAAAGCAGACTTAAGAGATAACTATCCCTTCAAAATGTTCGCAAAACCTATGGATCAGATACGTCGGATTCATGCCTCAAGTGGCACTACTGGTAAATCTACTGTAGTAGGCTATACTCAGAACGATTTAGATATTTTCGACGAAGTCACTGCTCGCTCACTGTATTGTGGTGGAGCTAGGAAAGGGATGAAATTGCATAACGCTTATGGATACGGGCTGTTTACGGGAGGGCTCGGAATTCATGGAGGAGCAACTAAATTAGGTATGGCAGTAATCCCTGTTTCTGGAGGAATGACTGAAAGACAATTGACAATTTTACAAGATTTTAAACCTGAAGTGATCTGTTGCACCCCCTCTTATGCCCAAACTCTATCGGATGAGCTTATTAAAAATGGGATTAACCCAAAAGAGCTAGCTTTAAAATATGCTGTTCTAGGAGCTGAACCTTGGACTGAAGTCATTCGAAAGCAGGTTGAAAACGGTCTAGACGTCAAAGCAACTAATATTTATGGTTTAAGTGAAATTATAGGTCCTGGTGTTTCTCAGGAGGATGTGGAAGAAAGAGGAACGGGTTGTTACATTTGGGAAGATCATTTTTATCCCGAAGTAGTCGATAGAGATACGGGAGTCCCGCTCCCTTATGGTGAAGAGGGCGTATTAGTGATTACCACATTAACCAAAGAAGCCTTTCCTTTACTACGCTATTGGACAAACGATATTTGCTCTATCAATTATGATAAGAATGCAAAACGCACTCACATTAAAATGTCAGCTATTAAAGGAAGATCTGATGATATGCTTATCATAAGAGGAGTGAATTTATTCCATACTCAAGTTGAAGAAGTGATTTATCAGATCGAAGGACTTAGTCCAAATTACAGATTGGTAGTGGATAAAAAAGGAGCTATGGATTGTGTTACTCTTGAAGTAGAGACTGCTCCAGGTATGGAAAAAGACAATCTTGATTTTATAAAAGCCATAGGGATGAAAATGAAAAACACCATTGGTATTACGATGGATATAGACTTAAAACCACACCTTTCAAT
>Ga0307954_1000430_pt1 | contig 22826 bp, 19 predicted proteins | sample OrgLakmetagen437_FD_201822 | JGI IMG/M metagenome (GOLD analysis project Ga0307954, IMG submission 201822) | Saline water microbial communities from Organic Lake, Antarctica - #437 | ecosystem: Environmental > Aquatic > Non-marine Saline and Alkaline > Saline | place: Antarctica: Organic Lake... | reverse complement strand
GCTGGCTGGAAACGGCGCGGCTGGCAGGCCGGCTGGATCTGCCCGACCCGGCCGTCGCCCAAATGGTGCAGTGGATCCCGCCCCGCTGGGACTGGGTCGATCCGCTGAAGGACATCCAGGCGCAGGCCTCTTCGTAGTCGGTCAAGCCGTCCGAGATGATCCAGTCCGTCATCGCCCGCCTTTCGCGTTCTCGCGGTTGTTATGCCCCGCGCCCCGGCGCGCCGCAAGCGCCTCAGCCGGGGAGCAGGCCCGCGTCGCGGATCGCGGGCATGTAGCTTCGGCTGACGGGCAGTTCCTCGCCCTGCGACGTGGTCAAGAGCGCGCCGTCGCCGCGCCGCCGGACCGCGCGCACCTCGGGCAGCGCCACCCAGTAGGAGCGGTGGACCTGCATCCCGTCGGCGGGGGCCGTTTCGGAAATGGCATCGCGCAAGCGCATCAATAGCATCTCGCGCCCTTTCGTGGTCCTCACCTCGACATAGTGATCGCGCACCGCCAGCGAGACAAGCGCGCCGCGCTTGTCCAGCGGCAGGCGACGCAGGATCGGGGGCGTGGACGTGGTGGACGCTTCTGCCATGACGGTGCCGCGATAAACCAGCATCAGCCCGGTCACGACGCCAGACACGAGCACGCAGATCCCCGCAAGCCGCGCGATGCCCGCCGGTCCCTCGGCCATGCGGCCCAGGAACAGCAGGTTGAGCACCACCAGGATCACGGTGCAGCCCAGACCGATCCCCAGCACCGCCACCGCGATACGTGCTGGCTGCGGCGGGGCATTCTCGGGGAAGGCCGCGATGAACACCGTCGCCCCAAGGCCATAGGTCAGCCATGCGACCAGCGCCCAATACGCCATTCGCGGCAAGGCGGGCAGGGTGTCGATCGTGCCGAACGGGCCGGACACCCCCAGAAGGATCGACACGCCGATCAGCGACAGCAGCATCAGGCGGCTTGAGAAATGCGCCCGCAGGCCGTCCCGTAATTCGCGAAGCGCCGATTGCGTGGGGTGGGCGGTCACGTGGTTTGCTCCGTCATTCGCGTATCGGTCCTTGAGGCGTGGCAAGGCGCGATGCAGGCCCGCCCTGTCGCATCCCGAACAAAAGGAGGTTTCGCATGACCCTTGACCCGTTTCTTCATGCCCCGTTCATTATCCAGTTTCACACGGTCTGTGCAATCTATGCGCTGGTGATCGGGCCTGTCGCGCTTTTCAGCCGCCGCAAGGGGCGGTGGCATCGCTGGACCGGGCGAAGCTGGGTGCTCGCCATGGCGCTGACGGCGATCTCGGCGGCGTTCATCTTCACCATCCGGATCGTCGGGCCGTTCTCGCCCATCCATATCCTTGTGCCTGTCACGCTTTACGGGCTTTGGCACGGTGTCAGCCTGATCCGCAAGCGCAAGGTCGGCGAACATGCCCGCCACATGCGCGGACTGTATTTCGGCGCGATGGGGGTCGCGGGCCTGTTCACCCTGCTGCCCGGACGCCTGATGAGCGAGATCCTGTCGCCCGGTGCGCCCTGGGCCGCGTTCGCGGCTGCCGCCATGGTATTGGTCTTCGGTGTCTGGCGCGCCTATCGCGGGGGGCTGCCGCTTTCGCGGCCCGCCACAAGGGGCGGGTGACGCCCTGCGGGCCGCGCCGACGGGGCGGCCCGGTGTCCGGCTGGGGGCCGGTGGCCGCCGGCGTCCCGTAGCACCGCTCAATTTCTCGCCTTTTCACGGTTTTCCTCGCGTCAGCGGGGAAATTCTTGCTAGACTGATGGAAATTAATTTGAACAACGGGGAGTGAAGCGATGTTATCAAGGTCGCTGAAGTCCGCCTTTCTGGCGGCATTTGTCACCACATCGGCCACGGGGGCGGCGCAAGCCGACAACCTTGGCGCGGCCATCGTCGGCGGTGTGATCGGCGGTGTGATCATGAACGAGGCCAACAAGAACCGGCGCACACGCACGCGCACGGTGGTGGTTCAGCCTTCGGCCACGCGGGCCTATCACCGCGAGACGCAATCCTCGCTCAATTATTTCGGGTTCAACGCGGGCACGCCCGACGGGATTCCGGGCAGCCGGACCCGCTCGGCCATCTCGCGTTATCAGGCGTTCATGGGCTGGCCGGCCAGCGGGCGGCTGTCCGATTATCAGCGTGATTTCATCGTCTCCTCGCACAACCGCGCGCAAGTCGGCGGACCGGAGGTCGTCAAGGCAATGCAGTCCAGTCCGCAGGGGGTTCGCGTTCTCTTGCGGAAATGGCATGGAGATTCGTCGGGGATTGGCAACCGCACCACCACTTATAATGGCATGCCCGCGCCGGTCTCGGCGGCGGTGGACGAGATCGCCGACAGTTCCGACCCGAGTGCCGAGCAGCTCTTGCAGCGGTCAGGCTTCGTGCAGCTTGCCGATCTGAACGGCGACGGCAAGACCGACTATATCCTCGACACCTCCGTCACCGGCAGCCAGTTCTGGTGCGGCGAGCAAAGCTGCTCTGTGCTGGTCTTCGCCTCCAGCCCCGATGGCTACAAGCGCAACGATTTCCTGACGCATGAGGCAAAGCCGGCGGTGTTCTCCTGTCATCAGGGATCGTGCCGGATGAACGAGAACGCGACGACGCAGGCCAGCGCCGAGCCGCAAGCCCGGCAACCGCAAACGCAAACCGCCTCTGCCGAAACGGGGCAGCAGGAGCCGGTGAAGATTCAGCCCTTCGCGCTGAGCGGCAGGGACAAGCCCGCGCCATCGCTGGCCAGCCATTGCAGCAAGGTAAGCCTTCTGACCAATTCCAACGGCGGGTTCGTGACCAAGGCCACGCTCAACGATCCCGATTTCGCGCTGAGCGAGCAGTTCTGCCTGACGCGGACCTATGCCATCGGCACCGGAGAGGACATGGTCGCCAAGGTGCAGGGGCTGAGCGCGGCGCAGGTGGATGCGCAATGCGATGCCTTCGGCCCGGCGCTGGCGCCCTACGTGACGCAACTGGGCAGCCAGAGCGCGGCGCAGATGACCGCGCAGGTGCAGAAATTCGCCCTGCAGTCGGACATGTCGCTTTCGCAATTGCGCGATACGGCGAAGATCTGCCTCTTCTCGGGCTATCGCCGGGATGACATGGATGTCGCGCTTGGCTCTGCGCTGTTGTTGGTGGGGACGGGCAACAAGCCCTATGCCGAACTTGTCGGCCACCACCTGTCGCAGGGATTCGGCGCGACCACCAATTCCGATCTCGCGCAGGATTGGTACATGATCGCGGTCGATTCGCTGGAGAGCGGGGTCGGGCCGGTGTTCGCCCCCGGCCAGCCGGAGCGGGTGTCGCTTCTGCGGGCGGCGACGGAGCGTCTTGGCGGGGCCTCGGCGGCGAATGTGACGCCGGAGCCGGCGTCGTCCACGCTGCCCAGCTTCTCGCTGGAGTGAGCCGGGCGCCTTCAGGAAATTCCTTGGTGGAGGGGCGAAATTGCCCCTTCACATCCCCGGACGGCTCGTCTATATCGCCCCTCACCAAGTCAGACAGTGCGGTCGTGGCGGAATTGGTAGACGCGCAGCGTTGAGGTCGCTGTGGGGTAACTCCCGTGGAAGTTCGAGTCTTCTCGACCGCACCATTTTCAAGAAATTCATAAAAATCAACGACCTGGACGGTTATAAGCTGTCTTTGTTCACCAATTTGACCACCCTTGCTCGTGCGCTTGATTCTTCTCCCGCGTTCATTTCTGGGCTGCTCTACTTGAACTTCCGAGCCTGTCATGGGACTGTCTTCGGGGAGCATTTACATGCGGTTTGATCGGTAACTCTATGGAAACAGTCCTTATCCTTTGGGTTCTTTGCGGAGGTTTAGCTTATTTTATCGCGCGTGATCGTGCGCCCAGCAAAGCCGGCTTGGCAGTGGTGTACGGGTTCCTGTTTGGACCACTAGGAGTTGGCTTAACCTTTCTGTTAAAAGACGCAAATTCCGAAACAACAGGCGAGCTTGAGCGGTCCCTCAACACTGATCGCGCTAGTGGAGATTTACCCGGTAGTGAAAGCTTGGACGCTCAGCCAAGGGTCAGGAGTATCGAGGAGGTCAGGAAGGATCTCGCGCGCATGAAAGCCAGAATTTCTAGCGACAGCTTCGAGTAGCAACTCGTCGCTGCGGAACGATCTTTGAACATTGCCGGCGACATAGAAGCTTCGGGTACAGGCCCTATACTGAGTTTTGCTCTGTGTAGAAAACTGAAAAGTTTTTAACTGCATAGGCATTTCCGGCACACCAGAGTACTCAGCTTTGTAGAGGGAATACTTGATGGGTGTTTGTGCAGCGAGCGGGCGACCAAAAACGGCATTGCTTCTGGCGTGCGGTTGTCGTGCGTTCAGCCGTCCCCGGCGGGCACGAGGTAGGGGGCAAGATCGTCGGGCGGGTTGATGACCGACACGATCTTGAGCTGCGCGATGGTCCGGTTCAGGGCGTTTTCCAGGTGAGTCGAGAGCATGCTGGCCGCCGCCGTCGGCGTGCCCGCCTGAAGCAGGTCGATCACCATGCACAACTCCAGCAGGGATTGCCTGTCCGGGGGCACGCCGATGGAAAAGAGCACGCGCTGCAAGGCCCAGAGCGCGCTGCGGTTGGAGCTCACGTAGTGGATGAGATCCCGGTTCGGCGTTGACAGGATCGCCAGCTCGAAAAATCTGTGATCCAGGTCGAACCATGTCTCCGCCGCGACAGGGCGATCGTCGGGCAGGGCGCGGATGTCGCTGGCCAGCGCCGCGAGCGCATCGGTATCGGGTTCGGAGGAATAGAGCGCAGCAACCTCCAGCACCATGCGCAACTCGAACTTGTCCTTGATGCGTTGCGCGGTCAGCGGCTCCACCACCCAGCGGGAGCTGGCGCTCTTCTGCACCAGACCGCGTTCCTGAAGCCGCGAGAGAACATCGCGCACCACGGTGCGGCTCACGTCGAATTCCTGCGCGACGAGAGCCTCCACCACCCGGTAGCGGCCGAAGATCAGACACCGGGACAGCGCGTTTCCCACCGCGTCCTGAATACGTAGCCAGTTCGGTTTGCCTACCGTGTCGTCCAGCGTTTCAAGGTCGAGATCAAGGGTGCGCAGATCAAGCCGGCGCGGTGTCTCGTCCCGTCCGGTGACGAGGTATCCCCGGCCCGAAAATCGACGAATCAGGCCCTCGCTGTCGAGGATGCAAAGGGCGCGTTTGACGGTTGCGCGCGACATCGACAGCCGCTCCGCCAGCGCGCTTTCCTGAAGAACGACGCCGGGGCCGAGCTTGCCGTCTGCGATATTCGCGCGAAGCAGGTCCGCGGCCGCCTCGAAGAGCGTGGCGGGTTGCGGATCGGATGCCATGGCGGCTGTCGCCTTTCGGGTCATGGTGCGAAGCTCCTAGAACCGCGGGATCATTGGATCGGGCACCACCATAGAGTGTTTTTCCCGGATATGATAATCTGATTGTTGTATGCGAAGTGCACAAAAAATCATTGCAGATGTTCCAATTTTGAGCGGCGCCACGGTCGGGTGCGTATAACATAACAGCAAAAATTCCCTGTTATCCACTGAAAAAACCGCTAAACACCAAAATAAATGCGTTTTGCATACAGACATCACTTTTTTCTTGCCCGACTCATGAAAACGATGTTTGTGTGCGCATGACGAACAGGCTGGGAGAGAAACGTGCTGAAGTTAAATGGCTTGACCCGGCGATACGGTGATATTGTCGCTTTGGACGGTCTCGATCTGACCGTTCCCGACGACACCTACCTGTCGCTTCTCGGGGCATCGGGGTCGGGCAAGACCACGTTGCTGAGGCTCATTGCCGGTTACGAGGAGCCCAACGAGGGTGAGGTGTTGCTGAACGGGGAGCGGCTGGATGGAAAGCCGCCGCACCGGCGGGACATCGGTTTCGTATTCCAGAACTTCGCGCTGTTTCCCCATCTGTCGGTTGCCGACAATGTCGCCTTCGGCCTGCGCTACCGCGAGTCCGGCGCGGTCGAAAGCAAGGCACAGATCAGAGAGCGCACGGAAGGCGCGCTGGAGCTTGTCGGCCTGGCCGGTTTCGGCCATCGCGGGGTCGGCGAGATTTCCGGCGGTCAGCGTCAGCGCGTGGCTCTGGCCCGCACGCTGGTGACCGAGCCGCGAATCGTGCTGCTCGATGAGCCGCTCGGCGCGCTGGACGCGAACCTGCGCGCCCGCATGTGCGATGAGCTTCGGGCGATTCGCGAGCGTCTCAAGGTCAGCTTTCTGCATGTCACCGGCTCCGAGACCGAGGCACTGACCATGGGCGATACCGTCGCGGTTCTGGCTGACGGAAAGATCGCGCAAATCGACGATTCTCGGGCACTGTTCACGCAGCCGTCCAATCCGGCGGCGGCGCGCCACCTGAACGCATGGAACATTCTGCCCGGTGTAGTGGAGGGTGGCGCCCTGCGAACCTCTGTGGGGCTGCTGCCGATTGCCGAACAGGTGGCCGAGAATACACCCGTGCAACTGGCGGTCCGCTTTGACGAAATCGGTGTCTGCGATCCGCGAGAGGTGCCCGAAGCGCATGACCATTTCGAGGCGACATATGTGACGGGCGAGTTCAACGGCCCCACCGCGCTGTCGTTTTTCCGAACCCCCGAGGGTGGGCTGATCCAGGTGGTGGACCATCTGAGCGATTCGCGCCTGCCGGATCTGAAAGAGGGCCAGACCTACGCCCTGCACTTTCCGCCCGAGGCGGCGGTGCTGTTCAAGGGAGCCGCGTGATGACCACGATGACCAACGACATCCCCGTCAAATCCGGCGCGAGCCCCGCCGCGACGCGCGCAGCGAAGGACCGGCGCCGTGCGCTCCTGCTGTTGTCGCCGGGCGTTCTGTGGATGCTGCTGTTCATGCTGCTGCCGCTTGGCATGGTGGTTTACGTGTCGTTCTGGACCCAGACCACATTTGCCGTTGAGCCGACGCTGACCACGGCGAGCTGGGAACGGTTCATGAGCTCGCCCACCTATCTCAGCGCGATCGGAACGACGCTTCGGATCTGGCTGATCGTGCTTCTGTCCACGTTGTTCGTCGGCTATCCAGTCGCGCTTTTCATCGGGCTTTTCGTCAAGAATCGGACGCTCCAGACTGCCCTTCTCGTGGCCTGCGTGATTCCGTTCTGGACGTCGTTCCTGATCCGCGTGATCGCATGGCGACCGATGCTGGGCACCGAAGGGGCGATCAACATCATCCTGATGAAACTCGGCATCATCTCCGAGCCGCTGAGTTTTCTGCTGTTTTCGGAATTTTCGGTGATCGTGGGCATGACGCAGATCTACTGCGTGTTCATGGTCGGACCGATCACCTTCATGATCGCCCGTATCGACGAGTCCGTGATCGAGGCGGCGCGCGATCTGGGCGCCTCTTTCGGAACCATTTTCCGCCGGATCGTGCTGCCGCTGTCGCTGCCGGGGGTGATCGTGGGAACGATCTTCGTGTCGGTTATGGTCCTGGGCGAATTTGCCACCGCCGCCTCGCTTTCGGGCCGCAAGGTGAACCTTCTGGGCAACATCATCGTCAGTCAGGTCGGGTCGCTCAAATGGGCCTTCGCCGCGGTCGCCGGCGTGGTGCTGACCATCATCATTACCGCCGTCATTACGCTCGCCCTGCGGGTGGTCGATATCCGGAAGGAGATGTAATCATGCAAGTCGGATTGCTTCGTCCCGCCCTCGCGCTTTATGCGGCGCTGTTCCTGCTGTTCCTTTACGGACCGATGATCGTTCTGGCGATCCTCAGCTTCCAGAGCCAGGGCGGCGGCCCGCAGTTCCCGATCCAGGAATGGTCGGTCTACTGGTACAAGCACCTTCTGGGGCTGGCCGAAACCTCGCGCGTTTCGCAGCTTCCGGTGGGTGACAGCCTGATCCGCTCGCTGGCGCTGGCGTTCCTCACCACGGTGGTGTCGGTCACGCTCGGCACTATGAGCGCCGAAGCCTTCCGCACCCGGTTCAAGGGGTCGGGGCCTGTGTTCTATCTCATCATTCTGGGCATGATGGTGCCGGGGGTTCTGGTCGGCCTTGGCGTCGCGCTTTTGTCGAATTTCCTCGGGATCGGGCGCGCATGGTGGAGCACGTCCTTCGTTCTGCACGTGGTCTATACCTTCCCCTTCGCCTTCCTGGTGATGCTGGCGATCTTCAACCGCTTTGACAGGTCGGTGGAGGAAGCGTCGCTGTCTCTGGGGGTGAGCCCCGCGCAGACCTTTCGGCGCGTGACCTTTCCGCTCATCTTTCCCGGTGTGCTGTCGGCCATGCTGTTCAGCTTCACCCTGAGCTATGACGAGTTTTCCCGCACGCTCTTTACCGCAGGGGCCGATCTGACGCTGCCCCTGGCGATCTATGGGACGTTTTCGGTCGAGATATATCCCAACGTCTTCTCCTTCGGGGTGCTGACCACGCTGTTCAGCTTCACGCTGCTGGTGATCTACGGGCTGCTGATGAAGCGGTTCACCTCGCGCAACAAGCGCTTTGCCGGGCAGGAGGACGCATGATCGCCCTTGTGACAGGCGCGGGGTCGGGCATCGGCGCGGCGATTGCCGAACGGCTCGGGCGCGACGGGCACCGGGTGGCGGTCAACGATCTGCACCTTCAGGCGGCCGAAAAGGTGGCCGCGCGTATTCGCGATGCAGGGGGTGAGGCGCGCCCCTATGCCGCCGATGTGAGCGATGAGGCGGCGGTCGGCGCGATGATGGACCGGCTGCGTGCGGAGATGGGCGCGCCGGGGATTCTCGTCAACAACGCGGGGTTCGGTCATCAGGCGCCGTTTCTGGAGATCGAGCCGGCCGATTTCGACCGCATCTTCGCGGTGCATGTGCGCGGAACCTACCTGATGATGCGGGCGTGCCTGCCCGCGATGCTGAAGGACGGGCAGGGCATCGTCGTCAACATCGCCTCGCAATTGGGCCAGATCGGCGGCGTCGAGCTGGCGCATTATTCGGGTGCCAAGGCCGCGATCATCGGCATGACCAAATCGCTTGCCCGCGAAGTCTCGGGGCAGGGCGTGCGTGTCAACGCGGTGGCGCCCGGTCCGGTCAATACCCCGCTTGTGGAGGCGCTTTCGGACGACTGGAAGGCCGCGAAGCGCGCCGAACTGCCGCTTGGCCGCTTTGGCGAACCTGCCGAGATCGGCGGCGTGGTGTCTTTTCTGTGCTCGGACGACGCGGCGTTGTTCGTGGGCCAGACGCTCGGGCCGAATTCCGGGGATGTAATGCTGTGAGGGACAAGATGGACAAGAGAGTTGTAATCGTGACCGGCGCCGGGATCGGCATCGGACGCGCGACTGCGATGCGCTTCGCCGGTCAGGGCGATCATGTGGTCGTCACCGATGTGCTGACCGATGAGGGCGCGGCGGCCGTGGCCGAGATCACCAAGGCCGGGGGCAGCGCCGAGTTCATGCCGCTCGACGTGCGTGACACGCCCGCCGCCGATGCGCTGGTGGCCGATGTGGCTGCCCGGCACGGCCGGATCGACGTGATCGTCGCCAACGCCGGGATTGCCCACCGGGTGCCCATCTCGGAGATGACTGACGAGACATGGGACGCCACCTTCGACATCGACCTCAAGGGCATGTTGCGGGTGATCCGCCCGGCGCTGCCCGTGATGAAAGAAGGCGGCGCGATCGTCTGCCTCAGCTCCATCATGGGGGTGGCCTACGGCTGGGACGAGCATGTGCATTATTCCTCGGCGAAGGCCGGGGTGGTGGGGCTGGTGCGCGGCCTCGCGGTCGAGATCGCCAAGCGCGGCATCCGCGTGAACGGCGTGGCGCCGGGCTATACGCGAACCGCGCAGCTTCTCAGCGAGAAGAACAGTCTCGGGCCAAAGGCGGCGGAAATCGCGTCGCCCTACATTCCGATGGGCCGTCTGGGCGAGCCTGAAGAGATCGCCAGCGTCATCGGGTTTCTGGCATCTGCCGACGCCTCCTACCTGACCGGGCAGGTGGTGACGGTCGATGGTGGCCTTTTGCCGGGCCGCTACTGAACTCCAACCAACTGAAACAGGGAATATTGACCATGACATCAACAAACCGCCGCAATTTCATGAAGGGTTCCGCCGCGCTTGGCGCCGCCGCCCTCGGCACGGGGATGCACCCGTGGACAAGCTGGGCACACGCACAGGGCCTTGGCGATCAGGCGCTGCGCACGACCGGCCTGTCGACCACCGTGCAGGACCGTATTCTGGAGATGTTCCAGAACGCCAGCGGTGTCGGCTCTGTCTCGGGCACACCCGCGACCTTCCCCGATTCGCAGACAAAGATCCTGTCGGGTTCTTCCGATTTCGACACCTGGGAGATCATCGCAGAGCGTCTGCCCGCGCTGATCGCCACGGACAATGTCGAAACCATCCCGGTGTCGGACGTCCCCAACTGGGCCAATATCCGCGACACGTTCACCAAGCCCAGCCCCCAGTGGGAGACCCGCTCGCAGATCGTTGGCCAGATCTGGGCCGATGAGGCGCAGACCGAACTCTACATGGTGCCTGCGGTCTACAACTATGACTCCATCGGCTATAACCCGGAGGTTCTGTCCGACGAAGAGGCCAACACCTGGACGGCCATCTTCGACGAGCAATGGCGCGGCAAGTCAGGCCTGAACGTCGATCCGCTGATCGCCTTCGGTCAGGCCATCATCGCCATGAACACCTGGGGCATGCTGGATGTGAAAAACCCCGGCAATCCCAGCGTCGAGGAAATCGACGAGGCGACGAAGTTCCTTATCGCCAAGAAGAAGGACGGTCAGTTCCGCGCGCTCTGGGGCGACTTCGGCGAGCTGGTGAACCTGATGGCGTCGGGCGAAATGGTTGTCTGCGACGCATGGCAGCCGGCCGTCATGGCAGTGAAGGCACAGGGCAAACCCGCGAAATACGCGCGTCCGAAAGAAGGCTATCGCGCTTGGTCCATCGGGCCGTCGATGCTCAAGGGCACGCCGAACCGCGAGGCCGTGATCGCCTATGCCAACTTCTGGCTGTCGGGCGAGCCGGGCATCACCGTGACCGAGCAGGGCTACTATTCGCCCTCGACCAACATCAAGAACGTGATGGACCCCAAGAAATATGCCTTCTGGTACGAAGGCGCACCTTGGGAAGGCGAACCCGAGCGCGGTATCAACCCCGGCGACCTGCGGGACGGCGGATCGCTCGAAGAGCGCGCGGCGAACGTCGCCTACTGGCACCAGTGGCCGGATGAGTACGACCACCTGATCCGGCGTTGGGACGAGTTCCTGAACGCCTGATCCACGGCACGGGCGCGCGGAATTCATCCCGCGCGCCCACCGCTTCACTCCCCAACTCCCGAGGCAAGGTGAGAAATGCTCTACGATCTTGAACTTCAATCGGTCGGAAAGACCTATCCTGACGGCACGGTTGCGGTGTCGGATTTCGATCTGAAGGTCGAAAAGGGTGAATTCGTGGCCTTCCTCGGGCCTTCTGGCTGTGGAAAGTCGACAACGCTTCGGATGATCGCCGGTTTCGAAGAGATCACCAACGGTGAGATCCTCATCATGGGCCAGAACATCTCGCGCACACCGCCCGAAAGCCGGCCGACCTCGATGATCTTCCAGAACTACGCGCTGTTTCCGCATATGACCGTGCGCCAGAACATCGCCTTCGGGCTCGATGTCAAGAAGATGGACAGGGCCGAGAAGAACCGGAAGGTGGACCGTATTCTCGACATGTTCGACCTGACGGAATTCGCCGACCGCACGGCCGACCGCCTGTCGGGCGGGCAAAGGCAGCGGATCGCGCTGGCGCGCGGACTGGTTGTCGAACCTGAAATCCTGCTTCTCGACGAGCCGCTTGGCGCGCTGGACGCCAACCTGCGCCGTATCATCCAGAATGAGCTGAAGCTGCTTCAGCGCGATTTGGGGATCACGTTCGTTTTCGTGACACACGCGCAGTCGGAGGCCTTGGGTCTGTCGGATCGCGTCGTGGTCATGTCGAATGGCGTGGTTGAGCAGATCTCCGCCCCCAAGGAGCTTTATACCCGCCCCGCGACGCCCTTCGTGGCCGAATTCATCGGCTCCAACACGATCATCAAGGGCAAGCCCGGCAAGGCGCTGGACGGGGGGTTGCAACAGATTGAAACACCCTATGGGCCGATGGCCGGTGTGGGCACCGCCGGGGCCGACATGGCCGTGATTCCCGCGGAATCCTTCAGGATCGGGCTGCGCAAGACGCCGGGCGAAATCGCGCTCGAAGGGTCCGTGATCGGCAAGAAACTCATCGGTTCCATCGGATACATCCGCGTCAGGCTCAGCGACGGGCGCGAGATCGACGTGGAAACCCATGCCGGATCACCAGAGGCACAAAGCCTTGCATCCGGCGCGTCCGTGACCCTTGGGGTGGATCCCTCATCGGTCACGCTGATCCATCACTGATACAACAAGGAGACTACACATGGCTAAAGATATTCAGGTCGGCTTCGGGGTCGACGTCGACGCGGTTGCCGGCTGGCTCGGCTCTTATGGCGGCGAGGACAGCCCCGACGACATCTCGCGCGGGATGTTCGCCGGTGAGGTCGGATCGCCCCGCCTGCTCGATCTTTTCGATCAGCATGGGCTGACCACGACGTGGTTCATTCCCGGCCACTCGGCCGAGACCTTCCCCGACCAGATGCGCGACGTGGCCAAGCGTGGTCATGAAATCGGCGTTCACGGCTACAGCCATGAAAACCCCATCGCGATGACGGCCGAACAGGAAGAGGCCGTGCTCGACAAGGGGATCGAGCTGATCACCGAGATCTCGGGCAAGCGGCCCACCGGCTATGTCGCGCCGTGGTGGGAATTCTCCAACGTCACCAACGAATTGCTGCTCAAGAAGGGGATCAAATACGATCACTCCCTGATGCACAATGATTTCACCCCCTACCGGGTGCGCGTGGGCGACAAGTGGACCAAGATCGACTATTCGGCCAAGCCCGAGGACTGGATGAAGCCGCTGGTGCGGGGTGAGGAAACCGATCTGATCGAGATTCCGGCGAACTGGTATCTCGACGATCTGCCGCCGATGATGTTCATCAAGAAATCGCCCAACAGCCACGGGTTCGTGAACCCCCGCGACATCGAGCAGATGTGGCGCGATCAGTTCGACTGGGTTTACCGGAACATGGATTACGCGGTCTTCCCGATCACCATTCACCCCGACGTGTCGGGCCGCCCGCAGGTTCTGATGATGCTGGACCGGCTGATTTCACATATGAAGTCGCATGACGGTGTGCGTTTCGTTACCATGAACGAGATGGCGGACGATTACGACAAACGCTTCCCGCGCGGCTGATCCGTGCGTTAGGCTTCGGGCCGCCGCCGCAAGGGGGCGGCCCGTCACGGGACAAGAGGCAAGAGGTATCATGTGTTCGCTTTGCGGAATTCTGGGCTGTGACGATCACTGGACCCACTCTGTGGATCGGCCCGGGGTGTTTACGCGCAACACCGACCGGCATTCGCGCCGCTCCGAAGGGGCGCGGCGGGTTGCGGCGGCCAACCGGGTTTTGTCGTTCCGGCGGGTGACGCTCGCGGAATGGCAGGGCACATCCTATGTGGTGTCCAACGCGACCGGTGCCTCAAGCGTGTTCGAATCCTTCTCGCATCTGTGGCCCGAGGCTGAGACCCTTGCCGGGCGCGAGATCGACCCGCTGGACGAGGCGCTCATCGAGTGGGTGGAGGCGCGATGACTCCTGTCACGCTGCTTACCGGGTTTCTGGGGTCGGGCAAGACGACCCTTCTGCAACGGCTTCTGACCGATCCGGGCATGGCGCGGGCCGCGGTGCTGATCAACGAGTTCGGCGAGGTCGGGCTCGACCATCACCTGCTCGACCGGATCGACGACAACGTGGTGCTCATGAAATCGGGCTGTATCTGCTGCACCGTGCGCGGCGAGGTCGCCGATGCGCTGATGAACCTGCAAAGCCTGCGCACCCGGGGCGAGATCGACTTTGACCGCGTGGTGATCGAGACGACCGGGCTGGCCGATCCTTACCCTGTGCTGCAAACGCTGCGCGCCCATCCCGTCCTGCGCAGCCATTTTGAGAACGGCGGCGTTCTGACCACGGTGGACGCCGTGAATGCCGCCCGGCAGGTGGAACACCGGGCCGAGGCGGTGCGTCAGATCGCCGCCGCCGACCGGATCATCCTGACAAAGACCGACCTCGCCCAAGAGGGCGATATACCCGCGCTTCGCGCCACGCTGTCGCGGATCAACCCCTCCGCGCGGGTCGTGACCGGCGCGGATGCCACAAGCGCGATCGTGGAGCGTCTTGATCCCGCGCTGCCCCCGCTTCCAGATGAAACCGAACCCGGCGGGCATCACCACCATCACCACGATCTCAACGAGGATCTGGGCGTCGTGACATTCTCCATGACGGTTGATCAGAACGTGGACTGGACCGATTTCGGCATCTGGCTGACGCTCTTGCTGCATCGGTATGGCGACCGGATTTTCCGGTTCAAGGGCATTCTGTCCATCGAGGGCGAAGACCGTCCCGTGGCCGTCCACGGCGTGCAGCATCTTGTCCACGCGCCCGTTCATATGCAGCACTGGCCCGACGGCCCGCGCGTCTCGCGGCTCGTGTTCATTCTCGAAGGGCTTGACCCGGAGCAGATCCGCCGGTCGTTTCATGCCTTCATGGGACTGGAGAAAGTGAAGGCTGTCGCCTGATGAAACCACTTCGCATCCTGTGCACCGAGATCCTGCCATGGCGGCTTCTAAAGGAGCGCGCCGAGGCCGATCTTGGCTTTCCCATCGAGTTCATGGAGCAGGATTTCGTCACCGCGCAGCGCACCGCCGCGATGGAACCCGAAAGCTATGACGTTTACGATCAGTGCTTTCACAATCTGGACATCGTCTGGCACTGGCGCGCGATACAACCCATCGACATCACCCGGATCGACACCTGGAACGAGATGAGCGATCTTGCCCGCTCCGTCGGCGTGGGCGGGACCGGGCGCGGTTTGGGCGATGCCCCGGCCACGCGGCTTTACGTTCAACCCGACGCCACGCTGTCCTCAAGCCCGACCGGGCGCATCCGGATCGACACCTGGAACGAGATGAGCGATCTTGCCCGCTCCGTCGGCGTGGGCGGGACCGGGCGCGGTTTGGGCGATGCCCCGGCCACGCGGCTTTACGTTCAACCCGACGCCACGCTGTCCTCAAGCCCGACCGGGCGCATCTCCATGCTGCCCACGGAGTATAATTTCGACAGTTTCGCGATCAATCAGGGGGTGGCACCGCTTGACGTGGATCGCGATGTCACCAGTTGGGCCGAGCTGCTCGATCCGCGCTGGCATGGGCGGGTGGCGCTTGTGGACGAACCGGCCATCGGGGCCTTCGATCTGACCATGGCGCTCGTCGCGGCGGGCCGGATGGAGGTGCAGGATCTTGGCAACATGACCGTGGCCGAGATCGACGAGATGTATCGCCATGCGGTCGACCTGGTCAATTCCGGCCATCTCGCCCCGTTCTGGCGCCGCGCGTCCGAGCCGGTGGAGAGGTTCGCGAGCGGTGAGCTTTCGATCGCGTCGATCTGGTCCCCCGCCGTCGTGGCGATGAAGGCGCGCGGGCTCAACGTGCGGCAGGCCGCCCCGGCAGAGGGCTATCGCGCCTGGCACGGGGGGTTGTGCCTGGCCAATCACCTTCGCGATAGCCGCCTCGACATGGCCTATGCCTGGTTCAACTGGTTCCTCGATGGCTGGGCCGGGGCCTGCATGGCGCGGCAAGGGTATTACATGTCCGTGCCCGACCGCGTGCGCGCCTTTCTCGAACCGGAGGAATGGGATTACTGGTATGAGGGCAAGCCCGCGGCCCGCGATCTGCCCGACCCGGACGGACATTGCGCCATCCGCGCCGGCGAGATGCGCTCCGGCGGGTCTTACCGCACGCGGTCCAACCATATCGCGGTCTGGAACAGCACGATGGACGAGCATAACTTCCTTGTTCGCCGCTGGAACGAAATCATCGAACTGTCAGAGGGGCGCCGCAACCGCCGCCGAGCCGGTTAGCGCGGCGCGTGCAGATCGCCCGAGGGGATGCCATGAAGAATGTGACACTGATCGCCACCGGGGGCACGATTGCCTCCACCGCCGACAGCGCGGGCGGGCCGGTCAATGCGGGCCTTGCCGGAGAGCGGCTTCTGGATACGCTGCACGAGCGGCCCGAGGGGATCGCGGTGCAGGTCGAGGATTTCGAGGCGGTCGGCAGCTATGCGCTCGATCTTGAGACCGTTTATCGCTTGTGCGCGCGGATCAACGCGGTGCTGGCCGACGATACGGTGGACGGGGTGGTGATCACCCATGGCACCGACACGATGGAGGAAAGCGCCTTTCTCGCGGATATTCTCGTCGCTTCGGACAAGCCCGTGGTCTTTACCGGCGCGCAGCGTCACGCGGGCGCGCCCGATACCGACGGGCCGCGCAATATCGCCGACGCCATCCGCTGCGCCGCCTGCGGCGGGCTTGGGGGGCAGGGGGCGGTCATCCTGTTCGAAGGCGATATTCACGCCGCCCGAGAGGTGACAAAGGCGCATACCTCGCGCGTCGATACCTTCCGCTCAATCGGGCTAGGCAAGCTGGGCGAGGTCGATGACGGCAAGGTTTATCTCTATCGCCGCACGGTGGCGCGGCCACGCGTTTCCGCGTCCCGGCTCGATCCGGGGGTGGAGCTGCTGCTGCTGGGCCTTGGCAGCACACCCGATTACCTCGACTTTTGCGAGACGGCGGGCAAGACTGGCATCGTCCTGGCCGCCTTCGGACGGGGCAATGCCCCGCGCGGTTTTGCCGAACGGATCGCGCGGCTGACCGCACGCGGGGTGCCGGTCGTCGTGGCCTCGCGCTGTTCCGAGGGGCGGACGCTGCCCGTTTATGGCAAGGATTCGGGCGGGCGCACGCTTGAGGATGCGGGCGTGATCTTCGCGGGTGATCTGTCGCCCATCAAGGCCCGGCTGCTTCTCAGTGCGCTGCTTGGCGCGGGAGCCGGGGATCGCAAGATCCGCGCGGCCTTTCACGATGCGACCCGCGCGGCCTGAGCCTTCCGGCAATCCTTCCTGCCTCCGGACAGCCCACAGGTCCGGGGGCACGATCCTGTGCCTTCACCGCCGGGGCAATCCGGCGGCGTCCCGCATCGGTTTTCGCCGCATTGCACAGATTTGCAGAAGGCCGGCCCGCGAGCGGGCGCAAGGCAAGGATTTATGCGTGAATCGCCAAGAACACACGCCGTTTTGTGGCAGTATCCCTTCATCGAGGGACGTGTCGACACTTCAACGTATAGGCACAAGAGATAGAAAATGATTATCAACAGTGGACGTTCAGCCGCCCCGACCGGCGGCGACAAATGGCAAGAGGTGGTTTCGGAGGCGTATTTCCCTCTCGATACCGAATGCCGGAACAGGACCGATTTCTTCGGTGAGATGGATCGCTGGTCACTGGGGGTTGTCGGGCTTTCGCGGATTCATTGCGACAGCATTCTCTACCGGCGTCAGCGCCGCCATTTTCTCAATGAAACGGAAAGCTCGCTTCTGATCGCGATTCCCGAAAACGAGGAAGTGCAGTTCTTGCAAAACCAGCGCCGCACCTCCTGCAAGCCGGGCGGTTTTCTCGTGGAGCGAAGCGACGCCCCCTATGAATACTGGCATGACGGGCGCAACGTGCAGTGGGTGCTCAAGGTGCCCTCGGCCAGCGTGCGGGCGCGGATCGGGCCCTCCGAACGGCTGGGCGGTCTGACCTTCGATGCGCGGCAGGGCGTGGCCAGTTATTTCCTGAGCACCCTGCGCACCGCCGTTTCGCATATTCAGCATCTTGACGATGCCGCGCGCGAGGCGGCGGGCAGCCATCTTCTTGAAATGCTGTGCCTTGCCATCCGCAATGACCAGAGGGTTCTGGACAGCAACACCTCGTCCATCCGGGCGGCGCACCTTTACCGCGCGGAACAGTTCATTCGCGACAATCTCAAGGAACCGGACCTGTCGCCGCGCCTAGTGGCGGATGCCTGCGGAATCTCGCTGCGCTATCTCCAGCAACTGTTCCTGGAATCCGATCAGTCCATCAACGGCTATATCCGCGATCGCCGCCTGATCCGGTGCTCGGAGGATCTGCGCGCCGCCGGACAGGGTGCGACCGTGGCCGAGATCGCCTATCGCTGGGGCTTTGCCGATCAGTCGCAGTTCTCCAAGCACTACAAAGCGAAGTTCGGATGCACCCCGACCGAAACGCGCAAGGAGGCGGGCCGTTTCCGTAAGGAGATGTGACCGGCGCGGGCCGGGATCGCCGATAGCGGCTCCCTGACGCCGACACCCGAAACACGCGTTCCACATTTTTCGCCGAAGGATCCCCTTCGGCCAACGGGCAGGTTTTGCCCGATCCAAACCCGAGGAGCTAACATGGCCAATACCAGAGTCGCCGTCGATGTGGGCGGCACCTTCACCGACATCTGCATCATGGACGAGACGACAGGTCAGATCCGCATCGAGAAGACCGCCTCAACGCCGGACGACCCGATGCGCGCGATCATGAACGGCATCGATCAGGGCAAGATCGACCTGTCGGACGTGTCGATGTTCTCGCACGGGACGACCGTGGCGACCAATGCGCTGATCACCCGCAACCTGCCGCGCGCCGCTATGGTCTGCACCGAAGGTTTCCGCGACGTGGTGGAAATTCGCCGCGCCAACAAGGAAGACCTCTGGGACACCTACAAGGACGTGGCCAAGCCCTATATCCCGCGCCGCGATCGTCTCACGGTGCGCGAGCGTGTGAACGCCGAGGGCGAGATCCTGAGCGATCTGAATGAGGCGGACGCCTACCGCGTGGCCGAGGTGCTGAAAAAGCGCGGCGTGGCAGCGATCGCGGTCTGCTTCATGAACTCCTACGTGAACGGCACCAACGAACAGCGCATGCGCGACATCCTCAAGGAGGTGATGCCGGATGTGCCGGTATCCATCTCCTCGCAGATCATGCCCGAGATATTCGAGCATGAGCGGTTCTCCACCACGATGGCCAACGCCGTGGTCTCGCCCGTGGTGGTCGATTACGTCGCGCGGCTGGCCGACAAGCTGGCCGACGGCGGATATGAGCGCGAGCTTTTGCTGCTGCACACCGGCGGCGGTGTGATGACCACCAAGGCGGTGCGCGATTTCGCGGCGCGTCTTGCCGGATCCGGCATCGCGGCGGGCGCCATCGCCAGCCGTTTTATCGGCAACCTCTGCGGCTATCCCAACACCATCGGGTTCGACATGGGCGGCACCTCCACTGACGTGTCGGTCTCCTATCAGGGCGAGCCGCGGATCACCAAGGACTGGTATATCGAATACGGCTATCCGATCCGCTTTCCGTCAATCGAGGTGCTGACCATCGGCGCGGGCGGCGGCTCTCTGGCGTGGAAGGACGAGGGCGGCAGCCTGCGCAACGGGCCGCAATCGGCGGGCGCCGATCCGGGGCCGGCCTGCTACAAGAACGGCAACGAGGTGGCGACCAACACCGACGCCAACATGGTTCTGGGCCGTCTGGGCACATCGCTTGCGGGCGGCAAGATCACGCTCGATCCCGCGCTGGCCGAAGACGCTGTGCGTACCACCGTGGCAGAGCCGTTCAACATGGAACTGCACGAGGCGGCAGAGGCGATCGTGCGCGTGGCCAATGCCAACATGGCCAACGCCGTGCGGCTTCTGTCGATCTCGCGCGGGTATGATCCGCGCGACTTCGCGCTTTGCGCCTTTGGCGGGGCGGGGGCGTTGCATGGTGCAGCCGTGGCGCGCGAGCTGTCGATTCCAACGGTCATCGTGCCGCCCAACCCCGGCGTGACCTCCGCGCTGGGGTGCCTGCTGGTCGATATCCAGCACGATTTCTCTGACAGCTTCATGCGCGCGGCCGAAAGCACCGATCCTGCCGACCTCGAAGCCGCGTTCCAACGGATCGAGGACGAGGCGCGCGCCCAGCTCACCCGCGAGGGTGTGGAGGCTAAGGACATGATGCTGCAACGCACGGTCGAGATGATGTATCAGGGGCAGTGGCGCTCTCTCGAGGTGTCGGCGCCGTCGAAAATCACCGACATGGACGACCTGATCGAGGCGTTCCACGAAGAGCACGCGCGCGAATACAGCTATTCGCGCCGGGACGCGCCGGTCTCTCTTTTCCGCGCGGCGGTGAAGGCCATCGGCATCGTGCCCAAGGCCGAACCAGCCAAGAGCGAGGTGAAGACCTACACGCCAGAGCCGGGCAGCCACCGCAAGGTCTGGTTCGACGGCAAGGCGCATGACGCCGCCATCTATGAGCGTGAGACCCTGACCGCGGGCGCCACCTTCAGCGGCCCGGCCGTCGTGGAGCAGTTCGACTCCACCACCGTGGTTCCGCCCGCCATGAAGGCCGAGGTGGACGCCTACATGAACATCCTCATTCACACGAAGGTATGACCCATGACACAGACGACACATGATCAACTCGACCCGGTGACCTTCGAGGTTCTGAAAAACTCCTTCATCACGGCGGTCGACCAGATGGCCGAACAGATGCTGCGCACCTGTTATTCCTTCGTGATCTACAACCGCGACTTTTCCAACGGTCTGCACGACGCCGAAGGCAATTCCGTCGCGCAGGGCAATCAGGACATCGCCGTGCATGTCGGCACCCTGCATTTCACCTGCAAGGACGTGATTCGCGTTTTCGGGGGCGAGATGATGCCCGGCGATGTCTATGCGATCAACGACCCCTACGCGGGCGGCACCCACTTCAGCGATGTGCGCCTTGTGCGGCCCATCTTCGACGATGACACGCTGATCGGCTTTTCGCAGTCCAACGGGCACTGGTCCGATCTGGGCGGCTCGGTTCCCGGGTCGTTCGATGTCAGTGCCCGCGACATGTTCCGCGAGGCGGTGCGCATCACCCCGGTGCGCCTGTTCCGCGCGGGGGAGTTCTGCCACGACGTCGCGGGAATGATCGCCGCCAACACGCGCGATCCCGCCTCGATTATCGGCGATATTCACTCACAGGCGCAGGCCACCCAGGTGTCGGAGCGTGAGGTGCTGCGGCTTGTCGCCAAATATGGGCGCGATCAGGTGCTTCAGGGCATGAACGAGGTGCAGGATTACGTTGAACGCGCCGTGCGCCAGCGCATTGCCGCCCTTCCTGACGGCACATGGGAAACCGTGGATTACATCGACCGCGACCCCGGCCAGGGCGAGGGGATGATCCCGATTCATATCAAGATGACGATCAAGGGCGACCGCATCCACTATGACTTCACCGGCAGCCACCCCACCATCGCCTCGATCTATAATTCGGCCCCCGGCGCGACCTTCTCGGCCGTGGTGGCGGGGATGAAGACCTTCTTCCCCGATCTGCCGCTCAACAGCGGGTTCTACCGGATGATCGACATTTCCGCGCCCGAAAACAGCGTCGTCAGCGCCCAGTGGCCGGTTGCCGTCACCGGGTTCCTGATGCCGTTCGAGAAGATCATGAACGCGATCTTCGAAATGTGGTCGAAGATCATGCCCGAACGCGCCATCGCCTGCGCCTTCAACCTCGAATACCTGCTGGCCGGCGGGCGCGACCTGCGCACGCCCGAAAAGCCGATGTTCATGTTCTACGAATGGCTGCCCGGCGGCTGGGGCGGGCGCAACGGCAAGGATGGCTCCGACGTGACGACGGCCTGTTTCGGCACCGGCCTGATGTCGCAGCCGAACGAGGGCAACGAGCGCGTCAACCCGACCCGCACGACCGAATTCCAGATCCTGCGCGACAGCGCCGGTCCGGGCAAGTGGCGCGGCGGCACCGGGGTGCAGAAAACCTCCGTCCTGCTCGACAGCGAGGATGCCGTGATGTCCTATATCTGCGACCGCGAACGCGCCGTGGTCTGGGGCGTGGAGGGCGGCCTGCCGTCGATGCCGCACGGGCTCACGATCACTCGCAGTGGCGAGAGCGAGCCGAAATGGCTCGGTTCGGTCTTCTCCGACTACCCGGTCTATACAGGCGACGAGTTTGCCCGGCCCACGGCGGGCGGCGGCGGCTTCGGCGATCCACTGGATCGCGACCCCGAAGAGGTGCGCGAGGACGTGATCGACGACTACGTTTCGATAGAGCGGGCGGCGCGGGATTACGGCGTGGTGCTCAAGGAGGTCGACGCCGACCTTTGCGAGTATGAGATCGACACTGCGGCGACCGACAAGCTTCGGTCCGAGATCCGCGCCGAGCGCCTCGGCTGGGCCCGGATGGACCCGGAAAAGGTGTCGCAACTCTACAAGGCGGGCGAGATCGACGCGCTCGATGCGGTGCGGCGTTACGCAGTCATCCTCGACTGGGAAACGGGCGATCTGCTGCCGAAGACAACCGGCCAGTTCCGCGAAACCTTTGAGCGCCGGACGGCGGCCCACTGGACCTGAGGGCGGAGCGGACGGATTGAAACTGTCACCCGGCGGCGGGGCTATCCTGTCGCCGGGCGACGCGCCCGGCATCTGAATTCCACCGCGCGCCGCGTTAACGCGGCGCGTTTCGGCGGTTTGGCGGGTTTTGGCACCGACGCAATACCGACGTTTTACCGACGTGATACCGAAACCCGTTTTTCAGCGATTTCAGGGCATTAACCCCGATTCGCCTCTCTACCCGTAATTTCGCGGAGTCTGGGGGATCATGGCTCAGTAATGCGGGGGGCGATCATCGCCAAGAAGGACACCGCCGGGGCTGTCGGCCTCGCGCCCGGCCTCTCTTGCGATCAGCATCTCGACCTTGTGGGTCAGCCTTGCAATATCGCTGTCCTGACGCGCGATCACGTCGGACGGTCTTGTCAAAGGAACTCAGCTTGCGGGTGGAGTGTACACCCCCTACCCTGCCCACATGGAAAAACGCGACCCTTTCAAGTACTTCAAAACCAGCCGGGAAATCATCCGCTTGGCGGTGATGCTG
>Ga0307954_1000419_pt1 | contig 23104 bp, 10 predicted proteins | sample OrgLakmetagen437_FD_201822 | JGI IMG/M metagenome (GOLD analysis project Ga0307954, IMG submission 201822) | Saline water microbial communities from Organic Lake, Antarctica - #437 | ecosystem: Environmental > Aquatic > Non-marine Saline and Alkaline > Saline | place: Antarctica: Organic Lake... | reverse complement strand
TCGCGTGTCCAAATAGATTGCTTTTTAATTCATTGATGGGTTTATCATTTTCTAATATCTGTGCAGTAAAAGACTCCCCTAGACCTTTCTTGTTTATAAGTTTTAAGCCAAAAGATGAATCTAATCCATATACCGCATGACCTCCTTCTGGTAATATCTGTAAATTCAACCGATCTGATGCGTAATCAATTTCATCTTTTAAGGCTAAATCTACAATATTAAAATCTTGCACATGACTTTCAATCCCCTGTTTTTTCATTAAATCTGTGTGTGCTTGAAGATAATATTTGCCACCAGTAAATGTAGAATCAATCTTAAAATCACCTGTAAAAACACCATTGGTAACAATGTATTTTTTTGTTGAAACAAGTTCTTTTTGGTCGTTATATAAATTCACTTCTGCGCTTATTGCTTCTAAGCTCGGTGCATTTTGAGATACGTTGAATACATAAGCTTTAAACCATAAATTTTCACCTTCAACGTATTTATTTTTGTTGGTATGTACGTAAATATTTTCTACGTCATTTTCAAAATATTTTTCTAATTGGTTCAGTTGGTCTTGAGCGGATAGACTAAATATGCTAAATGCAACAAAAAGTGAAGTGATTAATTTTTTCATTATATGATGTGTTTTTTAATTTACTTCAAAAACAGTACCAAAAATCAAAAACCTCTTCAAAAAATTTAAGAAAGGTTTTTGATTCATTTTAGTTTTACATAACAATAACGTAAGCACTCTCTATCACAATTCGTAATCCATTATTTAGGTAATAAAAAAAAATTTTAACAATTTACTGAAGCTTGGTTTTTATTTCAATTGGGCTATTTAGGGTTCTGTGAACAGGACATTTGTTAGCTATTTCTAGTAATTTTTGCTGTTGTTTTTCATCTAATTCTCCTTTCAAAACAATTTCCCTAGTAAAAGTATCTGTTTTTTTGCTTTTTTCATCTTCACAGCCTTGCGCATCTTTTGCATGAATTTTTTCATAATTGGTATGAACTTCTACACTTGCTAAAGGCCAATCTTTGCGTTTAGCATACATCTGAAGCGTCATCGCTGTGCAAGCAGCTAGTCCAGATGATACTAATTCATAAGGGTTTGGACCAGTGTTACTACCGCCAAAATCTTCTGGTTCATCTGCTTTAAAATGATGATCGCCAGCTTTTATGTCGGTTTGGAAATCATCATTTTGGTCTAAATGAGCAACTACTTGATGATCCGTTTTAATTTTTAATTCCTCTTCTTCCGTATCTAAATATCGGCTAGACCAACTTGCAATTAAATGCCCAACATATTTTGAATCGCTTTCATTTGTAAGTAAATGGTCTGCCCCGTCTAAGCTTACAAAACTCTTAGGGTGTTTAGCTGCCTTGTATAATTTTTCTGCATTTTGAATACTTACAATTTTATCTTGTGGGGAATGGAGTATCAATAAAGATGCTTCTAGATATTCGAGTGCATTATTTTTGCTGAATTTTTCAATATCAATTAAAAATGAGCTTTTTATTTTGAAATTTCTACCACCAATATTCACTTCTGCTTCTCCATCTTCTTTAATCTGCTCGATGTTATTTTTCAATAATTTTTTCACATGTTTTGGATCATGTGGACTTCCAATTGAAACTACTGCTTTGCAAGATTGAACTTCTAAAGCGGCATAAATGCAAGCCGTACCACCAAGAGAGTGACCTACTAATAAACTTGGTGCTATATGGTTTTGCTTTAAATATGCTACTGCTGCTAAAACATCTTGAATATTATGACTAAAATTTGTATCGGCAAACTCACCTTCGCTTTCTCCCAGTCCGGTAAAATCAAAGCTAAAGACGCCAAAACCTTTATCGGTTAAAGATTGGCTGATGTGTTTTATGTTTTTGAAATTTTTGTTGCAGGTAAAACAGTGTGCAAAAATAGCGAAGGAATGCGGTTTCCTTGTAGTTGGTAGGTATAAAAAAGCTTTTAAGGTTTCATCTTTCTTATTTTTGAAGCTTATTTTCTGTTTGTACATAGGTTGTTTATTTTGATAAATTTAAGGTTATGCTTAGTACAAAAAAAGCCTTTTCATGATTTTATGAAAAGGTTTTAGGTAGTACTTATTTTACTTCTTATTGGATTTTATTTTTTTTACATGTAAATTATCTAGCTAAAAACCTTGTATTGCCCTGAAGTTTAGATAATTTTAGAATTTCACATAAGTTAATAAGCACATCAAGATTGTATTCTTCATTATCTTTGGGGAAAAAGCAGATTTGTTTTGAAAATCTATTTAGCTATACTTAAGATGAATCTATTGCGCTTTCATTTTAATCTGATAGCTGTGTAATTTTCCATTGCTATCAACACCCTCAACAAAAATGGTATAATCTAAATTTGTATTTTTAATTCGGAGTTCCAAAGTATGATTGTTCTCATCAAGTAAGATTTGAGGACTCCAACTTATAGTGCCGTAGTTTTTAAAAAATAAATTATCGTAGGATACATATGCTGGGTTGTAAAACTTTTTAGTAGTTCTATAGCCATTTTTGGCTTCAAGCTCAGTAAACATATCGCTCGACTTATTTCCAAAGAATGAGGAAGAGCGAGATTCTAAATAGATAGCACCATTTGCACCAAAAAAGCCTTTACCAAATCCATATTTGTTAATGGTGATGGATTCAAATTGGCTTAATTGCGCACCTGCTAGGAAATCGAGACTATGTAATAATGCACCATCAAGATAAAAAGCAACCCCAGCACCTGCATTAATGGAGACTGGCCTTAAGGGAGCAACGATTAGACTACCATTCCCATCTTCCAGTGCACGAATTCCTCGTTTGGAAAGAAAAACAGCTAAAGTTCTTGAGTTTTGCACATCTTTTTCACCTATAGCATAATATTTTTCATAAGGTTTAATTGTTTTTGGCACTTCTTTTTTAGGTTTTTTTTGCGTTGCAATTAAAATTTCATCCAATACATCTGTATTTATAAAAGCTTCGGATACATTGTTTAGTTTAACTGATTCAGCGACAAGGCTTGATTGTTTTAAAGGTATATTTTTATCGTTTAGAATAGTGTCAATTGTAAAATCTTCTATTTCTAATGTAAGATTTGGCGCTTTGAAGCTTTGATATCTATTTACGTAAGAGAATTTTAATTTTTCTCCGACTAAAGGGTACATATTTTCAAAAGTTACTTCGTTGATGCTTTTATCTATGCTAGCAACTTTAGGTTCATTATAAGCACTTCCGTGGAATAGTATTAAGTTATCTGTAGATTTTGGTTTTTCGTTCAATAGTACTTTATAATTAATTCCATTTCTCCGCGATTTATAAACTGCAGCATCCGTTCTAGTAATATCTTGCCAAGAGTATTTACTCCATCCCTGTAGTAATAAAAGTAAGTCTAAATTATATACCTCATTAGTGGACTCATTCATAAAATAATAGGCTTCATTTTCAATTTCACCTCTCAAGTGCGACGCTAACCTAACACTGGAAATGATATTTGTTTTTTTAGTGTAGGTCTTTGTTTCGCTAGGCAGCACAGATGCACTCAACATTTTTTGAGAGTTTTCAAAATGGAAGAATAGTTTTACACTTATACTATCGTTTGACTTATTTGTAGTCTCTATAATTTCGCCATCAAATTCAACAATATCTTCTGTTTTTTTGAAGTATAGTCTTTCCAAAATGGGTCTGTCGTCTTTAAAAACCCGAAGCGTATTTATACCCGCAAAGAGTTCATCCTTGGGGATAGCCAGATTCGATTTTCCCTCTTCAAATTCAAGGTCAATTTTTTTCCCTTCTCCAAATTGGTGTACAAGCATGGAATAAGTAGAATAGTCTTTTTTAAAGTTTTTTTGAAGTTGAACATAAAGCAATTCTGGAAGTAATGGATTTAGTTGAATGGTTGCCCCCTCTTCTTTTATGTCTTCAATTCTTTTAGTAAGTTCAATTCCTTTATCTGTTCTAAGATCAATCTGATAAGATGATTTCTTTTTTGGTATCCAATTAAATTTGGCATGTCCAAACTGATTGCTACTAATTTTTTTAATCAACTTACCGTCTTCAAGTAGGTTTGCAGAAAAAGATTCTCCTAGACCATTGGAGTTAATAAGCTTAATTCCAAAGGAAGAATCTAAACCATATACGGCATGACCTCCTTCAGGAAGTATTTGCAAATCAAATTGCTTGGAAGCAAAATCCGATTTTTCTTCTATAGATAAATCTACAATGCTAAATTCTTGAACATGACTCTTAGAATCTTTCTCTTTCATAAATTGAGTATGGGCTTGGATGTAATACCTACCTCCGGTAAAAGTAGAATCAATTTTAAAATCTCCAGTAAAAACACCGTTAGTTATTACGTATTTTTTTGAGGCAATTAGTTTTTTATCCGTATTGTACATGTTTACTTCAGCAGAAATTGCTTCTGTGCTAGCTTTGCCTTGAGACAAATTATAAACGTATGCTTTAAACCATAAATATTCTCCAACAACATATTTATTTTTGTTTGTGTGAATGTAAATGGTCTCCACATCATTTTTAAAATAGTTTTGTAGTTGGATTAGCTCGTCTTGTGCTGATAAATTACTAAATATAAACACAAATAAAAATGAAATTATATAATTTTTCATGGCTTTTTGATTTAAATAAATAAATTCAATAATAGTGCCAAAAGCAAAGCCTCTTCTGTATAAGTAGAAGAGGCTTCAAATTTTATACTAATATATGATAAATACGTTAAGCTGCTAACATATTGTTGTCTATCCATTTTTTAGTTACAGATTTTTCCAAGGCTATACTATTTGTTTATTTGTAGAAAAAGTTATACCGTTTGAAGCCATTAATATCATTTTTTCTTCAACAACTCAGAAAAAAAATTAATTTATTTGGTGACTTCTTATTTTTTCTCAACACTTAATTTACTTTTTGATCTATTTGATAACTATACAGTTTTCCGTCACTGCCGACACCTTCGACAAAAAGTGTATAATCCATATTGGGGTTTTTGAAAACCAATTCGAGAATTTGATTATCCTCTCCGATTAGAATTTGAGGAGCCCAACTAATTGTACCATATTTTTTAAAAAAAGCATCGTCATAGTTAATGTACACTGGGTTATAAAATTCTTTTGTACTATCATAACCATTCTCTACTTTAATTTCTGTAAACATACTGTTAGATGTATCACCCAAGAATGATGATTTTCTAGACTCTAAATAAATTACCCCACCGGGAAATCTAGTGCCAATTCCATCCTTATTAATAATAACAGATTCAAATTGACTTATCTTAGAGCCTGGTAAAAAACTGAAATCCATCAACTCAACACCATCAAGCACAACGGTAACAGGTCCAGCATTAGCAGCACTAGATCTTGTTGATGAAATAGTCAATGACCCATTATAATCGTATGCAATAAATCCCCTTTTGTTTAGAAAAAAGGCTAAATTTCTGGTAGTTTGAATTGTTTGGTCATCAATTGCATAATAGCGACCACTCCCTCCTGTTTTGGCGATATTTTTTTCAGGGGTTTTGACTCCTTTTACAATTACTTCATCTAATACATCAGTATTTATAAATGCTTCTGACGCATTATTCATATTAAGCGTTCCTGTATCTTTAATGATTTGAAGTAATGGTAAATTCCCTGATAGAATTGTATCGATGGTAAAATCCTGTAACTCTAACGAAAGTTCTGGTGCTTTATAGCTTTGGGATTTATTCACGTAGGAGAATTTAAGCGTTTCACCAATAACAGGGTACATATTTAAAAATTCTGCTTCTGTGGTTTTTTTGTTTATATATACCACTTTGGCTTCATTAAAAATGCTTCCGTGAAATAATAAAAATTCATCTGTAGATTTTGGTTTTTCATCAAGTATCACTTTGAAATTTAGTCCATTACGCCGATTTGCATTTACCAAATTCTCCTTGCTGATTGCTGGCTTCCATTTATACTTACTCCAACCTTGTGTGAGTAAGAGCAAGTCGAGATCATAATTTCGTTGTGCGGTGTTTTCTCCAAAATAATAGGCTTCATTTTCAATTGTTCCTCGTAGATAATTAGCCAGCCTTAAATTTGAAATAATAGTAGATTTATTTGAATAAGATTCGGTTTTACTTGGCAAGATAGATGCGCTCAACATTTTCTGACTAGGATCATATGGGAAGTACAATTTTAATCGGATACTATCTTTTACTTCATCTTTACTTTCCGTAATTTGTCCTTCAAATGTAAAAACGTCGTCTGTATTTTTAAAATAAAGACGTTCTAAAATAGGCTCGCCATCTTTGAAAACACGAATAGTATTCATTCCTTCAAAAAGTTTTTCTTTAGGAATGGCAAGTTTGCTAATATCATCTTCAAATTCGGCATCAATTTTAATTCCCTTCTGAAATTGATGTATTATCAAAGCATACCTAGATTGATCTTTTTTGTAATTTTTTTGAAGTTCCACGTATAATACATCTGGAATTAATGGATTTAATTGAAGCGTAATACCGCTTTGGTGTATGTCTTGAATTTCCTTGGTGTAACTTACATCGTTATCAGTCATAACTTGAACCGAATAGGTTGCCTTTTTTTTTGGTTTCAGTTTGAATTTTGCATGTCCGAAGGAATTGCTTTTTATTTTTTTAATGGCTTTACCATCTTTAAGTAATTCTGCAGAGAAGACTTCTCCAAGACCATTTGCATTGATGAGCTTGATACCAATTGTATTGTCTATACCATAAACAGCATGACCACCTTCAGGCAAGATTTGTAGGTTCAATTGGCTTGATGCATAATCATCTTCTTTTTCAAAGGGTAATTTTAAAACTTGAAAAGCCTTCGTATGACTATCAAAACCTTGTTTTTTCATATAATCTGTATGTGCTTGCAGATAATAAGTCCCATCGATAAAAGTGGTGTCAATTTTAAACTCGCCTGCAAAAACTCCGTTGGTTACGATATATTTTTTAGAAGAAATTAAAACTCTTTTTTCATCGAAAACATTAACCTCGGCGCTAATAGCTTCATTGTTAGGAGTGTTTTTTGAAAGATTAAAGGCGTACGCCTTGAACCATAAGTATTCACCAACAGCAAACTTGTCTTTGTTTGTATGAATAAATAATGATTCAACATCAGTGCTAAATGTGCTTTCTAATTGATTTAGCTTTTCTTGAGCAGCTACCATATTGAAAGTGAATATCGTGATAAGTGTAAGGATATAGTTTTTCATGATTATATATTTCCTATCTGATATCCAAAAATGATACCAAACTAAAAAACCTCATCTTTAATAAAAAATGAGGTTTATTAGTCCTAAAATAGCTACTCTCTTATTTAAAAAGGGTAGGTGTTCTCATCTACCACTTTTTTAGCAACCAATTCTTGCAAAGCGATGATATTTGGGTAATTTTCATATTTAGTATATCGTTTTAAGCCCATCAACATCATTTTTTGTTCGTCTCCTTCTGCAAATGAAATAATCCCTTTTTTGGCTTTTTCATTTACTTTTTCAACTGCATAATACAAATACAATTGTGCCATTGCCACTTGGTATTTTGCTTCCTCTTCACTGGTTTTTTCTATATTTTTCTGAGCGCGTAAAATAGCGGATTCAGCCATGTATATTTCCATCAAAACATCAGCTGAAGCCATTAGCAATTCTTGATGATTTTCAATATCCTCTCCATATTTCTGCATTGCTGCACCAGCTACCATCAAAAATGTTTTTTTCATTTTCTTGATCATGGCTTTTTCTTCAGAAAGGGGAGTAGAGTAGTCTGGACTTTCAAATGAAGGAATTCCTGTTAACTCTTCTTTTACCTCATTTGCAGGACCTAACAAATCAACGTGACCTTTCATCGCTTTTTTAATCATCATACCTACAGAAAGCATACGATTGATTTCATTGGTACCTTCATAAATTCGGGTAATGCGTGCATCTCTCCATGCAGACTCCATAGGTGCGTCTGCTGAGAATCCCATTCCTCCAAAAATTTGAATACCTTCATCTGTACAAGTTTGGCAATGTTCAGAAACCATCACTTTTAAGATGGAACACTCAATTGCAAATTCTTCAACTCCTTTTAATTCTGCTTCATGGTGACTAGCACCAGCTTCTTTTCTGGCGTTGATTCGGTCTTCTATATCTTTGGCAGCTCTGTAACAAGCTGATTCATCTACAAAAGCTCGTGTAGTCATTTGAGCTAATTTTTCTCGTATTGCACCAAAATTAGCAATTGTAGTTTTGAATTGAACTCGATCATTAGCGTATTTTACTGAACCTTCAATTACTCTTCGTTGTGCATCTAAACAGGCCGCTGCTAATTTAATTCTACCTACATTTAAAGCATTCATGGCTATTTTAAAGCCTTCACCACGTTCACCTAACATATTTTCAACTGGAACTTTGGTTTCATCGAAGAATACTTGACGAGTAGAAGAGGAGTGAATTCCTAATTTCTTTTCTTCGTCTCCAAGAGAAATTCCATTTTCTAAATCTTTTTCAACTATAAATCCAGTAATGTATTTATCATCTTCAATCCTTGCAAAAACGATGAAAACGTCACAAAATCCAGCATTTGAAATCCACATTTTTTGTCCAGAGATGCTGTAGTGTTTTCCATCATCAGTAAGTACAGCCTTAGTTTTTCCTGAATTGGCATCTGATCCTGCACCAGGTTCAGTTAAACAATACGCTCCAAACCATTCGCCTGTAGCCAATTTAGGAACGTATTTTTTCTTTTGTTCTTCAGTACCATAAAGTGTTATTGGCATGGTTCCAATACCTGTATGTGCGCCGAATGCTGTTGCAACTGAACCTGTTGCTCCAGAAATGTAATCACATACTAACATAGTAGATACGAAATCCATTCCCAAACCTTCATATTCTTCAGGAACAGCAACACCTAAAAAGCCGAGTTCTCCAATTTTACGCATAATTTCTTCAGTTAATGCGTAGTTTTTCTTTTCAAATTCTTCTTTTTTAGGCCAAATTTCACGATCCACAAATTCTTTCACCGAATCGCGCATCATTTTTTGTTCTTCACTAAAATCTTCAGGTGTGAAGATGTCTTGTGGATTAGCTTCTTTTACCAAAAATTGCCCACCTCTAATTACTTGTTTTTCTATTGTTTCCATTTTTTTGTTTTAAAATTCTAATATTTTAAAAGATATGAGAATTGAGATATGAGATATTAGACTTTTAATGTCTCAATAAAACCCAAAACCATTCTTTGAAATTCGTTGTTTTTGTCATCTAATTCTTTAAATTTTTCATCTAATGTATTTTGCATGATTAGCTGCAATGAGTTGTGTTCCTAATTGCCAAATCTTTAACTTACGATGATTATGTCTTTTCCGTCTTACAATAATCCTTTTTCACCGCAAAGTCGCAGAATACGCAGAGTTTAAATTAATTTTTTTATTCAAAATTCAAAATTCAAAATTTCTTTGTTCTTTGTTCTTTGTTCTTTGTACTGAGTACTTATTAAAACACTTCATAAACCCCAGCAGCTCCCTGTCCCGTACCAACGCACATTGTTACCATACCATATTTATTTTTGAGTCCGCGCTGTTTCATTTCATCAAATAACTGAACGGAAAGTTTTCCACCGGTACAACCTAATGGATGTCCTAATGAAATGGCCCCACCGTTTACATTTACGATTTCTTGATTGAGTTCTAATTCTCTAAGGACTGCCAAAGATTGTGAAGCAAAAGCTTCGTTCAATTCGATTAATTCAATATCTTCTTTTTTCAATCCTGCTTGTTTCAACGCTTTTGGAATGGCTTTTACTGGCCCAATACCCATAATTCTAGGTTCAACACCAACGGTGGCGTAGCTTACCAATCTTGCAATGGGTTCTAAATTGTGGTCTTTCATAAATTGTTCACTTACCACCATCACAAAAGCGGCTCCATCACTGGTTTGTGAAGAGTTTCCTGGGGTTACACTTCCACCTTCAGCAAAAACAGGACGCAGTTTGTTCAAGGCTTCTATGCTTGTTCCTTTTCTGGGTCCTTCATCTTGGGTTACCGTATATTTTTTTGAAGCCTTTTTGTTATTTTCATCCAAATACACTTCTTCCACATTTATCGGAACAATCTGATTTTTAAATCGATTTTCTTCTTGTGCTTTTAAGGCTTTCATGTGCGAATTGTAAGCAAATTCGTCTTGGTCTTCTCTGCTTACTCTGTATTTTTCGGCTACAGCTTCTGCAGTTAAGCCCATTCCCCAATAGTAGCTTTCGTTTCCTTCTTTGCCAATTTGGTAATTGGGTACGGGTTTGTAACCGCCCATGGGAATGTAACTCATACTTTCTGCTCCACCAGCTATTATGCATTCTGCCATTCCACTTGAAATTTTGGCACTCGCCATAGCGATGGTTTCTATTCCTGAGGCGCAATAACGGTTAACGGTTACACCAGGCACTTCTTCGGTTTTTAATCCCATAAGGGAAATCAATCTACCTACGTTTAAGCCTTGTTCAGCTTCAGGCATGGCGTTGCCTACCATAACATCATCAATTTTTGTTTTGTCAAAATCGGGCAGTTGTTCCATCATATACTTAATGGTTTCTGCGGCTAAATCGTCTGGTCGCTTAAATCGGAATACGCCTTTGTTGGCTTTTCCTACTGCGGTTCTGTATCCTTTTACTATATATGCTGTTTTCATTTTTTTTAGTATTTAGTATTAAGTATTGAGAATTAAGTATTTCTAAGATAGAGATTTTTGTAATGAATAATTCATTTTACAAACTTCTACAATTTCCTTAATTACTGGTTGAGCTGTATCTTTTTCTAATAGATTCAACCTTTCTGAAAGGTAAAATTGAGTAATTAGTTCAAAAGAAGATCCATTAGCTATTCCTAAGAATTGTTTAAATTCTCCATTTGTATTTCTACCTGCACCTTCTGCAATATTTGAAGGTATGGAAACTGCACTTTTTCTAATTTGAGAAGTTAAATTATACTTTTCATCATTTGGGAAATCTGCCGTTAGTTTATAGCTTCTTTCTGCAATATCCATCGCCTTTTTCCATATTTTTAAATCTTCAAATTTGTGCATAATTTCTGATTTTAAAAGATTAGTGTCTTACTTAATTCTTATTACTTAGTTCTTAATTTCCATTAATTAGTACTTAATTCTTAGTACTTTGTTCTTAATTCTAATTACGTAAGGGTTTCCCATTCTTAATCATGTGCTGCAAACGCTCAAGCGTTTTCCGTTCTCCGCAAAGCGATAAAAAGGCTTCGCGTTCTAGGTCTAACAAATACTGTTCACTCACCATCGTTGCGGCAGATAAATCTCCACCAGACATCACATAAGCAAGTTTGTTAGCAATTTTCTTGTCATGTTCGCTGATGTATTTTCCTGCCATCATTTGGTCAGTGCCAACTAAAAATGCGCCCAAAGCTTGTCTTCCCAACACTTTTACATTATTGGTTTTTATGGGTTTAGTGTAGCCTTCTTCAGCCATTAATAAGGCGTGTTTTTTAGCAATTGCAATTCTTCTATTATCGTTCACGACCACGATGTCTTTTCCTTTTTGAAGAATGTTTAAATCGAATGCTTCATAAGCTGATTTGGCTACTTTTGCCATTCCAATGGTTAGGAAGTGCTCGCGTAAACGGTTTAATTCAACATCATCTTTTTGAAAAGTCTGTGCTGCTCTTAGAGTCATTTCCTTAGAACCACCACCACCAGGAATTACTCCAACGCCAAATTCAACTAAACCGATATAGGTTTCTGCGGAAGCAACTACTTTATCTGCATGCAAACTCAATTCACATCCACCACCCAAGGCCATTTGATGAGGTGCTGAAATAGTTGGTATAGAAGAATAACGCATCCGCATCATCGTATCTTGAAAGTATTTAATGGCAGCATTCAATTCTTCATATTCTTGTTCAACTGCGAACATAAAAATCATCCCAATATTAGCTCCAACGGAAAAATTTTGACCGTTGTTGGCAACTATTAAACCTTGGTATTCTTTTTCAGCCAAGTCGATAGCATGGTTCAATCCGTTTAAGACATCACCATCAATGGAATTCATTTTACTTCTGAATTCTACATTCAAAATACCATCGCCTAAATCTTGAACTGAAACACCTTTGTTTTCAAAAACTTTTTTGCTTTCGCGGATGTTATCTAAAATAATGAAGGCATCTTGACCAGGCACTTTGGTTTGTTCTTTCTTCGGAATATCATAATAATAGGTATTTCCGTTTTTTACTGAATAAAACGTTTTTTGAGAAGATGCTGATAAATCTGAAATCCAATCAGCTACTTCATAACCTTCTTCTTTCATTAATTCGATGCCTTTTTCTAAACCAACGGCATCCCATATTTGGAAAGGTCCGTGCTGCCAGCCAAAACCAGCTTTCATAGCATCATCTATTTTGTATAATTCATCTGAAATTTCAGGAATTCTATTTTGTACATAGGCAAATAAAGCGGCAAAGTTCTTACGGAAAAATTTTCCTGCTTTGCTATCGTCTTCAATTAAAATAGGAAAACGCTCAGCTACATTATCAATCGATTTCGTTTTATTCATCAATTCAAAACGTGGGCTTTCCTTATCTCGGTATTCCATCGTGTTTAAATCCAAAGATTTAATTTCGCTAGAACCGTCTTTGTTTTTTACTTTTTTATAGAATCCTTGGCCAGATTTACTACCTAACCACTCGTTTTTCATCATTTTTTCAATGAAGTCGGGTAATTTGAATAAATCATTACGTTCATCATCAGGACAATTTTCATGTAATCCGTTAGATACATGCACTAACGTATCTAAACCAACTACGTCTACTGTTCTGAACGTAGCCGATTTTGGGCGACCAATCAGTGGTCCGGTTAATTTGTCAATTTCTTCAATGGTCATTCCCAAGTCTTTCACTTGATGAAATAAGGACATAATGGAAAAAATGCCTACCCGATTACCGATAAATGCAGGTGTGTCTTTTGCAACAACTGAAGTTTTTCCTAAGAATTTCTCTCCGTATTCTTCTAGGAATTCAATCACTTCATTTGAAGTATCTGGCCCTGGAATCACTTCGAAAAGCTTTAAGTAACGTGGTGGATTAAAAAAATGCGTTCCACAGAAATGATTTTTAAAATCATCACTTCTGCCTTCATTCATAAACTTTATGGGAATACCAGAAGTATTAGAAGTAATTAAAGTGCCTGATTTTCTGTGTTTTTCTATATTATCAAAAACCTGTTTTTTGATATCCAAGCGTTCTACCACCACTTCAATAATCCAATCTACATCTTTCACTTTAGCAATATCATCTTCTAAATTACCTGTGGTAATTCGCTTTGCAAAATCGGGATGATAAATAGGAGAGGGGTTTGACTTTAAGGAAGTTTGAAGCGCTTCATTTACAATTCGATTGCGTACATGTTTATCCTCTAAACTTAAGCCTTGTTTCTTTTCTTTTTCATTGAGTTCGCGTGGTACAATATCGAGTAAAAGTACTTCAGCTCCTATATTGGCAAAATGGCAGGCTATACCACTTCCCATAATTCCTGAGCCAATTACTGCTACTTTATTAATTCTTCTTTTCATAAACTACTTTAATTTTAGTTATAAATTTTTCGGTTTGCTATAAGGTCTGATATGGTATTAGATACTTTTTTGAAGGTTTGTAAATCTTCTGTGGATACATTTTCTTTTACTTTTTCATCAAATTTTAGAACCACTTGTTTAGAATAGTCTCTCATTTCTAATCCAAACTTGGTTAGTTTAATAAGAACACTTCTACCATCCTCTGGATTTTTTTCTCTTGAAATGAGTCCTTTGTTTTCCATATTCTTCAATGTTCTGGATAAACTAGTAGCTTCCATTCCCATTTCTGGACCAAGGGATGTAGAAGGAGTTCCTTTTTCAGGATCAATATTAAGTAAAATAAACCCCGTAGCCATTGTGCTTCCTTGTTTTCCAGCTTCTTCGTTATACATTTTTGCAATGGCCATCCAAGTAGCTCGTAAAACGTAGTCAATTGTTTTTTCCTTCATTATTTAAATTGAAATTCAAATGTAAGCATTTTTTGTTATGCGCGCATAACAAATTATAAAAAAATATACATTTCGTAACTTTTAGAAAAACTTTCTTAATAACTATAATATATTCAGCTTGATTTAGTGTATTTTAATAAATCATTTCACAAATAATAATAAGCTCTTAAATAAGCTAATATAATTTTTATCTTTATCCCCTGTTATTTGAGTACCAAACACACTAAGTGATTTTTTTTATGTCAGATTTTTCCTTCCTTAAATATTTAGTTTTAACCACTATCTTATTTTTTTTATCAGGCTCTATTTATGCTCAAAATTTATTGATGAATGGAGATTTTGAAGAAGGAGATATTAGTGGGTTTGATGTGAGTGGTAATGGTTATGATCAATTATTCCCTCCTTTTTCAGGGAATACTAATCCTGGTGATTTTGCTCTTGTTAGTGACCCACAAGATATGAACACTAATTTTTTTATATCGGCTGGTGATCATACAACAGGAAATGGTCTTATGTTAGCCTTTGATGGAAACAATCTTGGAGGACAACAGCGTTTATGGAGAGCTGGAGATGGTGGCACAGGCTTATGTTGTTTACAAATAGGTACAACATATCGTTTTTCTTATTGGGTGAAATCTATCGCTACATCAGTTACTAATCCAAGCACCCAAGCAAACATTGACATAGAAATTACCAACGCTTCCAATATTACACTAACTTCTGGACAAACTCAAGTCTCTTTACCAGTAGAAGGTTGGGAACAAGTTACATATTCGTTTACAGCAACAAGCAACTGTGTATCAATTGAACTATGGAATACCAATACAAATACTGTAGGTAATGATTTTGCAATAGATGACATGCTTTTGGTTTCCTTAGACGATCCTTTGGATGCAACTTATTCATTAATAGATCTATACTGTCCCCAATCTCTTAATGGTTTTGTTGCGATATATCCACTGGGAGGAGTTCCTCCTTATGTGTATACCATTACAAGACCTGGTTTTGTAGCTTCAAATACTTTAGGAACTTTTGAAGATTTAGAACCAGGAATATACCAGGTTGAGGTTACCGATGATGTGGGAGATAAGATTAGTTTTACGTTAGAAATTTTAGCTCCTGAACCTGAATTAAGCGTTTCTCCCAATCAAGTTATTTGTTTTGGTGAAACAACCACCATTGAAGCATTCTCAGACTATCCTATAACATCATGGACATCAACTCCTAATGATGAATCCATCGTAGAAATCGATGAGTATACATTAGAAGTAACTCCAATGGAAACAACGGTATATGATGTTGAAATTGAATATGATGTAGATATAGATTTCATTTATAACGGAGATTTTTCTTTAGAAAATGAAGGCTTCACAACTGATTATCTTTATTTAGATTCCAATACATCAGGTAATCAAGGTGTATATGGTGTAGTTGAAAATTCAAATACTTGGTTCAGTCCGTTAGATGATTGTACTGCCCAAACAGGAACTAATTTTTTTGCCGCAGATGGGGCAACAGAAAACAATTGTGACGATAGAGTTTGGTGTCAAACTGCCAACATTATTCCAGGTAATGAGTATGAGTTTATTTATTGGATACAAACATTAGATGATGTAGATATTAATCCTGCCAATATTGAAGTTGAAATAAATGGAGTATCGATAGGTCAGAATTTGTCACCTACAGTGGGATGTACATGGGAAGAGCGAATTTATGCATGGAATTCTGGTGGTAATACTGAAGTTGAAATTTGTATTTACAACAGAGAAAAAGAAGCTGATGGTAATAACTTTGGTTTAGATAATATTCAATTTTTGACTACTGAAACCTGTATAGAAATTCAAAGAATAAGAGTTCAAGTAGATAATTGTTTTTGCCCAGAAATTGAAAATCCTCAAGGTACCCAAACTGTTTGCCAAGAAGAAGCATTATCACCAATCAGCGCTGACATTATTCTAGAGGACTTTGAAGATCAAATTTCTTTTGTCTATTTTTCTTCTCCACAAGTAGGAAATGAAATGTACCAAAACGGAACCCTTTTAGGCCAACAATTAGCAAGCTCAACGGCTACTTATAATTTTCCGCCACTTGGGCAAGCAAATTCTTTACCAAATGTCCCGGGAACATATTATGTTTATGCTATATTAACCAACCTACCCTTCAATCCCAATTGTAGGCCATTTGCAGAATTTATAATTACCATAGAAGAGCTTATAACTCCTGTTTTCACTTTGCCTGAAGTAGTTTGTTCAATAGATGAAATTACACTTCCTTCTATTTCTGAAAATAATATAGAAGGTACTTGGAGTCCTACTAATTTGCTTAGTACAACAGGTATTTACACTTTTACTCCTCTATTATCAGACGAATGTATAGAAATCATTGAAACACAGATTTTAGTAACACAAGATGAAGTTCCAGAATTTGATTTGCCTACCAATATATGTCTTGATGGTTTTATTGAATTCCCTAGCGTTTCTTTAAACGGATATGAAGGGACTTGGAGTCCGCCTTTTGATCCAACTCAGGAAACCACTTACACTTTTACGCCATTACTAGGGGAGTGTACAGAACAAATTTATAGCGTAACCATTGGCACACAGGAAATTATTTATAATGAAATACTAACGCCATTAGAAGCCTGTGATAATAATAACAATGGGTTTTTTGCTGGATTTGATTTAAATTCAAGAATAGATGAAGTTACTTTTAGTAATCCAGAATTAGAAGTGACTTTTCACTTAACCGAAAATGATGCTATTACGGATATAAATCCGGTGCCAAGCCCATATTCAAACGTAAATCCAAGTGAACAAACGCTTTATGTTCGTGTAGAAAATCCTGATAACAATTGCTACAAAACAACTTCCTTAGATTTAATTGTTTATGATTCTCCTTTGCTAGAAGAATTAGAACCTTTAGTAGTTTGTGATACTTTTGAAGTGGGTATTAATTTTTTCGACTTAACTTCTGTTGAAGAAAATCTTTTTGTGCCAGGCCAAGACACTACCGATTTCGAAATTAGCTATCACATTAGCCAAACCAGTGCTCTAAATAATGTAAATCCGATTGATATACCTACCAATTACCTAATGGAAATCAATCCTCAAACCGTATATGTAAGAGTAAGTGATCCAAATTCGCCTTTGCAATGTTTCAACATACAACCACTTCAATTAATTGTGGAACCTCTTCCTCAGATTACCCCTCCAAGCTCAATATCTTTATGCGAAGATCTATCCTTAGACGAGCCTTTTGCATCAGCTATTTTCGATTTAAGTTCAAAAATTCCAGAAATCTCAAATGATGACAATGCATTAATAGTAGAATTTTATGAAAATGAAACCGATCAAGAAAACAATATTCCAATAACAGATACTGAAAATTACCAGAATACTCAAAACCCTCAAAATATTTTAATTACTGTATTTAGTCCAGATACGGAGTGCGTTGCAACTACCTTTTTAACTTTAATTACGAGTCCAACACCTAGTATACCAGAGCCAGAACCGCTAGTAGTATGTGATGCTGACAATGAAGGAACATCAGAATTCGATTTACTAGCAGCAATAGATGTTATTTTAGATGGAGAATCAAATACTGAAGTTACGTTTCACTTGACTGAAGTAGAAGCAAATAATGACCAAAGTCCTATTGCTATAGAGGATGAAGATGGAAACTCTATTTTGTATCAAAATATAAATCCTTTTAGTCAAACCTTATATGTTCGAGCAGAATATAATGGTAACCCGAATCCAAGCGATACGGATTGTTATACCGTAGTAGCTTTGGAATTAGAGGTAAGGGTAAGTCCTATAATTCAAGAACTAGACGATTTGGTTATTTGTGATGATGATACTTTAAATGGGTTCGCTGTGTTTGACTTAACTCAAAACTCTGCCAATGCCATCGGAAATCAAGATGCAAGTATTCTAAATGTAACCTACCATAAAACGCAAGCTCAAGCTGTGGCTGGAACTAATGCTATTGCTGTGCCAAGTAATTTTACAAACGATACCAATCCACAAACCATATACGTTCGGCTAACAGACATAGAATCTGAATGTATAGATTTGTTTGGTTTTACAGATGACAACAGCTTTACGATTTCAGTAGAACCTTATCCAGACTTAACTGCACCCACCATATTAGATGTATGCAACACCTACTCAAATCCAGATGCCAATTTTCCTACGGGGAACTTCGATTTAACTTCTACTGAAGAAGAGATGACAGGATTATCTCCCATACCAGCAAACATTGTTTTTGCTTATTATGAAAATCAAACAGACCTAGACAATCAGGAAAATGCAATTGAAGATCCAACGGACTATGTAAACGCTACTAATCCACCGATGTCAATTTTTGTCGAAGCAACCGATACAAGTACCCAAAACCAGTGTATAAATACCATTGCCATAATTATAGACGTACTCCCTGTTCCTTTTCCTGTTGAATTAACCGAAGAAGAACTTAGGCTCACTGCTTGTGATGATGATAGCGATGGAGTAGCGGTCGAAGCCTTCGATTTAACTCAAATTGGACAACAAATAACCGGTAGTGAAAACAATACTGGTAGTTATTATTTAACCGAAGATGCTGCCATTAATCAAGATACTGACCAACAAATCCTTAACCCTACCGCATACGTAAACGACCCAAGTTTAAACGAAGTAGACGAGAATTTCTTCCCAACCAATACACAGATAATTTGGGTAAGATTAGACAGTAATGCAGATGGAAATTTCTGTTTTCAAATAGTTTCAATAGAAATTGTCGTAGAGCCAAACCCTGAAATAAACCCAGCAGGCATGCCATTTGGCTATACTTTATGCGAAGGCGATCCAACTCAATTACCAACCGCAGAAGAAATTGCCTTTAGTTTATACGATGTCACCAACGGCAGTCCATCAGCAATCATTCCTGTCTTAGACCCAGCAAACGAAGAACAAGATTTAGCCAATTTCGAATTTAGTTTTCACTTGAGTGAAGCAGATGCAGAAGAAGGAATCAATCCTTTAGCAGTAGGTTATCAAGCAGATTCTGGAGAAATTCTGTACCTAAGAGTAACTCATATTATCACTGGATGTTACAACATAGGTAATATAGCAGAAGTGCAAATCACAATAGAGCCAAGACCTGATATTACAGATGAAGATATAATGACAATAGTAGTCTGCGCAGATGAACAATTAAATGATTCAGCCCAAGCCGATAACCAAGATCTAGCTACAGTAGATTTAACTCAAAAAGATGAAGAAATTGATCCTAACTTTAATGATGAAGATAGCAATACTATGGTAGAATACTATGCCAGTCAAGAAGATTTTGAGAATGGTATACCAATAACAGATCCAACTAGTTTCATTACAACAGAAAGCCCAACAACCATTATTGCTGAAGTAGTAGATTTAGATAATTTCTGTACTTCGCTCACCACTCAAAGTTTTGAAGTTCAAATTAATCCTTTGCCATTGGTAGATATCACTGCATGGGATCGAGCTATTATTTGTATCGATCCACAAACGGGAGAAGTAATAGTAACCGACTTTTCTCCACCAGTAATAGATACTCAATTAAGCCAAGAGTTTTATAGTTTTGAGTGGACAAGAAATGATGAAAGTATTGCTTTTACAGGAAGTGTTTACACCCCAACACAAGCAGGAGTATATACGGTAACCGTAACCGATATTACCAACAACATCACCAGTTGTCAAGCATCGAGTACTGCAGAAATCATCCAAAGTAATGGACCTAGTTTTGAAGTAAACATATTAAGTCTATCTTTTGATGGAAGCCACAGCGTAGAAGTGACCAACATTCAAGGCGATGGAGATTATGAATTCTCAATAGACAACGGACCATGGATAAGCTTAGAAGAAGGAGAAACTAGCATTGTCTTCAACAACTTAGAAGCTGGTGAACGTATTGTTCGAGGAAGAGATAATGGAGGTTGTGGAGAAGTAGAAATTTCAATTTTTTTAATTGATTATCCTTTATTTTTCACACCAAATGAAGATGGGTTTAATGACACATGGAATATTATTGGTTTAGAAGACCAACGGAACGCTAAGATATATGTATTTGATCGTTTTGGAAAACTGATAAAACAACTTAGCCCAACTGGTCCAGGCTGGAACGGCACCTATAACGGTAAACCTATGATTAGCAATGATTATTGGTTTAGAGTTGAATTTATTGAACCGTCTACTGGTCAGAAGAGACTCTTTAGAGCTAATTTTACGCTGAAACGCTAGTAGAAGTCCTCGTTAAAGCGGGATTGAAACGCTATTGTAAACTATTGGCTTTTAATGAGATACCCCTTCTGATATGCTTTGGAATCGGCATGACAAACCCGCTCTGAAAATGTCATTCTGACCAAAAATCCCAAACCATGCTAAAGAATGTTGCTTTAGAATGTTCTTGAAAAAGCACTACGTGATGCTCTGGATGGGATGCCTCTCCAGATAGCTATCGGGATCAGCATGACAATCTGTGTTTACGTTTTTTATAGAGGCTTTCGAACTAACGAGTAAAAGACTCCTCATCAAGTGAGGATGACAGTTCTTTTGGTGTGTTTCCTTTCTGAAATCAAGATAGAAGTGGGAAGCCTAAAACGAAAAGGGAGTGGAATCTACCAAATACTAATTTTATTAAGGTGTTCTTCATGCTGATGTATATACTCTGTAAATGCTTTGGTTTTTTGTAATCAAACTATTCAAATAAGCCTTATAGCTATTCATTTTATATTTGTATTTTTGAAAATTATTCATGTACCGACCCAATGGCCAAAAAAAGCAAGAAAACTGCTTCAACTAAAAAGCGCAATCTGAGTTTGTCAAAATTCAGTTTAAGCAAAAAAAATAAGGTGATTTTAGGTAGCTTCCTATTGTTTTTTGGGGTGATGCTTTGCATTGCATTTGTTTCGTTTTTATTTTCTTGGAAAACAGACCAAAGTATTCTTTCTGAAATAACCCAAAGAGAAATCGTTGCTAAAAATTGGTTAAGCAAATTTGGAGCTAAAGTGAGCCACCTTTTTATATATCAAGGTTTTGGTTTAGCTAGTTTTTACATTGCTGTTTTATTGAGTGTTACTGGTTTGTATATGTTTCTAAACATCGGCTTGAGCAAATTGAAATCCTTTTGGTTTTGGGGTTTAGCAGCCATGCTTTGGTTTGCTATATTTTTGAATTACATATTACCCGAATATCCTATTCTAGGAGGCACTACTGGTTATGAAATCAATGATTATTTGCAAGCATATATTGGAAAAATTGGAATTGGAATTTTGCTCGTTTTCTTGTTTATATTGTATGTGGTTATCCGCTTGAATGTGACTCCAGATGTGCTTTTGAATAAATTGAAAACTTCAAAAAAAGCCATAGAAAATGATTTTTCTTCGATAAAAAATACAGCCTCAAATGAAACATCTACTAAAAACACTTCCCAAATTGAAGATAAAACGGCTTCAGATAAAACACATGCAAAAGTAGATTTACCCAATTCAACTTCTACTGAAAAATCAGAACAGAAGCCAACCCCAAGAGAAAAAATAATTATCCAATCTCAGAATCAAGATGATGTTTCCATGGAAGTGGAAACCGCAGAAGAGGAAGATGAGGTAGATACAACCAGTAGAAAATTAGTTGAAGATTTTGGTGAATTTGACCCCACTTTGGAATTAGCGAATTACCAATTCCCTGGTATAGATTTATTGAAAGATTACAACAAGGGGAGAAGCATTACCATTGATCAATCTGAATTAGAAAGCAATAAAAATAAAATTGTAGATACGCTTAAAAACTACAAAATTGGCATTGCAGAAATTAAAGCAACTGTCGGTCCAACGGTAACTTTGTATGAAATTATTCCAGAAGCAGGAATTCGGATTTCTAAAATTAAGAATTTAGAAGATGATATTGCTTTATCGCTTTCTGCACTTGGAATTCGTATAATAGCACCAATCCCAGGAAAAGGAACCATAGGAATTGAAGTTCCCAATCAAAATCCATCTATAGTTCCTATGCGAACGGTGATTGCTTCCAGTAAATTTCAGGAAACCAAAATGGCTTTACCTATTGCTTTTGGTAAAACTATCTCTAACGAAACTTTTGTGGTAGACCTAGCTAAGATGCCACACTTGCTAATGGCAGGAGCAACTGGTCAAGGTAAATCTGTTGGTTTGAATGTGATTTTGACTTCGCTTCTGTATCAAAAGCATCCAGCAGAAGTTAAGTTTATTCTCGTTGATCCTAAAAAAGTAGAACTTACTCTTTTTAATAAAATTGAACGACATTATTTGGCGAAAATGCCAGATGTAGAAGAAGCCATTATTACAGATAATTCGAAGGTAATAAACACCTTGAATTCGCTTTGTATAGAAATGGATGATCGTTATGATTTGCTAAAAGACGCATTGGTTAGAAACATAAGTGAGTATAATGAAAAATTTAAAGCTAGAAAGCTAAATCCTGAAAACGGACATAAATTCCTGCCTTATATTGTCTTGGTAGTAGATGAATTTGCAGACTTAATCATGACCGCTGGAAAGGAAGTAGAAATACCAATTGCTAGATTGGCACAGTTAGCCAGAGCTATTGGCATACACTTAATTATAGCCACACAGCGTCCTTCTGTAAATGTAATTACAGGAATGATAAAAGCCAATTTTCCAGCTCGATTGGCTTTTAGAGTAACTTCTAAAATAGATTCTCGTACCATCTTAGATTCAGGTGGTGCAGACCAATTGATTGGTCGTGGAGACATGCTTTTTACCCAAGGAAATGAATTGGTACGTTTGCAATGTGCCTTTGTTGACACTCCAGAAGTTGAACGTATAACCGACTTTATTGGTTCACAAAAAGCCTATCCAGATGCACATTTGTTACCCGAATATCAAGGTGAAGAAAGTGGCACAAGTATTGATGATAATGTAGATGAAAGAGACAAACGCTTTAGAGAGGCTGCAGAAATTATTGTAACAGCTCAACAAGGCTCAGCGTCGCTTTTACAACGTAAAATGAAATTAGGTTACAATCGCGCAGGGAGAATCATAGACCAACTAGAAGCAGCTGGAATTGTTGGTCCTTTTGAAGGCAGTAAA
>Ga0307954_1000396_pt1 | contig 23815 bp, 25 predicted proteins | sample OrgLakmetagen437_FD_201822 | JGI IMG/M metagenome (GOLD analysis project Ga0307954, IMG submission 201822) | Saline water microbial communities from Organic Lake, Antarctica - #437 | ecosystem: Environmental > Aquatic > Non-marine Saline and Alkaline > Saline | place: Antarctica: Organic Lake... | reverse complement strand
TGCCGTTCGGCTAACCGTTCCCCTTGCCGGGTCGGTAGCGGACTTGCACCGCCAAGTCATCCCATCGCCACCACAGCTTTGGGAATAGCGCCGTCAAGGCGCTGCGCGCCATGCCTGGCGCACCAAAAAAAAAGACCCTCGGAGAGGGTCTTGTCAGTTAGTCGATCATTTAATGTCAGCGATGAGCGGACGGAAGAAGTCGATGAAGTCGGTCACCGTGCAAAGGCCATTGGCTGCCATTTGCCTGGGTAGATCTTCAATCGGCATGTCACCATTCTCAACACGCTCGGACAGGTAATTACCAATCAAATCCAGATAATTGTCCGGGTTGATAACGGCATCCATGCTGTACTCATCAATCTGCGGGCTTTTCATGTTGAGGGCATTTAAATTGAGATCATCAATAATCCCTTCAACACCAGCTTTCAGTTTTTCCTTCATAGCTTCAGCCTGGGCGTCGCTCAGGTTCGCATCCACAGTCAGATCGAGTTTAATCGTCGTCATAAAACACCTTCTTGGTTGTTGATCTCACCCCATCTACGGACACACAATTTTTGGAATGAAGCCCCTTCCTTAAATTTCGCTTCGTCCGTATCTCCTGAACTACACAACGGAGGATCAGTTATGTCGCCAGATTTTAAGGCGCATCAACTGGCCAACGGCGCAGTTCAGGTTCTCATGGATTACGTCTGGCCAGAGGTGCAATCCATTGCTAAAACCGAAGGGGTTCAGTTAGAGCCTCTTCGTGCTCGAATCGGTGCCGGTAAGCGAACCTATCAGGAGCTTCGTCTCGAAAAAGGCGAGCATGTGATCGTTTTTGGCGAGCGTTCTATAAGTTCATGGTGCGATTCCGAAGCAGCACTTCAAACACATTTCGCACAAGACGTTGTTGAGCATAAGCGTTTCGAACTGGATCGAGATTCGCTAACCCTTGGCGCCGTCGTGACCAACGCCGTAATCATACTCAGCGCGGAGGCACTGGCGAGCGCTTCAGAGCAGGCTGTAAAGCCTGACGAGGGACGCGCTTTGGACTACCTGGACCTGCTCCATCATGAGGTTGGCGAGCATGCGTTAATGGCATTCGCTCATCTCGCCGAGTCGCGGAAGATCAGTCTTGAATTTGATGATGAGTCCGAGCCCCAAGCGTTGTTGCGTCCTTCTGAGCTGGCGGTGGGATGCCTATATGGTTTCCGTATGGGAGATGACTCCTATGAAGGCGTTCTGATTAAGGTTTCCAAAAAGACTGCCGAGTTTCAGGTTGAAAAGAAAAGGATTCGGGCGCCCACCATTTCCATCTATAAGTTGGAAGGTGAGGTTTATGAGGTTCCCGAGCAACCGGAATCCAACGATAAGGTTAGAGGTGTCATCGACAGATTTGAGGGGCGGTATCACTTCCTTGCGTCTGACTTTAAGGCACCGTTCCGCTATAAAGGAATCCGATTCGATACCGCTTTGCAGCTTTATCTGTACCTAACCATTGATCCAACTCAGGATTGGTGGCGCCAGCAAGTTGTGAACGCCGAAACGCCGGAAGAAGCTCAGCGCTACTGGAACGATAATCGATGCCCGAAAATTCAGATAAGCGACTGGGATGGTGCTCGATTTAGTGCGATGAAACGCGCAATTTGGGAGAAATTCCGCGAAAAGGATGAACTTATCGACAGGTTGCTTGCGACCGAAAGCATGGACCTTATCGCCACGAGCGATTCTGAAGACACCTTCTTTGGTGTTGTCGACGGAGAGGGGGAGAACCACGAAGGCGAGATCTTGATGGCGATGAGATCTCATTTCCAAAATGCTGAGAAGGAACTGAAAGCAGGCTGAAGAAAGCGAGGGTCTCGTGCGAGGCCTTTGCTTAACCTCCTCACTGTCTAATTCGCTGTGATACGTACCTTTCTTGAGTTTTTAAACACTGGAGAAAGTTATGTATCACGTAGAATGGGGATCAACTCGGAACGTTGTTAAACCAGCTGGCGTACAAGCTCGGTTTACTGCCGAACGCCGTAAAGAAGCCATCGCGCTATCTAAAGGTTTAATTTGGACAACCTTCCCGCAGGATTCTCGGCAGCATCGCTCGGATAAAGTCGATGAAATGAAACAACGAATTCTGGACGGGCGGGGTAATGACACCCGGCATCCGAATCTCGTGCGTATCGTTTTGTGGTCAGAGGATGGCAATTACTGGGTTTGCGTCACTCGTGAGCATCCAGATATCCTTCCCGGCGATTTTGGCGGCTATCCTGAAGCTAAAAACGGTCTCAACTGATATTCAGCCCTCCCCGGAGGGCTTTTGTGTACCCAAAAGATCTTTGTGCCGTAAGCGGCAAAAGGCCACAGAGTTTTGTTCGATCCAGTTTCAGGTACGACGGCCCTTCATACGTCTTTTTTGAGGTTGTCATGGGTAAAGCTAAACACACATCAACTGAAAAGGAAGCGGTCGAGATTGACCCTAATTCTCCTTTTCATCCTGCAGTGATCGGTGCAAACGATCCGTTTTTCGGAGAGGCTGTGCGGATTTTAAAGCTATATAGAGAGGTGAATGCGGAGACACTGAAGAATGTTCTTCGTGTTCCATATTATCGGGCCCAAGCCATGCTGGGCGCCCTTGAGTCGACTAGCTTCGCTTTCATCTCAGGGCATGGATTTGTGGCTGTTGCTGACTCGAATGCTGGCGCCTTTCAGGAACACACCACAATATTGGATGAGTGCCAGCCCCAAAGTCGTAAACCAGCGGCGATGGCTAGCTAACATGTTAAGCCTCTGGACCCACCCCAAAACCAAGGTCGCTCGACTCTATGTCTCAACGTCTATTCTGCGTAAGGCGACTAAGGCTGTGGGTGGTAAGTGGCGCTACAAAGACACAAAGGTCTGGTTTGAGTCAGGGGATAGCGGGGAAGTAGAAATATCCGTTCAAGTCCCTTCCGAAGATGTTTCTGATCAGAAGCTGGCGGAGTTCCAGGAAGCCGTACTCGATGCTGAAGGCCTTGATGGCAAGGAGGCTTGGGACGAGCTGGTTTCGCGATCGGAGAATCCTGCGCCTGAAAGTGAGGGTCTAGCCAAGTCGGAACCGGCTAAACCCTCCTCAGCGGACAAGACATCCCATCCGAGAAAACGTCTTTCCGAAGCCCGAAAGCTTGATATCGCAAAAGTTTCGATCGAGAGTCGGGTGACTATAGAAATCGACGCCCGCGAGTCAAAGCTGGTTGAAAACCTCCTCAAGGCTCATCCAATGATATCAGTTCGACGGTCTAACATTGGAATGGCTGACTTTCGCATCCGTGATGCCTCTGGAAACGAGCTGCTCATTGAGCGCAAACGCTGCACGGGAGATGGTCACCGCACGGATTTCGAGCACGCTGTCCAGGAGGGGAGTCGCTTGTTTCACGAAAGCGATCGGCTTCGCTTCATAGCAGACCAATCGGACCACCAGGTCGTCCCGGTTCTCCTGTTGGAGGGTGATGTGCATGACAACGCCCGGACAATGAGCATTTCCCAAATCGACGGTGCTATAAGCGTCCTTTCCGCCGTTCATCGCCTATCGATCATCAATACCTACAATGTGAGTCACTCTGCGTTCCTGATCGCAAAACTGGCAAGCAAATTCTCTGAAGGGGATTTTGCTCGGCCACTACCAGCACATCACAACAAGCCAAAGGCATTACTGGAGCAAAAGCTCCACGTCCTTGAATCGCTCCCTGGCATTCGAAAGGTAACTGCTGAAGCGTTGCTTGAGAAGTTTGGTTCCATTGCGGCAGTTGCCGCCGCTAACGAGGAAGAATTGTCGAAAGTGTCGGGTGTCGGGGCCAAGAGGGCAAAGGATATTCTGCGTGTTCTCGGCAGACTCATTTAGAAATAGCTAACGACCGCCCTAATCTATAGATTTCCACCTCCTAATAGTTGCGTCACCGTAAGCCTTTAACCAATTCAGAAAGTGGAAAGGGAAACATATACATGAGTGAGCTTCGCCAAGTCATTGGTAGCCTTCAGGAGTCTGGCCTTGTCGTCCAGGGTCTATCCATGGACCAGATTGAAAGCCTGATGAGCAGCGATCAGCGTCCGGTGAAAGAACAATTCAACGCTTTGATGGCTCAAGGTCGCGGGTACGGCATCTATTTTTATCAAGATCAAGCTGAATTTGACCGTGATGAGTTTGTGCGCAAGCTCGGTGAAGCTGGGTTTGCGAAAACGGAGGCCAAGGCGGTCATCGCTAATCTCCGACCAACCCCTACGCCAGAGCTGTCTTCTCTTGGTAACCGTGACTGACATTGGATCGATTTAGATAGGCATCGTTTTACCGTAAAAGCCATATCAATACTCTGAGGTTGCTAATGGATGAGATTATCCATGCTGTTCTAGGAGGGCTGCTCCGGCTCATCGCATTAATTGTCGTTGAGGGCCTTTTTTATCAGGGTCATGCTGGAAGACTCCCGTGATTTAGTCGAAGAGCCTGTTCTTTTTAAATCAAGGCAACGCTGTCGTTGTCCTTGGCACGACGGTAGAGGGTCAACATGATGTATATCTGCTTCTTTACAGGCGAATCTATGGGCCGGAGATTTGACGACCCGGTCGAGATGGGACTTGCGATCGCGGACTTTTTACGGGCTCACCCTGGTGGTCGAGTAAGGACGGAGACTTATCTATGAAACAGACTCACTCATTCGTCTATTTTTGGGGCAAGCAAGACGCTTTCTCAAACTGGCACCCCTCTGAATTTACTTACCTCGGCATCCTTTTCTCGCACGTCGAGATGTTTATGATGTATTCAAAGGCGATGCTGTTCGGTGACGCCGAAACCGCAAAACAAATTCTGGCCACGCCAGACCCGAAGTCCTGCAAAGACCTTGGGCGCTCGGTAAAAGGCTTCGTGGAAGAAACCTGAGGCAAAAAATGCCAGCAGATAGTCGAGATCGGCTGCCGAGAGAAATTTTTACAAAACCCAAGCCTTCTTGAGCAGCTGCTGAACACTGACGGGCGATTGCTGGTAGAGGCGAGCCCATACGACCGAATATGGGGGATAGGCCTGTCTGCCGATAACCCCCGAGCCAGCACGCCCAGCACCTGGCAGGGCAGGAATCTGTTGGGGCACATCCTGACCAAGATTCGTGATCAGCTTCTTGAGGGGTACGAGGCTCAGACCATCCCCGATCGAGCACTCTTGGCGATGGCCTACGCCATGACAAACCCAGGCCAGCAACAGGGGGTAATCTAATGCCTATTTGCGTTTTGCCAGTGAGGGCCTTGGTGATCTACGGGCTTTGCAGTTCGCTTGCGAAGCATTCGTAACTGGGTTGATTGATGCTGAGATTCGGAGTTCCTGCCTTGTTCAGGTTACATCTGACAATAGCGAGTATGTGGCCAACAAAGCAGAGTGCAGGGGGTCACTGATCGAGCTTCAAAGTGACCTGGCTGAACGCGACGGTTGGGAAGATCAAATAAAGCAGTTGAAAGACTTTCGGGTTCGACACGGTCTCTGAGCAAAAGGAGTCGCTTCGTGGATGCAATTTTAGAACTTCCAGATATGCCAGGTGCCTACTGGTACTGGTGCGAAAAACGTCAGGATTTCCGTGTGTGCGATGTAATTGAAAAGGAGGGACAGATGAGAGCCCGCTTCACAGATGGCAGTTTTCAGCGATTTTGTGGCGATAAAAGCTACTTCGTTGGTCCCATCAACAAGCCCGTGAGCGACGATTCTGGAAGGATTTCTACTGCCCGTTGACATTTTTTTGATTTTTTTTCCAAAAAAAGTCCAGTTTAAATTTGGCCTTTCCGTAGCTCGGGTATCAAGACACTCATACAAGGAATTGCGCCATGTGCAAAATGTACTTTCACCTAGACGGAAACATCCAGATCAACGGCGTCGAAGTGAGCTCACAGGAAGGATCTGCGGTTCTGTTTGAAGGCGACATCAAAACAACTTCAAGCAACGAAGCGGCTATTTCCAGAGCACTTGGCCTGAAGAATATCGCAAACGCAGTTGGCGCTGACGAATACCTTGACGGCGCAGGCCTCGGCGAGATCGTTGACTACCTTCAGCGCAATGGCCTGTTTGGTGAAGTTGCCGAAAAAATGATGGACGTTCAGCACTCCGCCGCCGCTTAGTTTTTACCGATTCCTACCTACCTTAGGAACTTTCGCCCAGCTTATGCTGGGCTTTTTTATGTGTCGTCCAAACCCATGGCCTCAGCAAGATCCTCCAGACCCTTGGCCGAATATCCGGCTGACGTATTGATATCCGAGTGACCCGCCACCGCCTGGACGACCCTGAGGTCAGAAGTACTATCAGCCAGCTCCCGAAGCCTCGTGTGCCGAAGCCAGTGTGCTGACACTTTTTGTAGCGTCTGAGCCGCGTGCGGATCGGAATTCATAATCGCCCGCTCTCCCGCATCATCCATTACGGTCTTCAGGAGTCGATCAATTTGCCGGGTAGATAAAGGTGCATATAATTCTGAGTAAATCCAACCATCTTTACCGACGTTTTTCACTGTAGGGGCAAGGGGCAAGTTATTTACAGAGCCCGGCCAGCCCGCTTTTCTCCAAGCCGCAAGAAATCGCTCCCTCTCGACTACGAGTTCGTGGGGTATCGGTATCAAGCGCTGTTTCCCGCCTTTACCGCTAACGGCCAGTGTCTGAACAGTGCCTTTCGCTGTCTCGATCGCTCGAAAGTCATCAAAGGTGTGAGTGGCCAGTTCGTTGATGCGCATGGCACTGTGAAGCAGCACTTGAACGATCCAGCGATTGCGAGCCTGAGTCAGTTTCTTCGCCGGGGTCTCATTCAGGTCCAGCGCCACTGCCTCCAGCACATAGCGTTTGTGACCAGTACTGATCGATCGCGATCTGGGTGAGAATGTAGCCCTGGGCGGAGCCTTGAAGTTCGGTACCGGATTAACCCAGAGATAGCCGCACGAAAATAGAAACTTCATCAGCCCGCCGACAATAGTCAGGGCGTAATACACGGAGCGATCGTTCATCCCTTTCGCCACGAATGGGCGCCAACCCCCAGAGTGACGAGGCAGCTTGCTCGACATTACCCAGTCTTGCCCCGGATCCTTCAGGAATTCTTTGTATCGTAGAAAATCGTCTCGCTGTAAATCCGAAATACATTTCCCAAGTACTGTTCCGGCCCAGAGCATTAACCGTTCCGCCTCTCTGCGATAGGCCCTCGCGGTAGACGGAGAGTCACTGGCAGTTTCCGCCAGCCACTGCGAAACCGCTTCGGCGTCGGTTTTTGCGGACAAGGTTGACCGCTCGCCACGAAACTCGCCTCGGTAAGCAGGAATGCTATTTAGGAAGGGTAGGGGAGCGCCCCACGGCAATCGGTCACGATTGGCCTCTATTCTCCGGGCACTGATCGTTTTCCCTTGTTCACTCATAACGTGTCCTGCTGCATTCTAATTATCCATGATCCGTAGTGTTCAATAAGGCCTTATAGAGTTGGCCACCCCTCTCTTTTCGGGCGTTCCACGCGCCCGAGCTATATGTTCCACGTTTTTCGATATTTTTATTTCAACAAAATTTTTATATCCGCAACGTCGATAGTTACCTGCGCTTCTTCACCCCGTTTCTTAAGAGGTTCCACGCCTGCGGCAGATGTCGTTGCCCCAGCTTTCCATGAGTGTCTGCTAAGTATAGTTATCAGCCGTACGTTAGCACAAGTGTAATGAACCAGCCATAATACGTAATGAATAACATTACACTAAGGATCGATAATTATGGCTGCTGAACGACTCATCTATAACGACGTGGCAGACGCTGCTCTCACACTGCTCAAGTCCGGTAAAAACCCTTCAGCGGCCGCTGTGAGTAACTATCTGGGGCGAGGCTCCATGACGACTGTCCACAAGCATCTCACTGCGTGGCGCCAGTCTCTTTCCGACCCTCAAAACGTCCTGGGGGAGCAGCTTCCTTCAGGATTGTCTGCGCCAGTTCAGGAGTTCTTTAAGGGCTGCATGGGCGTTGCACGGCAGGAACTGGAGGAGTTCCGCGCTAATGCCGAAAAAAACATTGAGTCAGCAAAAGAAGATGTTGCCTTTCTTCTGGAGGAAAAGCGGGATCTAGAGGAACGATTGAAAGATCGTTCTCACGATGTCGAGTTGGCCTGGGCTGAGGCCGATAAGCGATCACAAGCGCTGGTGAGCCTGGAAGAGAGCGCAACTTCGACGGAGGCACGGCTATCGGACGAAAATAAAGATTTGAAGCAGCAAATTTTGTCTCTCTCGGAAGCGAATTCGGAATTGCACCGATCGCTTACCCTTGAGAAAGAAAGGTCTCAGCAGGCTCGCAAAGAATATGAGCGGCAGTTGAGTGCCATTCAAACTGAATTTGAAATGCTAAAAACTGAATCTGAGAAGCGTTTGGAGCAAATGGAGAAAAAGTGGGAGTCGGACCTTAGTAAATCTGAAGGTCAGCTGGATCATTGGATGATGGAGGTCGATAAGCAAAGAGAGCACCTAAAACTGGTTGAGAAGCGAGCAGAAGAACGTGAAAACCGACTGACTGGAGAAGTGACTCTTCAGTCCAAAAAATTGGACGCCAAGTCTATTGAGGTTTCCCGGTTAACAATGGCGCTGGAACAAAAGGAGACTGAGTACGAAGAGCTTGGCAAGCATTGTCAGTTTCTGGAGGCCAGTCTGAGTGAGTTCACCGAATAAATTCTCCGGGGGTTTACAGCTACAGAGCTCAGGTAGATCGCACGAGCCCGGTCTACCTCCCTTCCGAGTTTTCCAAAATCCCCGCATGCCGTATGGAGAGAACGACGTAAAATTATCTTCCTGGAGTTAGTCTGATGATTAATCGAATTGCATTCGTGGTTCTGGCGCTTTGTTCTTTTGCCGCCAGTGCGGAGTTAACCATATCTAACAACATGCCGTGGAGCTCTGCGGATGTTTCTGCAAACGCAGGAGGCGCAGGAGGTGGATCGGAGCCATCGACTCCATGGGAGCCTCCTGCAGGCGAGGGCGCACTAGACCCCACTAACAATATAACGGTCACCTGCGTGGGGATGGCTGAAGGTGAGACCTTTACCCTCCCTGAAACCGGTATCACGTATACCGTTGTTTACACCAAAGCTGATTCCAGGACGCTCGCCCCTACCGCGTGTACTTCGAACATGACCGACATGAGCTTTGTTTTTGAAACTCGCGAGTCGTTTAACGAAGACGTATCCCACTGGGACACTTCCAATGTCACCAACATGCAGCGTATGTTCTATCGAAACTTCGCGTTCAATCAAGATATCTCTTATTGGGATGTTTCCAGCGTCACCAACATGCGAGAGATGCTCCGAGGTGCTCGTGTATTTAATCAAGATCTCCCCAACTGGCAGACTGGAAACGTCGAGAACATGAGGCAGATGTTTCACGGCGCAGGCGATTTCAACGGAGACATAACGAACTGGAATGTTTCAGCCAATAGGTACTTCAACCAGATGTTCGGGCAGGCGCGGGCCTTCAATCGCGATATCGGTGGCTGGGATACCTCCAGTGCCATTAACATGGAGCTAATGTTCAGATATGCGGAGAGCTTCAATCAGGATATCGGCGATTGGGACACCGCTACTGTCTACAATATGGAAGCAATGTTTCAGAGTGCGCTTGTTTTTAATCAAGACCTTTCACAGTGGTGTGTCCCCGAATTTGAATCTAAACCTATTCGCTTCGATACCACAGCGTCGGCATGGACAGATCCTGAGTTGCGACCGAGATGGGGCACTTGCCTCGGCGATACTTCGTCAACCGGTTCTTCCAGTTTGGCCGCCAACGGTGTAACAGTCCGCTGCCCAGGCATGGAGGATGGAAAGACATTTGTTGAGGGTGGGAAAACCTATCGCGTCACCAACACGATTATAGATGCGGCTTCATACGCTCTCGCGGCTTGCACAACCAACTTAACAAGCATGCGGGGCATGTTTGATTCTGACGAACTCTTCAACGGGGATATATCTCACTGGGATACCTCAAACGTCGTTGATATGACCGAATTGTTTTACCGGGCTGCTGCCTTTAATGGCGACATTAGCGAGTGGGAAACCGGCAACGTCACAACCATGAGAGAAATGTTCCGCAACGCTGATTCTTTTAACCAAGATCTAACCGATTGGGATACAAGCAGCGTTACCAACATGTATTGGATGTTTAAAGGTGCTGATGTTTTCAACGGAGATGTGACCACCTGGGATGTGTCGGCGAACTACAACTTTGAGGATATGTTTGATCAGGCAAGTGATTTTAACCGGGATATTAGTGGTTGGGATACCTCCAGTGCCATGAACATGGAGGGAATGTTCGGTAATGCCGACAGTTTCAATCGGGATCTGTCGGGGTGGTGCGTGAATGACATTGGCGCAGAGCCATTTAACTTCGATTACGCCGCAACGGCATGGACTGATGAAGCGAAACGTCCGGTCTGGGGTACTTGTCCGCCATAAACGAAATATCAGGCCCACGGAAGGGCCGGATTGTTATTGAATTACTTGCGCGTGCATTCAATTTAGGCGTTTTCAATTTTCCAGCTTCCGTAAGCATGGTGTGTTTCAACCACTTAGAGGAGTTTGTATGGATCGAAAAATCGCCCGAGTAGTCTTCGCACCACTGAATCTCGGCACTTCCACGCTGTGTATAGGTGTTGCGTCCCTGGCCATATACCTGCCGTTGGCAGTGATATATGAAGCGGGGCTACAGGTGTTGCTGATGACGTTCATCTTGGCTGTCGTTGCTGCGACTATTGTTATCCCATTCTCATGGCTTCGGGATAGCGTTTATCTCAGCAACTGGGGGCAACGACGTTTTGCTCATCACGTCAGGCTGCTCAAAGGCGACAAGGCAGAGAAAAGGATTGAGCACTTCACTCGACAAACTGATCTCTGTTAACTGACAAGACCCTTCCTGAGGGTCTTTTTTTTTGGGGTGCTCCTTAATCAAAGGCCCAGTGATTTAGATTTAGGGGATATGATATTCCAACGCATAAAAAAACCGCCCGGTGGGTGGGCGGTTATTCATTTAGCTGTAATAACCTCGCTTCTTTCCAACCGAATGCCTGAACATTGAGATCGGCGCCATAATGATGCAGGACAACAGCAGTAGTCCTACCCAGATCGCCAGAGTTATTAGCACCGTATTGAGGTCGAACTGTTCAGCTACGCTCAAAGTCGTCGCAACGAGGACCAATAGGTTTAAGGCAAAAAACTGAACTTGGTGCCTCACTTCTACCTGCGCAAAGACAGCTGTCCTGGTTAATTTTCCAACTTTGTTCATGAAACTCTCCTGTTTTTAGACACTCGCCGTCCTTTACGGCCGCTCTTCATTTAGGGCTAATTTTCCGGATGCCGTAAGCCTTCCGGGAGGGCCCTATGTGCGCTCAATCTATGCTCTCAAAAATTCTCTGGGGCGCTGCATTGTCCCGACACGAAATTTCTGCATCTGATTGTCGAAGACAGCAACAATCCAATTCCAGGTCTGGGCGGGGTACCATTTTGATTATGAAATTTAGAGCTATTTTTCTTTTCGCAGTATGTCTTTTTACTTCGACGGCGGCCCTGGCCGCGTCGGCTGAATTTAATTCCATCGCTAAACAGGGGGCTTCTGTCGGCGAATCGGGTCTAGGTGATCTAAACGCCAAGGAAGAGCTCGGTGTGGATGCCAGTGGCTCGATTCGAAACGGAGGTCAGGGGGTAGAGGTCGACTATTCCCAGTCGTTAACAGGGCCGCTCCAGTGTCCTTCAGAGCCAGGCGAAACCGGGAAGTATGCCAACATTCTCCAGTTTGTAGCAGCGTGCGAAACGATTTCTGGGGCTGAAAAGAGTGTTTTTATATGCATTCCCAATGACCCAACTGACTCCGCAGACAGGGATTGCTCGAATGGTAATTGGCGCGTTCAGACACTCAACGCGACTACGAACGCATGGCGAACATATCAAACCGGGCTGAAGGCCCGGTTAGCTGCATGTGACGGCGAAGGCTGCGACATCGAGATTCACAAAGAGGCCAGCTTTAGTGGTGGCGAGTCAGAAGCGAACGATCAGGGTAACTCTGCGATTAACAGTGCTCAGGGCTCGACTCAAATTGTTCGGGATCAGGGCGCTTACCTCCCTGATGGATCAGTTATGCAGTCTGGAAGCAACGAAAACTCGGGCGAGTACGTCAGTGAGCTCACGGCGGCCGGTTCTGTTGCAGCCTGTGCTGATGATGTACAAACCTCCATTGATAATGGGACGCCAGTTTTCACTTGTGATGGCAGTGGCGACGTAGGGATGGTTGGCGAAAGTGAAAATATCTGTGAGGATATTGAAACCTGCGTCGAGTGGAGCACTACCACCCGTGAGTTTGAAAAAACCTGCGAAGCTTCCGTGACGTATGATGGGGCCGATTGTGATGTTGTTTATGAACAAGAGTTTTGCCAGCTTTCTAATGCGAAAGTCACCGAAGAGTGCACGACTCAGTCAGACCCATTGCTCGTTGCAGAACTAGACCAGCGATATGCTTGTGATAATTATTCAGTACAAGGCTCAGGTAACATTCAATCGAAAACTGTGAATGTTGATCCTTTTTATCAGGGTCGTTCCGTTTTTGTGGGGTTTGGTACGCATAAGCCAGGGAGCAATTGTCTTTACTGCATGCCCACAACCGTAGATAGGCAATCGTGGACTGGAACGTGGCAATGGTCCTCCATCACACTCCAAAGTCAGTATGTTTACCCTCGTGCTAGGGCTTGGATGAGTTTTGGCCCCGTGAACTGGCATCAAACTTGGTTTAACGAATTAGTGAGTTCTTCTAGTCAAGGCGTGATCTGTCTCCAGGAAGATCAGCCCGACTTGGATCATATTCCCGCTGATTACGACTACCAAATGTTTTTTTCAACACCCTATGATGATTCTCGCCCCTCAGGTCGATATGTAGAGAAAAGCGAATATACACAGGTAGTGGAAGCCGGCTTTTATTTCTCAAGTTATGATTTGGAGCTAAAGCCTGAATACAAAGATCTAGGCTATGAGCTATTTATGCACTTCAGAGATCCGCCACCGGGAGAATACTTAAGGGAAGTCAGTTACATCATTTATGAAAATCGCCAAACCAGATCTTGTGAGCCAGTAACATGAGGTATTTATTGATTGCGGTAGTTTTACTGCTGAATCCGTCAATTTCCGCCGCAGCGATCATTTGCGAGACCGTTGAAAGTGAATGCCTCGAATCCGGCGTTTCAGTGCCTTTGCCCAGTGGTGGAACAGCGACTGATGGTGAAGCCTGTGGTTCTTACCGGGAAGTTCGTGAGTGTAAGTCGGATACGCTTATATCCGATTGCTCCACCGCAGATACCGAGGGTTGCCAGCTGGCTCAGACCGAAACTATTGATTTTAACAGCGATGGCACGCCTGCCGCCTTCGAGCAAACCTGGATCTGTGAAGACATTGCTTCTCACAGTTGTGACCCTGAAACAATTACAGTTGAAGAGCTTGAAAATGACGACTTCTGTAGGCCTTCAGAGACGGTTTGTGATGTTGAAATTGGCGGGATATGCGCGGAAGAAACAACGACGTATGTGTGCCAAGAGCCGACGGAAGCTTGCGGTGTGGAACAGGGTGGAGACACCACCTGCTCACTTGACGGTGTGCAGTGCATCTCCTCAGCCTCAGAACCCTACGGGTGCCTGACACAGGAGTACACCTACCAGTGTAGCGAAACCACTGAATATTGTGTGCGATCAGAAATCTCAAACAGTTGTACTGGAGACATGGCTCAAGGCCTCGATTCGCATGCGGAAGATTCGAATGCTCAAGCTCTATCGGACCTTGCTGGCGGTATGCAGGTTGCAAGAGCCGTTGAAAACAGCATAAGCGGCACACCTCCGAAGATTTTTGGCGGTTCTGCGGTGCACTGTACTCGCGATATTTTAGGTAGTAATGGGATTGGCGACGACTGCTGCGACCCTAATATCGATACAGGCGATGGAACAATTCTAAGCCAATGCTCCACCACGGATATGAAATCAGCCAGAGCTCGCAAAGCCGATCGTGCTGTGTACGTTGGTAGCGTAGACTTCGTACGCAATGAGATTGATCTTGCATTCACTAGCTTTTGCAGCGTTACGGAGAAAAAGCGCCAATATTACTGTGCCTTTGACTCAATGCTTGCTCGTATCGTACAGGAGCAAGGCCGGGCGCAGTTAGCTCGATACGCTAGCCAGTCCCAGCCAAGCGGCGAAGAGGTTATCGCATTTCCTTATCTGGATGCTAACGATGGGCAGACTAATACTCTGCCAATTGCCGGAAGAACGTTCTCTGTTGAGAGCTATCCGGCTGCTTGCGAATCACAAACCTCAGAAGAAAACTCCCAGTGTCCTGACGGACTGTATTTGAAAGTTAAGCTTGAAGGCCGTGGTGAAAGCTGGGAGCGACGGGTAGACGTCCTGGGAAGTGATTCGGTTTCGCTAAGCAAAGACACAGCTCTTTTCCCCGGCAGGTTTGGGACGTACTGCGATATGGATAGTGATCACGATGCCTTCGGGCGCTGTGAAATACAAGTCAAGACGTGGGGCAGCGATAGCGGCGAAATCATGGTTCCTGTGACGCTATCCAAAAATCGATTTGCTAATGTGACAGGATGGTCTGAAACGGTCATCGGTGGCGACGATTGGGAGTTTGCCATGTACCAAAACTCCTATAGCGGTGCTGCAATCAGTGACGACACACCGGTTCGCTTCCGATATCGACAAGGCGAGTCAGTCGACTGGAGTGAAGTCTCATTGCCGTCACCACTGAGCCCAGATGCTGACTTCACTATCGACGGTCGAATCCCCGTTTTTGGTGAATGCAGGAATGGTCAATGCCGCTACACGCTGCGAATTCCAATGCAACCGCGTCGAAAGTCATTCGTCAGTGCCTATTGGACTCAGGAAGGGGGTTGTGAGCAACGTTATAGCCTTAACTGTAGCGGTTTTTCCATGAGTGAATTCCAGATGCTGGATATCGGTAAGATGGATCTTAGTGAATTTGAAGCCTCTATATCGAGTGAGGTCTCATCGGACGTTCCGGATAGCGCTAACTATGAGTCCACAGCGATGTCAGGGGCAAACGACGCAGCTGCAGTAGCAAATACCGGCAGCACTAACGACATTGATCCAGGCAAGACGAAACCGGGATCGACCTACTATTCAGCGTCTCTCGAAGACGGTCAGATCATTGAGCAAGTGGAGGCAGTCGCGTATGCCACAACGGAATGGCCCCGGAACGGCTCGGGGAATTCCGTTTCCAGTGCTCGGGTTAACTGGGGCGATGGTTCCAGCAGCGTTATGACACGGTCTGGATATAGGTTCCGGGCTACACACGATTACAGTGGCCCCGGAAAATATGATGTCACGGTTACTCAGACCATGCCGGATGGAACCCAGCACACGAAAATTTTGCAGCTGATTGTCGAAGACAGCAACAATCCAATTCCTGGTCTGGGCGGGGCACCATTTTAAGGGGCCACAGAGGGCCTTGGCGGAACTTAATCGGCAGAAGAAGCGGACACATTGATTAGTGAAAGCGTAAGAGAGGTGGGTGGTGGCTGATTATATTAAGGTTACCTTAAAGGAGTTTCGGGATATGCGTGAGGCTATTGAATCAAAAGCCGTTGCAGCTCAAAACGGCGATGATAGCGATCACAACGAAGCCGAAAAGGCAGTTAAAGCGGCCAGAAACATCGAGCAACGGAATGCAATAAGCCCTCCATGGACCGAATGATGGCCAATACCTTAAAGTTCTGGAAAGGCACTGAAATCACTTCTATGACCGGGAACAATATTTTTGTTTACGGCGCGAATCCTGAATTTCGAAATGGTGCTGGCGCAGCAAAAACGGCTCGCAACTTCGGTGCAAAACCCTATGGCGGTGGGAGAGGTATTGTCGGCAACACCTATGGCTTGATTACCAAAAATCTGGAACCCGGCTTTGTGGAACAAGCGACTGGCATCCGGTACGACCTGGCCGGTGAAAGAAGCGTTTCAAAAACGCTGATCCGCGAGAACATAGACGAACTGTACCAGTGCGCCATGGATAACCCGGAAAAGACCTTCTTCATTGCCTACAAAAACGAGCGAGGGATGTTGAGCGGCTATTCCCCTGAAGAGTTCTGGAGAATGTTCACTGATGGTAAGCAGGTGCCCGAGAACATACGATTTCATAACAGCTTCCGGTGTCTAGCTGATCAAACTTAATCTGCAGTCGAAAAAAAGCCCTCAAAGGAGGGCTTATTCATTAGGCAGCTTTAACTTTACGCTGCGTTTTTACGAAAGACGAAAGAGGGTCAGAGTAGATCTGATTGTCCAGCAAGTATCGCAGTTTGATCACATCTCCATAGAGCGTGTCAGGTCTGCGCACTTCCATAAAGAGCATATCTTCACTCACACCTTTTTCGGTCATTGCCTGGGATGAGTTCCCTGTTTCGAATTGGAAAAACATCTCATCGCCTTCCTGAAGCGCTGAAACAGCGCTTTTCCAGAGATCGCCGTCGTTGCAAAACAGCAAAGTTCCACCGAGCGGAATCGCATTTTGAAGCTCAAGGCTTGGATTCCAGACGCGGGTTCTGGCTGCAATGCTATAGCACTTAAATACCTGATGACTGACCCCAGTTGCGATTTGAAACGCTTCATAAAGGTCCATTGTGACGCTCATCGGGCTCGTTAACCGGATATTTACCCGGCCTGCAGACAGCATTTCCTGAATCAACTTCTTCGTGATTTCCATAACTTTTCCTCGTTTATCGAACTCAAGGACGTTACGGAACTGGACTTATTGGAGGGGCTGGCGACCATGATGGCCGCCAGCCTTTGAGACTAGGTCTTAATCGCCTTCAGCCGACCGACCATTTGAGAGAGGTTCTGGCTCATTTCATTTGATGCTTCCAGGGTGTGATCTGAATTAGATTTAACCCGGTCACCAATTTCGATGATTTGATCGAGTTTTACTGTGACTTTCTTTGAAACTTCAGACTGTTCTCCTGTGGCATTGGAGATATCTTCCGACAGTTCCGCTATACGGGTTATGCCATGCGAAATCTTTCCGAAAGTCGCTTTTGTTTCATCAGCAATTTCTACAGTCTTTTCTGCAGAAGCCTGGCTTTCCTTCATAGCCGAGGTCGTCTCTTCCACTGTGTCATACAAAGTATCGATAACTTTTGTGATTTCTTCCGTTGTTTGATGAGTGCGTTGTGACAGCGAGCGGACTTCGTCCGCTACCACGGCAAACCCGCGTCCCTGTTCGCCAGCTCTAGCAGCTTCAATGGCAGCGTTAAGGGCTAGCAGGTTGGTTTGCTCGGCAATCCCTCTTATTTCCGTCATGGAGCTCGACACTTGGTCGCTCACGGCACGGACGGACTCCAAGGTGTCAGACGTGCCCTGTATTTTCGAAACCAGTTCGTTGATGGTCCTAACTGACGACTCTACGACACCCATGCCGGATTCTGCGCTTTCCCGACTGTCCATGGCTGCCTCGGAAACTGAAGCCGCTTTCGCTGCCACAACATCAACCCGAGACAGGAGATCAGTCATGGAATCAACGATATCTTGTGTTTCAAGAAGCTGCTCGCTGGTAGCGCTGTTCGACAGTTTCGCCTGTTCAATCACCTGCTCGGAACTTCGCTCGACGGCGCCCGTTTGATCAACAACAACACGAATAAGCTCTCTGAACTTGGTGGCCATCTCATTGAAGTCTTTCGTCATCGCTCCGAGCTCATCCCGGTTGTCTATTTTTATCTGGACCGTTGTGTCGCCTCCGGCCAATTGCTTCGCTGCCTCGCGGAACTGATTTACTGTGGTGCGAACAGACACAAAGAAGCCTGCGTATGCATAAAAAATCACAAGGTACACGGCAGTGAAAATGATTACGGTGTTTAAGCGACTTGATTTCGCTGCCTCGTAATCGGCATCAAGACGCTGATCAATATGTCTGAACGCGCTGAAACTTATCTTTCCAAGTACGTCGTACTCCGCCGTAAGTAAATCATTGAAGGTTCCCCACGGCATCTCCAGTCGCATGGGCATAATGACATTCGTCTCTAATGTGCCCTGGTGCGCTTCAAGGGTTTCCTCAATGGCCGCAAGATTGTCGGAGTTTTCTTTCCAAAACGGGGTGTCAGAGTCGAGGACTGCAACCTGAGAGGCGATTTCTTCCTTGGCACCACCCATGTCATCGAAAATCACATTCAAGAGGTCCGCGAGATCGTAACCGATCGTCTGTTGGCGCAACGCAAAAATACCGAAAGCCCGAGCCTGGCCAAGTACATCTTGAGCCGCCAGGGGTGCTGTTGTGCCGACTCGCAAAATACGCTGACCAACTTCATCAAGCTGACTGGTGACGCCTGTGGCATCAGCGATCGTCTGAGTTAATGGTTGGGTTTTCTGTGTAAGGCCTGCAAAGTGTGCCCACTGCCGATCCATTGTCTGGAGGTAGGAGTTGTCATCTCTCAGTTGATTCCACTGAGCGATGACTTCGTTTACAGGGGCTTCGAGTTTCTCCTGAAGCTCAGGATCTTCTGAGACCGCCAGCTCTATCCGGCTGACGAGAGTCTCGATTGATTCTTTATGACGGCTCGCCAACTCAGAGATCTCATCGTCTCGGGATGCAACGCCTACAGATTGCAGATCCCGGAACTTGATAGCAGCGGAATGCAATTTCGTGCTTTCTTTGACTAGCTGGAGGCCTTTCCGAGCCTCAGCCACATTGGCAATGCTTTCGTTAACGTCGCGGACTGTCTGATAGGTAAACCAGATAATCGGCACAGAAAACAGTAAGATAATCAAGCTGAACTTCCATATCAGAGGAAGTCGATTCATTAAAAATGTGGCTGGCTTTAAGAAGGCCATGCATCACCTCGTAAATAAACTCGTAAGACCCTTGGGCCGATGACCTGGGCGACAGATCAATCCAGGCGGCACAATAGCTATTAGCGCATCACTGCCCAGTTTCTGATATTTCTGATTTTTTTGATGCGTCGAGAGTAGCGTTGATCTTTCCCACCTTGTGAGCCGCGTATTCGAGATACTTGGTGGATGCTTTCGAGAGCTCAAGCATCTTTTCGCGATCGCCCTTCATAAGCTGAACGTCTTCTCTAAGCCCGGCCACTTCGTGTAGCAATCTCTGCATAACGTCGAGCAGGCCAGTATCAGTGGCGACCTCATCTTCACTTCTGCCTGCTGGCTTGTCAGATTCTCGCGTCATGGCGTCTACGCGGCTCGCCAGACCTTCGGGATCGGAGATGTTCTTCAATCGAACGTCCACTCCGCCAGAACCCGACGTGAAGTACAGCACATCGCCGTACCCGAGAATCCGGCCAATAAAGCCGACTTCAACCGTCACCCGGCGAATGTGTTCCAGTCGCGTGGCTTTTCGGTTCCTCTGAATGAGGCCGTAAATTTCAACGATTTCGTCATCTGTCAGGTAATATCGGTTGGCAAGGATCACATAGCCGATCTGCGCAACACCGGCATACCCGGCACCTATAACGCCTATAACCCTGAGGATCATCGGCGAGACCGTCTCTGATAATCCGGGAGAGAGAGGTGCTAACGCAGCCAATAAGGCTTCAGGGGCGATCAAAAGTGGCGCTGATATAGCGAGCAATAACCAGTAGAGCCACAGTGATTTCAGTGAGGGGCGAATCAGTTCGGCGTTTTCATATTCTTCAGACATGGGTTCTCCTGACCAATAACTAGGTGTTCGTGGTCTTACGGGGAACGTTTTTTTTGCAAACGGCTAAGTTGATTTCCGAAACATTTCTACACCGTAAGTTATCAGGCAAAATAGGCGACCTTTGCGCCCGGTCGTAGCACGCTCCTTACCTCCATCAATCAAGGCTCACAAAGCAATGGATCAAAAAGACATAGAGGAATTCAAGCGCGTCACTCAGATGGCCCGCTCTTATCCAGAGGAATGCTTGAAGCTGCCACTGCCTCGGCGCTTCGAGTTTGAAGCGTTCCAGAAGACTCTGGAGCTGGTCACCGGTAATGCGCTGGTGGTTATTGATCAGCTGGTCAAAGAGGGGCTACCTGCGGCCCATGTGTCGCGGATACTCAACGAAGATTCGACGTACTATCAAACCTTCAAATTAATGGGGATTACCCGCCAGCAGATTGATCAGTTGGTTCAGATGCGCCGATTCTATGCCGCAAAGGCCCCGATTTTTACTTTCCGAGAGTCGTTGTGCCGCAGAATGGACGATGTGGAGATTGGAGATTCTGTCACAGCCGAGTTTTTCCGGCCTCCCCATGAGACTTGCTACTTTGAGTTTGGCAGAGCCGAGGAGCGCGGCAATCTCCCTTATACCGTCTTCGCCAACAAGCGGTATTCGCTGCTTGAAGGATGCTATATCTCATTTTTCGAGTCGGTAGACCAAAGCGTTCTCAGTCAGTACGCCAGAGAGCTTATGGAGATCGATCCGAAGGCACCGCTTCGCTGCCTTGAGATTTATCTGTGCGCTTCACCTTCGGCAGAAGGCGAGTCCAATAGAACCGTTTTGAATGACCAGGGCGCCTACTTCTCCTTGATGTGGACTGATGACTCCTTATCCATCCACGAACTACTTCGGCGACAGGTAAAGCTGGTTACAGAAACTCAGCCGGATTCGGATGTTGAAGAGAAAATGGCCCAGTCGTTTCACAACAATCTGGACCTGGTAGCCACGTGCCTTCTTTACCTGACCTCTCAACATCGAAAAGAGATCAATGAACTGACCCTGACGGATCTTAAAATCCAGGCAAAGAACCTCAAATCGCCTGCCAAGTTGAAAAAGGTACAGCGAAAGCTACAAAAAGCGTATGACCGGATCGTTATTGGCCCTGATCAGGATTACGTGCCTCTGGCAGAGAGCTTGAAGCGCATTGAGGGCAGGTCGGGAGTCAGGCCCCACATTCGCCGACCGCACTGGGCCATTCGTCGCCACGGAGAGGGTCGCGCAAAAAAGCGCCTAACCTTTATTCCAATGGCATTCGTCAACGCCTCGGAGCTGAACGACAAGGATCGGGCCGCGCTGACGTCTGATTATGATGTCAGGTGACTGAACCCAACGCTTGATCGACCCAAAGCCCTCTTTCGAGGGCTTATTTATTCCAGATGGCCACTTCCAGAGATGCCCCAAACGCTCCCAAATACCGCCGTGACGTAAGAGGCTGGTGACTTAAATCTCAGATAGGCCAGTCGGCCTGAACCGTTTGAAGAGGCAATCCATGCAATACCGCAAAATACTTCTTGCGAGCGCGACAACCATCGCCTTGGCGGGGTGCTCAGCCACTCCGACTGAAACACCCGGCACGGGCCTTGTCCCGCTCCAGCTTACCCTGGACGACAAAGTTTTTCTTGCAGCAAAAACCCACGATCTTGATCTGATGGAGCGAGTCCTACGATACGGAGCTCGTGTAAACCAGCAAGACGAACGCGGGATGATCGCTCTGCACCACGCGGCAGAGCATGCCAGTCCTTCAGCCATCAAATTGCTGGCCGCGAACGGGGCTGATATCAACGCCGTCGACGACCAGGGCAAGACGCCTTTGTCCTACGCGGTAGACGCTGACCGGATGAGGCCGAGCTATGCGTTCTGGTTGCTTGGCGCCAAAGATCCAAAATCGCATCTGAAAGGGCAGATGAGCGAGTCGCTCTACCAAGCGTTGGTAGCGAACGACTTTTACGACCTTAAAAAAGCTATTGCTGATGGTGCCAATATCAACTCGACGGACTATTTTGGGCGAACAGCAACTCACTACGCGGTGATCAACAAGAACTTCCAGATGCTAGATTTTCTGCTTTTCTCGGGTGCTGAAGCCACCATTAAAGATGCGATCAAGGGATATACGCCCACTGACTACGCAGAGAGCCTAAAAGGTTTTGAGAAGGGTGTTGCTCGACTCGAAAACCCGGACGCCGAACCACCAAAGACGTCCGCTGGTGATCCTCGGAGTGACACTATCTAAACCTTCCGGCAAGGCTCGAACGGCACGACTGTTTGGGCTTTGCCCGCTTCCCTTAATGTCAACATCTCTGGAGCGAACGTCCTGCCAGCAATCACTCACCGCAACACCCCAGTCCATAAACCCTTGCTCACCCTTAGTCACCTTTCCTGTACTTTTCCTCAGCCATAAAGAAAGGCAGCCGGAGCTGCCTTACAAAGGATTTTTCGGGAGGACAGGCTCCTTTGCAAACCTGTAGGGGAACCTTGAGCAATAGGTGCAGCAATCTCCCGACCTGCACCTAGCCCTTAACCTGACTTACTCGACCAGATCCATCTGTTCCTCATCGGCCTTCTCGGTCTCAGCAGGGGTGCTGCCGAGAGCGCCCGGAGCGTCTTGCTCTTCTTCGGCCGCTTCTTTTGGCTGGGGCAGATACTTGCTGCGCAGCTCGGTCTCGATAGCCTGGCGGGCTTCCGGATGCTCCTTGAGCCACTCACAAGCGTTTTTCTTGCCTTGACCAATCTTGTGCCCTTTGTAGGAAAACCAAGCGCCAGCCTTATCAATGATCTTGTCCTTAACACCCATGTCGACAATCTCGCCCAGCAGGTTTGCACCCTGGCCGTAAAGGATCTGGAACTCGGCCTGCTTGAACGGTGGCGACACTTTGTTTTTGACCACTTTGACGCGGGTTTCATTACCGATAATGTCGTCGCCTTCCTTGACGGCGCCAATTCGACGAATGTCCAGACGGACAGACGCGTAGAACTTCAGGGCATTGCCGCCACTTGTGGTTTCTGGGCTCCCGAACATTACACCGATCTTCATGCGGATCTGGTTAACGAAAACCACCGAAGCGTTGGAGTGCTTAACGTTGCCGGTGATCTTGCGTAGCGCCTGAGACATCAGGCGGGCCTGAAGGCCAACGTGGCTATCGCCCATCTCACCTTCAATTTCCGCCTTCGGAACCAGAGCAGCGACAGAGTCGATAACAACCAGGCCAACAGCCTGCGAGCGTACCAGCATGTCCGCAATTTCAAGCGCCTGCTCACCGGTATCCGGCTGTGAGATCAGCAGCTCATCCAGGTTAACGCCCAGCTTTTCAGCGTACTGAGGGTCCAGTGCGTGTTCGGCGTCGATGTAGGCAGCGGTAAGTCCTTGCTTCTGGGCTTCAGCTACCAGCTGCAAACAAAGTGTGGACTTTCCGGCACTTTCTGAGCCGTAAATTTCCGTAATTCTGCCCCGAGGGATACCCCCAATGCCAAGGGCAGTGTCCAGGCCGAGCGACCCTGTAGAGATGCACGGCATGGCTTTTACGCCATCGTTCATCTTCATGACTGAGCCTTTGCCAAATTGACGCTCAATCTGACCGAGTGCAGCGGCAAGTGCCTTTTGGCGATCTTCCGACTGGCGAGTTTCTTTTTTAGACATAATCTTCTCCTCCCGTTGGTATATACATAATGTCTATACCTCTATTGTCTCCGGCATCGGGGATTCTGGCAAACAGGTGAGAAGAACTTTTTTGAATTTTTGTGATTGGTCTTTTTTTGTGGGCTTGTAATGAAGTTGGAAACTGAATGATAGAGTTGGGGGTTTGCTCGCCCTTTGGTGATAGACACCCCCGCACGGCCAGGCCCCAATTTTCCCATGAAGGTTGGTTCGACAGGGTCTCCCTCGGTTTTGGCATGGTTTAACGTGCTACATTGGAATTTGGCACCAAAACCAACAAAGGAGGCACAAATTGCCGAAGCTCAGACCCACCCGCCGCTTACTTTCTGATCCTGAACATGGTCGGGGCAAAGCTCAGGTAGTTGGGGTTCTGGGGATTATCCGTCCTAAAAAGACATAAACCTCTACAGCCTATATCAGTCGTGGCCTTCAGAGGGGTATTAACTTAGATATCTCCACT
>Ga0307954_1000333_pt1 | contig 25768 bp, 9 predicted proteins | sample OrgLakmetagen437_FD_201822 | JGI IMG/M metagenome (GOLD analysis project Ga0307954, IMG submission 201822) | Saline water microbial communities from Organic Lake, Antarctica - #437 | ecosystem: Environmental > Aquatic > Non-marine Saline and Alkaline > Saline | place: Antarctica: Organic Lake... | reverse complement strand
CCAGAGGCTTGGCTTCGCTGGGTGCTCGCCCGTGTTGCAGACCACAAAATGACCCGCCTCGAAGACCTCATGCCTTGGAATTGGGCTGCTGAATAAATCAACACCAGTCAGACCGGACGCTTACACTTAATCAAGGGCGCCTTCAATCGTTCCTCGGTGGGCACTTTGGTCGAGCGTAAGACTCGCTTCGTCGTTCTATGCAAAATGAATGGCAACGGTGCCGAGGCAGTTCTCGACAGCTTCACCCGGCAGATGAAGCGGCTGCCCGCAGCGCTGCGCAAAAGCATGACCTATGATCGTGGGTCGGAAATGGCCTGCCACCCGGAACTTGCCCGCAGACTAAAGATCGACATCTGGCTCGGACGATCCGCATGCCCCCTGGCAGCGCGGCAGCAACGAGAACACCAACGGCTTGCTGCGACAGTTCATGCCCAAAGGCACCGACCTCAGCGATGCCAGCCAAACTTGGCTCAACGACATCGCAGCCCTGATGAACAACCGCCCCAGAAAAACCCTAGACTGGAAAACACCCGCCGAAGCCATGGCCGAAGAAATGGCAGCCTTCAATGAAGCCGTTGCACTTGCAACTTGAATCCGCCCTCTCCTCATCGTCTTGGCCGAATGCCAGGAAATCGATATCGCGCGTGAACCGACCTGTATCCGCAGTCCAGAGTGTGACCAGAAGGCCGCCCTTCAGAACAAAACGATCACAGTAAGACGATTGCGACAGGCGATATAGCAAGCGTTCAAGGCCGAAGGCCACAAGCACGACGTCAAACAGCTGTCCCTGCGCACGGGCAAGGTTCAAAAGGCGCTGCCGTACCGAGGCCGCAGCATTGCTCGGGGCCTTAGCCATCAGCAGTTAGAGCCTCCAGATAGGGTTGCATCTGCTTCCACGCGCCGTTCTCACGCGCGGCTGCGGCGAACTCGCCCGGCGTTGCCTTGCGGTCACGCAGTGCTGTCTTGAGGGCGCTGATGGCTGCAGCACGATCTACAAGCTTGGGGAGACGAAACGCGTCCGCAATCGTCTTTATGAGCGAATATACCTTAAGTTCGACCCCACCGACGATGTGCCGTTCCACGCCGCTTGAAAGATAGGGCTCGCGCAGCCTTACAACCCGAATGCTTGGGTAGTCGATCTTGGGCGACCATTCCTTGGGACCGACGGCGATCCAGACCTTGCGAGGCAGCAGGTCGGTGACTTCGTGGAAAGCGAGTGCAGATGCCAGACAGATGACGGATTTTGGGGCACGTTTTGCAACCTCAATCAGAGCAGCATGGGGGGCAGGCTCGGTATCCGGCAGCTGATAGAGGCCGCGACCTATCCGCAGAACCAGCCCAGCCTCTACCGCACGCGAAATCGTCGTCGCGGCAACGCCAGCATCACGCAGTTCCTGCGCGCGCGCCGGGCTACGCTGCGCGAGATGTCTTATCAGGCGGTCTTGCTGAGCGACGGTGGCCAGCATGGGTGTTGCGTTTCCTAGGTTAAATCCTAATTCTGTCCGAGGAAATGTAACATGTCGCAGTGATCAGTGCAAACCAGAGTTCCTCTCACGTAGCGTCATGTTTGCTCTGATCCGATCCGCAAATCGCAGGCCAGCCACTCATCAAGTTTCGACCAACGCCGCCGCCCTGAGACGTTCTTGACGGCGATGGCCACGGCCTTCTTCTGGCCGACCAGCACCACAAGCTTCTTGCCGCGGGTGCGCCCGGTGGCATGGGCGTGTTTGATCCCGGCATCAATGCGCTGTCGATCCTGACCGAGATTTTGCCCAGCCCGGTGCACCTGACCGCCGCGACGCTGGAGTTTCCAGAAAACCGCCAGACCCCGATTGCCGCACGGCTGACATTCACCCAAAACATCACCGCCGATTTCGACTGGCGCCAGACCGGCCCGCAAGCCTGGGACATCGAGATCGAGACCACGGACGGCCCGATGGCCCTGCGGATGGGCGGCAACCGCCTTGAGGTGGGCGACGTCGAAATTGCGTTCGAAAACAGCATCATGGGCGAGTATCCGGCGCTGTATAAACGCATGGCCGATCTTGTGGCGGCGGGTCAGTCCGACGTTGATCTGGCGCCCATGGTCCATGTCGCTGATGCGCTGACGCTTGGCGCGCGCCAGATCACCGACGCCTTTTCGTTCTAGAACGGAGGCCTGCGCGGCCCTGCGACGGCAGGCGGTGGCACTGGCGGGACGCGCTTTATGCTTTTGCAGGCGGCAGGATTTTGCCGCCTGCGGACCAGGGCGCTGATCCCGGACGGGCATTGCTGCCCCCGCTGCCTCATCGGGCGTTTGAAGCCGATATTCACGGCCCGCATAGCGCCGCACAGACTGTTTGCTTCTGTCTGGATTGCGCAAAAGCCTTTGCAAGGCTTGTCGGTGGTGCGCAAAAAAAAGGACCCGCGCGCCGCATGCGGTGTTCCCCACCCGATCGGTTGGTTTTTCACAGCAGGGCGTGTGCGACCTGATTTTCTTGGGGGTTATCTTTCATCCGGGTGATCGAATTCGACATTTAAGGTTGAAATCAATCCTCAATTGGCGTTTAAAAACTCCCTAACGTAACGTTAAAGATTGGACCATGCATGACCTCGGCCAAACCACTCTTTTACAAAACCGTTATTCCCCTCGATTCCAAGCGCCACGAGGCGCTACGCATTTCACGGCCCATTCGTCCGCTTGACTACGCGCGTGACGCGAATGTTATTCCCGCGCTGGTTGATGAATTTGATCTGGCAATGGCTGAAATTCCAATTGCTTACCTGCCGGGCGCCGACTGTCCGTCAGCGGTTTTCGTGACCGGGTCCGCGCCGGGAACCAATGTCTATGTGACCGAGGACGGGCTGTGGAACGGGGCCTATGTGCCGGCCTATCTGCGCCGCTATCCGTTCATCATCGGCGATGTCAGTGACACCGAATCCGTGCTGTGCATCGACGAAAGCTATGAGGGTCTGGGCGAGGCCGAGGGGGATCGGTTCTTTTCGGACAAGGGCGCGCAGCAAGATCCGCTGACCAATGCGCTGACGCTTGCACAAAGCTACCGCGATGCGGCAGTGCGCACCGAGACGTTCTGCGCCATGCTGCGCGACCTTGATCTGCTGCAACCCGCCACGCTGGACACCACGGCACCTGATGGGTCGACGTCTGTGGTGCACGGGCTTTTGATCGTGAACGAGGATGCGCTGGCCGCCCTGCCTGCGGACAAACTCTACACCCTGCACGAGGCGGGCTTTCTGAAGGCGATTTACAGCCAGATCGCCAGCCTGCGTGCCGTATCGAAACTTTTGCCTGCCGTGGCCTCAAAGGCCAAAGCAGCGGGCAAGAAGAGCGCCTGAAGACCTTTTTGGGGCCTTGGCCCCGGTGTAAATTGTAAGGCCGTTTTGGCCAACGACACTAGAAATCTGCCGCCCGATTGATCGACTGATTCAAGTCTGGAGTTTTCCATGTACGCCCTATTTCGCCTTCGCGCGGGTCTTGCCGTTGCTTTCTTTGCCGCAGTCGGGATGTTTGCCCCGCACGGTCCGGCAATCGCCCAGACGGCTGAGGCGCCAGCCGCATCAACCGACGTGGCGCCAAGCACCGAGGCCGTGCTGAACGGCTTTCGCTCGGCGGCCTTTGGCGATGACGAGGATGCGGTGCGCGCCGCTATCAAGGCCGATTTCGGGCTTGAAGGCGATGCGGTCAAGGTCGGCCTGAACACGGTCGAGCGGACGCGGGTGATGACGATTTCAGCGCCCGGTGTTCTGGCCGATGGTGGCACGGCGCAGGTGTCCTACATTTTTGGCTATCAAAGCAAGACCTTGATCCAGGTTGGTCTTTTGTGGTCGACGGTCACCGATCCTGCCATCACTGACGAGATGATGTACGCAAACGGCGATGTGCTGCGCGCCTATCTTGCCGCAGCGGGCTATGTGCCGACGACGATCACCCGCGATGTGGTGCTTGAAAACGGGATCTTGTTGTTCCGGGGCTCGGACGCGTCGGGACATACCGCGATCTTGCTGTTGCAGGGCAAGTTCGAGGAAAAGGACGGAACGCGCACCTTGTTCCCCGAAAACCTGACGCTTCTCTATGCGGTTAGCCCGGACAAGCCGGATATCCTGACAATTGAAAAGGGAGATTTCTGATGGGCAAGCGGCACAATCTCCTGCATCTTGAAGTCGCATCGCAGCAAAGGGCACGCCAGAAGCGTGGCCTTTTTCAGCAGTTCCTGATGGGCGCAAGCCCGCTGGTCATGGGTGCGCTGATCGGGGCTGGCGCGGTTCAGCCCGCGCAGGCGCAGGCGGTGAACCTTGATCCGTCGGTCAACAGCATTCTGGCCGATGGCCGCACCCGGACCACGATCACCACCAACGGCAACACCTCGCGCATCGAGACGCGGACCGTGTCCGGCGATGTCGGTTTCAACACCTTCTCGGATTTCGAGCAGGCCGCCGGGACGCGCGTTGACCTTCTGGTGCCCGATGGCGCGGGCAATCTGGTCAACATCGTCAAGAATGGCGTGATCATCAACGGCGAGTTGAACAGCTTCAAGAACGGCGAAATCGGCGGGAATGTGTTCTTTTCGTCGTCGAACGGCTTTATCGTTGGGCAAAATGGCCGGATCAACGTCGGCTCTTTGACCGTCAACACCCCGACCCAAGAGTTCCTTGACCGCGTTGTGCGGGCGGATGGCACGGTCAACAATGCCGTCGCCAACCAGTTGATGCGCGGCGAGATTCCGATGTCGGCAGATGGCCATATCGCCATTCTGGGGCAGGTGAATGCCAAGGGCGCGATCACGCTTCAGGGTCAGACGGTTTCGGTCAACGGCAATACGGGGCCTTTGACCGGGGATGATCTGGGCCAGCGCGTCAAGTTCAACGCCACGGTGAATGCGACCGGGATGGTCGAGGGCGCCGCCCTCGTGTCTTTTGGCGGCAAGATTTCCATCGTCGCCAAGGGTGGATCGCGCATCGGCGGCAAGGTTGATGTCAGCGCAGCAGCGCCCGGCAAAAAGGCCGGGGCGATCTCGATCACCGGGGGGGACATCACCGTCGATGCCAGCGCCGAGCTAAAGGCGCAAGGCGACGCGGGCGGCGATATCGTCGTGTTTGCCGACGGCGTTCTGGTCGTGCAGGACGGCGCCACGCTGAACGCAGCCGGGCTTGGAGCAGGCAACGGCGGCTTTGTCGAGCTGTCGGGCAAGGATGCCCACATCGGCAGCATCAACCTGAACCTGTCGTCGAAAAGCGGCACCGCAGGCACGTTGCTGATCGACCCGTTCAATCTGTTCATCGGTGGTGCGTCAACGCTGTCAGGCCCATCGGACAACGCCAGCATTTCCACCAGCATCACCAGCAGTGGTGCCAACATACGGCTGGAGGCTGACAATTCGATCACCATAGTCTCGGGTGGCGTCCTCGACAGCCGCATGCTGACCGTCGGAGTCTCGACCGGAAATTCCGGCAATATCACGCTGCAAGCGCCGATGATCACGCTGGAGGATGGCTCCAAGGTGCTGGCCGGGGTGACCACGGGCGCTGCCTTTGCGGGCGGCGACGTGCGGTTTGACGCGGTGCGCACCAACGGCGGCACGGCGAGCATCACCATCGGCAATGGCGCTGCGGGTGGCCCCGAAGTCACGGGCCGCAACATCACGCTCAACGCCAGTTCCACCGTCAACCAAAGCAGCCTTTTGCTGGCCCTGCCAACCGCAAACGCGCAGATCGCAACACTTGGCGGCACCATCCGCGCCTCGGGCGCGTTCACCGCCACGGCCACCGCAACGACGGCGGGCGGTCTGACGCTTTTGCCGCTTGGCGTCGTCGTGACCAACGTATCGTCGGGCGTTGATCTCAGGGGCAGCACCGTTCTGTCCGCCACGTCGGTCGCGGTATCCGCCACCTCATCCGCCGTGTCGTCGATCGTGACCCAATCACTTGCCCCGGTGAATTCCGCAGCAGACGGAGCGGTTTCGGTCTCGACGATCAACAGCACCGCCATTGCGCGCGTCGGCGGCACGGCAGCGTTGACCGTGACGGGCGCGACCAGTTTTGCTGCGCAAAACACCGTGACCTCGACCTCTGACGCAACACCGCAGGCGGCAGCTTTTGGCGCCAGCGTCGGCGTCAGTGTGATCAACGCGGTCACCACCGCCGAGATCGCTGAGGCAGGCGCCGTCACCACCGGAACCCTGACCATTGGCGCCACAACCGCCACTGATGTGACGGTGAAAGCCGTTGCCGGAGCAGGCGGCGCCACCACCCCGTCACCGGGCAGTCAGGCGGTCAGCTTTCTGACCAACAGCAAATATGGCGGGCAGGCGACAACTGGCGACGGCGGCGTGTCGGTTGCCGGGGCCATCGCTATTTCCGACCTGACCTCGACCACCAATGCGCGGATCAATTCAACCGCCGCCACAACCGCAACCGGCGCGGTCAGCGTCTCGACCAGCAGCGCCAACTCTACCAGCGTGACGGCCGATGGCTCTGCCGTCGCCTCGGCCACCGGCGTCGGAGTGGCCCTTGGCATCAACATCGCCAAGGTGGTGAATGATGCGGTGATCTCGACTGCGGTCAACGCGGCCAGCGCGTCGCTGTCGGCGCTCAGGCCCTTGGGCGGAAACGCTTTTACCACGGTCGCCAAATCGGGTGCGGGCGCGTCGAACGTCGGTCTGGCCGGATCGTTTGCGCTGAACCTGATCGACAGCCAAGTGACCGCACGTGTCGCCACGGGCTCCGCGATCACCGTGACCGGGGGCGGCGCGGTCGCGCTGAAGGCGGAAAACGACACCACCTCCAGCACTGAGGCGCTGCCGATGGGCGGCGGTGCCACGGGTGAAACCGTCGGCGTGGGCGCAGGCATTGCGATCAATATCGTCGCCAACCGCACCACCGCGGATGTCGCGGATGGCGCTGTGGTGACGGGCGCGGGTGATCTGACGCTCGATGCGGCGGCCAGCCACGTGGCTGTGACACGGGCCGAGGCGGGGTCTTCGGGTGGGGTGTCGATCACGCCTGCGCTGGCGCTGTCGATGATCAACAACACGACGACGGCGCGTCTGGGCAGTGGCGGCGTGCAGACGTCCAGCGGCGATGTGTCTGTTTCTGCGGCACAATCCTCGACGGTGACGACGGAAGCCTCGGGCAAGGCGGCGGGCTCCAAGGCGGCCATCGGTGCGGCGCTTGCGCTTGCGCTGATCGACGACCGCGCACTGGCCACCACCGCCCGCAACATCACCGCCACGGGGGCAGTCTCGTTTTCGGCGGCGGGGGCATCGCTTTCCAGCCTCAAGGCCGAGGCCTCGGCGGTGGGTGCGGCGGCGGCGGAAGAGGACGGCGCGGCCACGGGTGGCGGCGATGTTGACACGACGGTGACCTCGTCGCTGACCTCGGGCAAGGACAAGCAGGCGGCGTCGGGCGTGGGCGATGCGGACCAAAAGTTGGCCACCTCGACGGCGGCGGATGATGAGGGCGGGCGTTCGGCGTCCACCTCCGAGGGCAAGGTCTCGGTCGCGGCGGCGGTTGGCGTCAATGTGCAGACATCGACCGTAACGGCGGTGATCCCGGACGGCTTGGTGATCTCAGCGGGCGGCGTTCTGAGCCTGGCTGCGATCAATAACACCGACGGCAAGATCGAGGCGGTCGGTGATGCGGTTGGCGTCGCCGATGACGCGGGCGTAACCCCGCCCACGTCGCAGGTCGGCATCGGTGCGGCGGTGGCGGTGAACGTGGTCAAGGTGCGCAACGAGGCGATCCTTGGCACGGCGGCGCATTCTGCGGGCGGGTTGTCGCTGTCGGCGACCAAGCGCGATGTGGCGGCCTTCATGGCGGACCCGCATACGGGGGCTGCGCGGTCGGATGTGTATCTGGCCAAGGCGTCTTCGGGCGCGGGCGGATCGAAGGTCGGGATTGCGGGTTCGGTTGCGCTGAACCTGCTGGACACGCAGTCGGTGGCGCGGGTGTCGGGGGCGGCGACGCTTGCGATCACCGGGGGTGGCGCTGTGTCTTTGAGCACCGACAACCAGACCGATGCGACCGCCGAGGCGCTGCCGGTTGGCGGCGGTGCCACGGGTGCGACGGTTGGCGTGGGTGCGTCGGTGGCGATAAACATCCTGGCGAACCGGTCGGTGGCCGAGGTGGCGGACGGCGCTGTGGTGACGGGGGCGGGCGATCTGACGCTTGCGGCGGCGGCGACGCATGTGGCCGTAACACGGGCCGAGGCGGGGTCTTCGGGTGGGGTGTCGATCACGCCTGCGCTGGCGCTGTCGATGATCAACAACACGACGACGGCGCGTCTGGGCAGTGGCGGCGTGCAGACGTCCAGCGGCGATGTGTCTGTTTCTGCGGCACAATCCTCGACGGTGACGACGGAAGCCTCGGGCAAGGCGGCAGGCTCCAAGGCGGCCATCGGTGCGGCGCTGGCACTTGCGCTGATCGACGACCGCGCACTGGCCACCACCGCCCGCAACATCACCGCCACGGGGGCAGTCTCCTTCTCGGCAAGCGGGATCTCGGCATCCACGCTGCAGTCGGTGGCGAGTGCCTCGGGGGCCAAGGACGCCGAAGACGCGGATGCAGCGCCGACCAGCACGGGCGACAGCGTCGATGAGTCGGCGACCAAAGAGTTCAGGGCCGGTTCGGGCAAGCAAACCGCGTCTGGCGTGGGCGATACGCAGCAGCGCGCCTCGACCTCGACCAGCGCCAATGACGAAAGCGGCCGCTCGGCAAAGACGTCGGAGGGCAAGGTGGCGGTGGCTGCCGCCGTGGCGATCAACGTTCAGACATCGACCGTGTCGGCGGTTGTGCCAGATAGCGTGCGCATTTCGGCAGGCGGGTCGATCACGCTGGTCTCGGGTGCGACGACCAGTGGCGCCGCCACGTCGGACGGGCAGGCGGTCAAGGGCGAAGATGGTGGCACGTCGCAGGTCGGTATCGGCGTTGCGGTTTCGGTCAACGTGGTCAAGGAAATCAACACGGCCTATCTGGGGTCGGCGGTTCATGCCGGGGCTGGGGTCAAAGTGCGCGCGCTTCAGGCATCTGGCGCTGCGACGGATACGTTCCTTGCGTCGGCCACGTCGGGCGCCGGTGGCTCCAAGGTGGGCATCGCTGGATCGGTTGCGCTGAACATCGTGACGCTGGACACCACCGCGCGGATCGCGGGCGGCGCGGTGATCGCGGCGGGTGCGGGCGCATCGAATATCCGGGCGGTGAACATGGTGGCCGCGACGGCGACATCAGCGCCTTCGGATGAGGGTGTGACGGGCGGCAAGGTTGGCGTTGGCGCGTCCTTTGCGATGAACCTATTGACCACGACCACCACGGCGGAACTGCAAAACGGGGCGACGCTGACCGGCGGCACCGGGTTGACGGTTGAGGCGACGTCCGGGCTGGACACCACGACCGAGGCGTCGGCGGGGGCTGCGGGCGGCATTGCGGTGGATGCGTCGGTGGCGCTGGCGCTGTTGAACCAGACCACGGTGGCGCGCATTGGCACCGGCGCTGGCTTGAGCATGGGCGCAGGTGCGGTGCAGGTTCTTGCGACCAATACGGGCGCGAACATTGCGAAATCGACGGGCGAGAACAAATCCGACAAGGTCGGCGTTGGCGCGTCGGCCTCGGTCATTTTGGGCAACGGGGTGTCGGGCGGGGCGCTGAACAACACCTCGCTGACGACGGCCGTGCTGGCGCGGTCGGTGACGGCGGGGGCGGTGACGATCACGGCTTCGGCGGCGCGTACCTATGATGCGAACGCGTCGGCGACGGCGGGCGGCGGCGACTTCTCATCGACCGACGAGAAGAAGAACGATAAGACCGGCGGCACCTCGACAACGGCGGACTCGCTGGACAAGACCAAGGACAGTCAGCGCGATCAGAACGGCAATTCCGGCGGATCAAAGGTGACGATTGCAGCGGCGGCAGGCATTGCGGCGGCGCAGGATGTGGTCACGGCCCGGCTGGAGGGCGTTACGGTCACCGCGTCGGGGGCGGTCACGATTTCGGCCACCAACACCGTCGGCATGACCGCGTCGGGCAGCGGCGTCGCCAAAGATCCGGGCAGCAAGGTCGGCATTGGCGTTGGCGTCGGTCTGGCCATTTTGAACAACACCACCACGGCGACCATCGCCAACAGCGCGACCATCACCAATGCAGCGGGCCTGAGCGTGCAGGCCGTGTCGCGTGAGAATGCCGCCGGGCCGTACCGCTCCAAGCTGAGTGCGCTGGGGATCGCGGGTGCGTCCGGCAAGAATGTTGCGGTGGCGGGTGCGCTGGCCGTGGCGATCTCGACCGGGCGGACCGAGGCGAGCATTGGCAACAACGTGACCGTCACCAATGGTGGCGCGATGTCGGTCGGGGTGGACAACGAGAGCCACCTGTCGGCCAAGGCGCTTGCCGGGGCGCTGTCAACCAGCGGCGTGGCGGTTGGCGGGTCTATTGCGGTTGTGGTGTCGCAAAAGGATTATGAGGCCAGCGTTGGCGACAATTCCAGCCTGACGGGCAGTGCGTTGTCGGTGACGGCCATCAACCGCAAGATCGATTCTGCGCCTGATTTCAGCTTTTTCAGCCTTGATGATCTGGGGGCTTTTGCAAGAAGCCTGTCGGGATTGGCGACCAGCAAATTGCTGGGCGACTCCAACTATTACGTCGAGGCGATCGGCGGCGCCGGTGGGTCTGGCGTGGCGGTTCAGGGCTCGTTCGGGGTGATGGTGTTCTCGGACAATCTGTTGGCCAATGTGGGTGCCAACAGCACGGTGAATGCGGGTGCGGGGGCGGTCGTGCTGTCTGCCGCTGGGGATTTCGTGGCGAAATCGCTGTCGGGTGCGCTGTCGGCCAGCGCGTCGAGTGCGGCGGTGGGCGTGTCTTCGACGGTCGTGGTCAGTTCGGGCACAACGGTGTCGCGTCTGTCGGACAATGCGCGCGTGACCTCGGCTGGGTCATTCTCGAACACGGCATCTGCGGCGCAGGACATCCGCAGTTATGCGGCGTCCGCATCAGCGGCGTCGTCGGCGGGCGTGTCGGGCGTGGCGGGTGTGGTGACATCCGAGAACCGGGTTGAGGCGCTGATGGGCCGTGGCGCGCGCGTCACGATCTCGGGCGCAGGGGCGGTGTCACTGGGTGCCTCCAACACGTTCAAGATCTTTGGTCTGGCGGCGGGCGTGGGTGCGGGCAGCACGGCGGGTGTCGGTGCGGCGGCGACGGTGGTGGTGGTCAACAACACCACGCGTGCGGCGCTTGGGAATGGCACATCCGCGGCGGACCGGGCTGAAATCAACGCGACGGGCGCCATCTCGATCACGGCAACGGCGACCGAGGACGGCGATCTGTTCAGCGTCGCGGGCGCTGCGGGCGGTACGGCGGGCGTCGGGGCAGGGGCCGGGATTTACGTTCTTGGCACCACCACCGAGGCGACGGTTGGCAATTTCGCCAAGGTGGGCATTGCGTTCAACGCGGGCTCGCTGCGGATTGCGGCGTCGGATATGTCGCGGCTGTTTGCGGTTGCGGGTGCGGCGGGTGCCGGCGGCACTGCGGGTGCGGGCGCAGGCGTGGCGGTCGGTGTGATCAACAAGACGATTACGGCGGCCATCGGCACCTCGGCTGTGGTCGAGAGCGGCAACGTGACAGTCGAGGCACAAAGCGCCGAAGACCTTTTCAACATCACCGCCGGCGTCGGCGTGGGTGGCACGGCTGGTCTGGCGGGTGCCGTGACGGTGCTTGCGGTCAATCCGACGACCACGGCCCGTATCGGCGCCGGATCGCGGGTGTTTGCGGACGGGAACGTCGCGGTCACAGCCGATAGCAAGACCGAGATCGACATGCTTGACGGCGCCTTTGCAGCAGGTACGGCAGGTGTCGGCGCGTCGATTGGCGTGACGGTGATCAATGCCACGATGCTTGCCACGGTGGATGCGAATGCGCAGGTCACCGCCCTTGGCAACCGTGCAGCGCAGGCGTTCATCCAGAGCTATGCCAGCACCTTTGCGGCCTATGGCGCGGGTGACGGCTTTGCGGCGGCAGATTTCAAGGCGGATTCGACCTCTGAGCTGACCGATGCCAATGCGGCTTCGGCGCGTGCGGTTGGGCTTGATATGTTGACCAAAAACCGGGCATCGGTCCCGGTGATGGGGTCAGCGCGCGGCGTGATCGTGAACGCATCCGACAAGACCTCGGTGCGGTCTTTGGCGGTTGCAGGCGCTGTTGGCACCGTCGGTGTGGCAATCTCGGCCGGGGTGCCGGTGATCACGACCAACACGCGTGCACAGATCGATGCGGGCGCGCAGATCAACCGCATTGCGGGGGCTGCGGGCACGGCGCAGAACGTCAACGTCGGTGCGGCGAGTGATCTCTACACGCTTGGCTTCTCGGGCGCTGTGGCGGGTGGTGCCGTGGGCGTTGGCGCTGGCGTCAGCGTTCTGGTGATTGATGCCACGACCGAAGCGGTGGTTGCTGCCGGAGATATGACCGCCAATGGCGATGTTGTCGTCTCGGCGCGGGCGGCGCAGGACATTGTCGGGATCGGCGTTGCCGGTTCGGCGGGGACGGTTGGCGTGTCGGGCGGTATTGCCGTGATGGACGTGACGACCAAGACCAAGGCCACGCTTGCGGGCACAGTTGTTGCGCAAGGCAACGTGGATGTCACCGCAGACGATAAGACCCGCACCAGCGTTCTGGCGGGAGCGCTGGCGGTTGGTTATGTGGGCGTGGGTGGCGCGATCAGTGTCGTCAACCTCGACAAGGAGATCAACGCGTCGATCCTGTCGGGCGCAAGCGTGTCGGGTCTGGGGCTGCGCGGGAACCGTGCGATCTTTACCGGCGACAGCTTTGGCGCAACCCGTGCCGCGTCGCGCGGCGTCAACGTGCAATCGAATTCGCTGCAGTCGGGCTTTACGCTTGGGGTGGCGGGAACCGGCGGCGCGGTGGGTGTGTCGGGTGTGCTGACGCTGTATCTGATGGACGTGAAGAACACCGCCTCGATTGGCAACAACGTGTCGATCAACACGGCGGGCGCCAATGCGGGCGCGGATGCGGCGCAGGATGTGTCGGTCACCGCGCGCGATGAAACGGTCACTTCGGTGGCGGCGGGCGGCATTGCGGTGGGCCTGTTTGCCGGTGTGGCGGGCGTGGTGGATGTGGGCGTGTTCAAGAACACGGCTGCGGCGTCGATCGGTGACAACGTGACGCTGAATGCGCGCCGCGATGTGATGGTGTCGGGCCTGTCGAACAAGGCGGGTGAGGCCTATGTCATCGGCGCCGGTGGCGGGATCGTCGGTCTGGCGGCAGGCATCGCGATCTACAGCTATGGCGACGGGGTCACTCTGGGCGGTGAGGCCGATCAGAACCTCAGCAAGGCAAGCGACGGCGGGTCTCTGAACTTTGCCAGCGTCACCAATGAGGCGCAGACCAGCGCCCGCTCGAACACGGCCAACAGCCAGCTTGCGGCGTCGGACGATGCGCGGGTGCGGTCTGTCAGCCAGACGGCACAGGACCGCCGCGCGCTGATCGACGTGGCCTCGGCGGCGTCGAACCTTGGGATTCCGGCGGGCACGTCGGCCAGCACCGGCAGCGGCACGATTGTCGCGGGCGGCTCGGTCGGGGTGAACAGCTCTGACACGCTCAACGTCAAGCTGACGACGGGAGCGGTTGCGGTTGGCGCCCTTGGCGGCGGCGCGGGCATTGGCGTTCTGACGGTGGATACCGGCAGCACGGCCCAGATCGACGGCACCGGAAGCTTGCAGGCGGGGGCGGCGGTCACGGTGCGCGCGCTGACCAACCACACGCTGGCCGGGCTGCACTTTGCAGGCTCGGGCGGGCTGTTGGCTGCGATCAGCGCCGACGTGGGCGTTCACACCGACAACTCCCGCACCACGGCGGTGATCCGTCGCAAGGCGGTCACGGCGGGCGGTGCAGTTGCGGTCTACGCAAACTCGACCCGGAACGTGACGGTTCAGGCCATCGGTGTGTCGGTTGCAGGCACCCTGGCGGTCGGCGCGTCGGTCGGCACGGCCACGGTTGGCGGCACGGTGACAGCCGAGGTGAAAAACGGCGCGACCATCGGCAGCGCAGGCGCACGTGCGGCATCCGTCGCGGTCACGGCCACGGCGAATTCTGTCGCTGAAACCGAGGCTTATGCGGTCGGCGGCGGTATCGGGGCGGCGCTTCAGGGGGCCGGATCATTCGCGACCGTGAAGCCATCGGTGACCGCTTCGGTCAATTCGGCGCAGATCTTCACCAGCGGTCTGACAGCCGTGGGCGCGACCGCGACAGGGTCCACCGAGACACTTGCGACGGGCATTGCGGTGGCGGGCGGCTTTGCGGCTGGCGCATCGCTGGCACAATCCGAAGTCGCGTCCGAGGTCAATACATCGGTTGCAGGCGGCGCCGTGATCAACGCAGGCGCGATCAACATCGGCGCCACCGGCGCGAGCGGTACGGTGACCTCCAAGGCCATCGGTGCAGCAGGCGCGCTTGTCGGTCTGAACGCGACCGTCACCAAATCGTCGAACTTTACCAACGCCAACACGCTTGTCAGCGGCGCGTCCCTGACCTCTGCGGGCAATACCACCGTGTCGGGCACCACCACCAGCAACCAGCTTGCGGATGGAACGGGCATTGCGGTCGGCTTTGTCGCGGCGGGCTTCAATTTCTCGGAGGCGAAGTCGGCAACCACGACAACGGCGGTTCTGACCAACCTGACCTCGCTTTCGGCCGGGTCTCTGAACGTGACGGCAACCGGCAATGACACCAACAAAGCCGTGACCGAGGCGGGCAGCGGCGGTCTTGTGGCGGGGTCTGCGGCGACGTCGAAAACCTCGACCATCAGCACCACGCGTGCAGCGATGGATACCACCGGGGCGGCCTCGTACGGGGTGAATGTGGCGGGCGACGCGGTGATCAGCGCGCAGCACACTGCCAATTTCCAAAGCTCGGTCGACAGCACGCAGGCATCGCTTGTGGGGGCCAGCGGCGCGACCCTGACCAACCGTGTCGAAAGCACGGTTGATGCGAAAATCGGTGATCAGGTGCAGTTTACCGCCCGGAATCTGTCCTTGCTGGCGCGCAACATCACCGCCAACCCGTTCCTTGCGGGTGGCGCGCAGAACGTCAAGTCGGTCTCGGGCGGTCTGGCCAATGTGCCTGCGGGCGGCGCGCGGGTGGATATCATTCACAACACCACCGCCACCATCGGCGCGGAGGCTGTGGTGCGGTTGACCAAGCCCACCAGCGGCCCGTCGCTGTTGCGCCAGGAGGCGTATAACGACATCACCTCCAAGCAAAAGGTGAACCTTGACAGTGGCGGTGCCATCGCGCTGGCCAATGCCGAGATTGACGCCTTTGTCACCGCCAATGCGACCGCTTCGGTTGGTGCTGCGGGCAATGTTCAGGTGGATTACGGCGATATCAAAATCGCAGCCTGGGGGCAGGGCGACTTTGACATGCGCTCTACGGCCACCACCTATGGTCTGGCCGGTGCCCCGTCGGGCGATGCCAACATCACCTATACCGGCGCGAACACGGTCACCGTTGGCGACAACGCGCTGGTGCAGGCGACCGATGGCGACAACCCGACCAATGGCGACATGCCGCGCTTTGCCACCGTTCACATCGGTGCGGGCAAGGGTCCGAACGGCGAGACCGCGAACCTGACCTTCAACGCCACGGTTGATATCTTCAACAAGACGGCGATTCCGATCCCGACCGGGCCAAACCCGACCGTGATCGTGGCAAACTCGGGTTTGGTGACGGTTGGCTCCACGTCGTCCCTCAATATGCAACTTCTTCCGCAGGGCGTGCGCGCTGCGGGCGATATCCGGATCGAGACATCCAAAGGCAACATCAATGCCAAAGCCGTCGGCACTGGCAAGGACATCTACCGCGAGGCGCTGGCCAAGGTGGCCTCGGCCGTCTCGAACGCCTTTGGTGGCGGCGATGTGACGTTTGACTACAAGGGCGGCTCTACCAACATCGACGGTGGGCAATCGCGCGTTGATATCAACGGGCGGGTCGAGACCAGTATCCAAAGCCTTAAGACACTGACCATCGACGAGACCTGCTCGCCTACATTGCTTTCCTGCATCGCCAATCTGGCGACCGGGAACATCGTGTTCTCAATCTCGGGGCCGAACCCTGTCGGGACCGAAGTCCTTGCACGCGTGGCAGAACTCAAGCAATTGATTTCCGATTACGACACCGACGTGATCGCCAAGGCGGCCTATCAAAACGAGATCCGGTTCCTGCAAAACAAACTTGTGGGCCTTGGGCTTGGATCGTTTGATGGGGGTGGCAATTTTGTCGCGGGGACATTCGCCGGGCCTTCACCAAAGGTGGCCCTGTTGGCGGCAGCGGCGTCCACTGCCATCGAAATCGCTGCGGTCAAGGTACAGCTGAGTTCCGCTGCATCCACCAATATCGTGGAAAGCCTGACGGAACTGGTCGGGGGGGTGCAGGAATTCTACACCGATGCGACCTTTGGTTTGACGACGACAGTAAATGCCACGATCGACGATATCCAGTTGATCAGTACCTACAGCGACGGAACTCACGGCGGGACAGTGGCAGGCTTGCAAACGCTGCGCAGCCAGGGCCTGAATGCCGCAAATGCGGCCAAGTCTGCCGAAACAGACACAATCGCGCGGCGCGACACCAATATTGCCAAGGCCACTGAAATCGCAACGGCGCAGTCAGCGCTTGAGGCAGCACTTCTTGTCAGCAATGCAGGCAATGCATCAACACAGCTGGGAATCATTGCCGCCGCGCAGACGGTGATCGCAACCAACCTTGGCATCATCGCGACCAACACGGCGACGATTGCCACGCAGACGCAGACGGCATTGGACAGAGCCAACAGTCTGGAAACGGAGCTGACGACCCTTCTCAACAGCCTGCCTGCCAATACAGTGACGGGTACAGCCGAGGAGAAAGCGACAGCGACATCGCGGAACGCTGCAGATGCAGTGATCCGCAACCGTCTGAACACGGCCGGTATTGCGAGCGACTTCTTTGTCTCGGCAGGGGCGCTGACGCGGGTGGGGCTTTCGGCCTCGTCTCTCAGCACAACTGTCACGGATCTGGCGGGCGTGCTGTCGTCGATCAACACGTCGGTTACGGCGCTGAACGCCAATACCGGTGCGACGCCGGGGACCGTGTTGGGCACCAAGTCGCTGACCCAGTTTGTCGGCATCCTTGGCACGCTTACGACCAGCTTTACCACCACGACCCAAGCCGCGGCTGCGGCGTCCAGTTCGTCCGGCGTGCCGCAGGCCTATACCATCGACGTGGCCGATACTGCGGCGCGCCTGGGCAATATCTTTATCTCGGGCGATCAGTTGCGCACCACGGGCGGCGGCAAGCTGCTGGCGCCGGGTGATGCCAAGATCCTGATCACCAACAACACGCATCACACGTTGCGTCTGGGCAATCTGATCGTTCCCGAATATGACGCTGGCAACCTGCGCTTCAACGGGGTGCTGGTTTACAGCCCGGCAAACATCACCTCGCTGAATGCCTCTGATCTCAACTCGGGCTTTATCAACGAAAATGTTGTGACCTCGCGTACCTCGAGCCGTGGTCTGATCGAGATCATTTCGACGTACACCCCCGAGCGGTTGCCACCGGCGGCGCAGCGCGAGATCGCGCCCGATATCATCCTCAAGCGCGGCTCGGTGATCGAGAACACCACCGGGGCCGTGCGGATCATATCCGAGGCGGGCAACATCTATATCCAAGGCACGATCAACGCCGGATCGGTCGAAATTCTGGCCAAGGACGGCGATTTCGTTGCGAGCTACGTCAACGGTTTCAACCATGTGGGTGGCGATCCGGCCAGCTTTAGCACCCACACGTCTACGGACGAGGTAGGGCCGGGCATTACCGCGAACGGGTCGATCTCGATTTCGGCGCGCTATCTTAACATCAACTCCACGATCCAGTCGGGGATTGCCGAATGGAACCTGACGCTGGGCAACACCCCGACGCTGACCGCAAGCGCATCGGCCATCGGCGTGTCGCAAGTGGCGCTGGGTGTGGCCAACCGGGCCAACGCAGGCACGGTGCTGAACAGCGCGGAGCAGGCGATCACCATCAACCGTGCCGCCACTGGCATTGATCCGGCAGAGCTGGAATCCGTGGTGAACCAATACAAGGCCGAGGTGATCATCAACCCGGATGCCAACCCGGTGCGCACCATCGCGGTGTTCGGCACGGCGACCCAGGTCAATATCAAGGACTATCTGTCGGGCACGGCGAAATTCAGCCTTCAGTTCACCAAGGCGCAGGCGGATGCGTTCTCGGCGGACAATGCGGCGAATGAAAGCATCTTCTCGGTGGTGCGCGCCTCGGCCATCGACAATATCGGCGCGTCTTATGACGCCAAGAATGGGCAGTATCTGGTCAACGGGGCCTCGGTCAAAGGCGGGTATATCCAGCTTTTTGGCCAGATCATGAACACCTCCAGCTCTACAGCGGTGGGGCGGTTGAACGTGCTGGACGGCTTTGGCACGATCAACATCAACAACGCGTCCAACATTCCGGTGGTTCTGCGCAACCTGAGCGCGGGGGCCGATACCAAGGGCACGCTGCGCGGGGTCGAGGGCAGGATCGAGATCACGGACGTAATCGGTGTAAACATGGCGGTGGCCAACAATCCGGTGATTTCGGTGCGCAAGACCGTGTTCACACGCGACTATGTGCCGGGCGACGCTAATGGCGTGGTCAATATCGCAACCCAGACCGGCACCATCATCAACGACACGGGCTTGTTGAACCTTGGCGCGATTGTGGCGACCAATGGCACGGACCGGGGTGCAGTTTATGCGCCGAATGCGAACCAGCGCTATGTCTGGACCACGGGCGAGGAATTCAAGCGTACCTCGAAGTACTCCAAGATATCCACCGAGCTTTTCGGCTCGTCCAGTCTGACTGTAGCCTCGATAAACAGCCTCACCCTCAACGGTACACCGAAGCTTCTGAATACCTATCTGCTTGCGGACGGCAAATATGTGACGACGGCAAGCACGATCACCGGTGGGGGCCTCAGGGTCATCAACGGGGCCGCGTTCCAGGACCCGGCAGCGTCGACATCCACCAATGCCAGCCGCGCGGGCACCCAGCTTTCGGCCGCCAACGACACGACTTTTACCAAGAACGAATTCGTCAACACCAGGGAGAGCCCGCGGCGGTGTAACTGGTGGACCTTGTGTATCGCGTCAGAGAAAACCTATTACGCCGAGCTTCGGCAGGAATATACGAGCATCATCACCAAATCGCTCAAGGCCGACTACCCGATTGGAGTTAATTTCATCGGCACCAACACCGGCGACATCAACGCAACCAAAACCGCGATCAACGTCACGTCGAACAACGCCGATGTGATCCTGACGGGTACTTTGGATGCGGTGGCCGGAACGGTGCGGATCAACGCCAATGGCACGGAGCGGTCGATCATTCAGGGCGATCTGGCGGCGGGTATCAAGGCCAAGTCGATTGCCCTTGCGGCAACAGGATCGGTCGGAGGCATCACCAACCCGCACAGCCTTGGCGCACCGATCAAGCCTGCGATCACGGTCAATCTGACCGGGACCACTGCGGCGGGCTTTGGCGCCGTGTCGGCAGCGGCGGCGAACGGGGTAATATCGCTCATTTCGCGCGGCAATCTGGTTGTGGATCAGGTGACGGCGGGCGGCAGCGTGGCTGCGGGTCGCGGCAAGGTCGACATCTTCTCGTTCGGCGGCATCGACGGGATCAACCAAAGCGCGCGCATTCAGGCGCCACGGGTGATCCTGACATCGCTTGGTGGCGCTGTCGGCAATACGGGTAACGGCCAGATGCTAATGGTTAATTCGGGCTTCAGCACCGATCCGGCGGACCGCAAGTTTGGTGACCCGGCGCTTGATCCGACGATTGATGGCAACGCGCGCCTTGGCCTGACGATCACGTCTGCGGGGGATATCGGGGTGCGTTCGGCTGCGTGGGGCACCAACACCGACGGCAACATGCTGGTGGTCAAAGCGCTGAGCACAGGGGGCAATGTGCGCCTTGCCGCGACTGGTCAGATCCTGGACAACAACCCGGTCGAATCCATCGATCAGCGCACCTATGACGAGTTGCTGGGCTTCTGGGAAAGCCTTGGCTTGCTGGCGGATGATGAGGCGCGCGGTGTTGACGGCTCTGTCAATGCCGACAAGCAGACCAATGCCGTCGCAGCCTTTGAGGCATCGACGACCCAGACCTACAACCAATACTGGCGCATTCGCGGCACAGCGGCCTATGATCCGGCGGCCACGGTCACCATCGACCCGGCCTCGGCACAGGGCCGCGCGCTTGACGCCCAGTTTCGCACCGATGCAATTGCGGCAGGGGCGGCCGATGTGAACGCCCATGTTGCGGCGGCCATCCTTGATGTGCAAACCCAACAGACCGCCGAGTATCACCGCCTGAACGGCGTGGTCGGTGGCCTGACGGTTAGCTATGACAGCACCTATAAATATGTGGCCTCTGCTGCGCAAAAGGCCGAACTGACCCGTGGATCTGTCTGGACCGAGCGTGAGTTGGCGTTCTCATTGGCGCCGGGTGCGCTGAAGACCGTGACGGGCACCAATCCGGTGCTGAAAGACCCGAACATCTCGGGCCGTACCGTTACGATCGAGGCCAATCGCGGGATCGGTGAGACGGTTCGCGACGGTGCAGGCGCGCTTGGCGTGTCGATCCGCTCTGACCTTGATCCGCGCAATCTGACGCTGGATCAAAAAGTTGCGCTTGCCGCTGCCGAGCGGAATGACCTGCAACTGACGCTTGGCCCGGTCGCTTTGCCGGTCGGGGCAACGGCTGAGCAAACTGCGGCCTTTAACGCGGCGGTGGCGCTTGGTCTGGGGGCGCCTGGGTCTTTGACGGTGCTGAACCTTGGGACAGAGTTCGCAAACCTGAACCCGGTTCATCAAGCGGCGCTGAATGCGGCGGCTTTGGGTCTGGTATCTCCATCCAACACGCTGCTCACAGTTCTGAGCAAGCGGCCAGTGAATTTCAGCGCCGTCACCGGGCTGAACATCACGGTGCCGAATGTATCCAGCGGATCGAACGCAGATATTGGCGGCGCTTTTGTCGCCTCGCGCGGAACGGCGACGCTGGGCACGATCAGCACATTCGGCGATACGCGGATCAAGGTGTATGGCAACATCACCAACGCGCCCGCCAGCCTTGTGCAGACAGGTAATCTGATCCTTGAGGCGGCGCAGGGCAGCATCGGCAGCCCTGCGGTCGCGCTGACACTGTCGCCACGCGCGGGTGGCACCACAACGGCGCGTGCGCAAAATGGCGTCAACATCGCCTTTACCGGCACCGGCCTGATCGACACCGTCTATTCCCCGCAGAACGTGAAACTGGTGGCGCAGACTTCGCTGTTGAATGCGCAGAATGACGAGTTGATCAACGTGCTTGGTGGGCAGGTCGATTTGCGCGCTGTAACCGGGTCAATCGGAACCGGGACGCGCAGCCTGAATATGGGCGTCGGCCTTGGTGGGCAGATCACCGCGAATGCGGCTCAGGAGATCAACCTGTTCGGTTCGGCCAACACGCTGTTCATCATCGGCGAGGCCAAGGCGGGCGGCACGATCCGCCTTGCAGCGGCAGGGCAGGGCGTGATCGACGGTCTGGTTGAAACCGCAGGCACGATCAACATCGCCACCGGGGGGCGCACCTTGTTCACCGCCCTTGGCGATGTGCATTCGGTCGCAGGGTTAGTCGATATCAACTCGGCCTCGCTGAAGATGCTGAACAGAGCCGTGATCCGCGCCGATGCGGGCAAGGTGATCGTGGCGACCACTGGGGACACTTTGGTGACGGGCATCACCTCGGGTGACGGGTCTGCCGATGCGGTCAAGGTGATGGCAGGGGGCCGGATCTACGGCGGAACCAGCGATCCGCGCACCGACATCACGGCAATGACCGCCGGGGCAGGGGTTGTCTTGCAGGCGGGCCTTGGCATTGGCGACAAGACACAGGCGAATGCGACTGCGCTGGATAATGCGGTGACAGATGTGGCCAATCCGCTGCGTATCCGCACGAACGCGCTTGCGGCGACTGCCACCGATGGCGGCATCGGCCTTCTGGCCGAGACCGACATGATCCTGTCCAACCTGTCGGCGCCAAAAGGCCCGATTGCAGTAAAGGGTCTTGGGACGCTGGGGATCACGCTGGCCAACAGCGGTGGCAGCCAGACCTTCGAGGCGCAGGGCAACCTGAGCTTTACCAGCCTTACCGCCACAGGCCTTCCGGCGGTGCCGGGGCCGGTAGATGCGGGTGACATCACCCTTACGTCCGTTCTGGGCAACGTTACCGGTGGCACGCTGAACGCCGCAGGATCCGCGCGGCTGACCGGAAACGCGGCGACCTTCACCGCGATCACCACAGGCGCAAGCAGCACGGTTCTGGCAAGAACCGGGGCTGTGACTGGGGGCGCGGTCGATGGGGGCACATCGTCAGAGATCACCGGAACCGGGATTACGGTTGATACCGTCAAGACTGGAACTGATTCGACGCTGACCGGACGCACCGGTCCGGTGCGGATCATCGCCAGTGTGAACGCAGGCGGCAGTTCGTTCATCACCGGACGTGGTGTCTTTTTTGACACGATCATCGCCGGAGTGAACAGCGAGATCATCTCGACAAGTGATATCAAAGGAAAGCTGGAACAGGCGGGTGACACGATCAGAAACGTCGCTGGGTTCGGGCCGGGGAACACAGGCCTCCTTGACGTCGAACTTATGCGTGCGAAGAATATCGACCTTCATGCCACCACCACTTTGGATATGGGCAGGCTTGAGGTGGGTGAAAACCTGACCCTGCGCGCCGATATTATCAGTGCTTTGGATATCACACAGGTGCCAAGCGGGCCGCTTCCGCTGAACGTCACGCTGACGGGGGCCAACGCAACGGTCGCGACTTATGCGCACGTAAATGTTGATGCGCCTGCCGGTGTGGTGATGCCGCAGGTATCAGTATCAGAGACGCGGATGACAACGTCGGCGCAATTGGTCAATATTCTCAACGCTGTGGCGCCGATCCAAGGTGCTTCGCCAATGGCCGGGACGTTCTTGTTGGCCACGCCGTCGCAGACCGTCTTTATCGACGACCGCTCGCAAACGCCAAAGAGCGTGCCTGCCAGCAATTCGCAATACTTCCTGAATGGCAATCCGTTTGCCATGACGCTGGATGGCACCGCAACAGCGACGAATTCCTTTGTCGTTGTTTATGACCACACGGTTCAGATCACCGATGTGCTGGGGGTGCCCTTTGCGGGCATCAGCCTTGTACGCGACACGGTGCGCAATCTGCGCAACGCAGGTGACCCGATTTCGTTGCCAAGTGCGACAGATCCATCTGATCTGATCGATGAAGAAGAACTTGATCTTACCGCGCTCGACGACACACTGGTCGAGATTGACGGGGTGCTTTATAGCGTATTCGTGCGCGGGAACGGCCCTGCGGTTCTTTTACGACAATAACAAGACCTGCGGCATACCGCAGGAGCGACAAAATGAGGTGGCAGTGATGAGGACGGACAGAATGGCAAAATTGAGCCTGTGGCAAGTGACGTCGGCGGCGATATTGGCCTTTGCCATGATGAGCCCCTTTAGCGCGCCGGTCTTTGCACAAGACAGCATCTCGGCTCGCATCGCTGCCGAAAGTGCGCGCCGCCTAAAGGCCGAGGATGACAACGCGGCCGTTCGCCAAAGCGGTCCGGGCATTGTAACCGAACCCCTGAATCGGCGCGATCTGCCTCCGGCTGGTGGGCCAACCGTTCTGCTGTCGTCGGTCTCGTTCAGCCCAGCTTCGGCGTTCCTGTCGGACGCAGAGCTGGCTGCGATCAAGGCGCGCTATGTCGGGCGGAAGGTTGACTTTGCCGGCCTGTCCGAACTGGTGCGCGACGTGAACGATCTCTACGCCGCCAAAGGTGTGGTGACCGCCGCCGCGATCCTTGGCCCGCAAGATATTGCCGGGGGGAACCTCGTGATCAGCCTTGTTGAGGGGCAGTTGGGCCTTGTGGCCTTTGCGGGCGAGCGCAAAACCTCGACCAAGTTCATCACCGACCGCGTGCGCCTTGCCCGTGGCACCACGGTGGATGTGCCGACGGCCGCAAAGGACATTAGCTTTTTCAACCAGACCAACCGCGCTCAACTGCGGCTTTTGCTGCAACCGGGTGCTGCCTTTGGAATGACGGATCTGGTGTTCGGCGTAACCGAGCCTGCGCCGCAGCAGTTGCAGTTCTTCCTCGACAACAATGGTGTGGCCTCGACCGGCAGGATCCGTGGCTCGATGATCTTTCGCACTTACGGACTTCTCGGCGCCGATGACACGTTTCTTCTGTACCTTGAGAATTCTCAGGGCAGTCGTTCGGCCACCGTGCGCGCCGATGCGCCGATCACGCCGTTTGGTACGCGTCTGGCGTTCAGCGGCACCGTGTCGCGCTATAATGTCGTGGCCGGTCCGACCGTGGCGCTTGACCTTAAGGGAAAAGCGCGTTCGGCGTCTGTAACCCTGACCCAGCCGATCATTGCCACTGACAAGTTCGTCTTGCAGGCCATTGGTTCGGCGTTCAAAGGCAAGTCGTGGTCCTATTCGGCGGGCGTTCCGCTGGTTGAAGCGGGCACGACGAAACTGTCCGCAGGCTTTTCGCTGGGCGCCTATGGCGATACCTGGTCTTTTGACACCCAGATCCAGAATGTTTCTGCCAAGGTTGATGATGTCATCGCGCCATCCTCCAACAAGTATTCCGTTCTTACGGGATCGTTCGACGGCAGCTACCGCTTTGGCACTGATCTGACCCTTATCGGGCGCGGCGCATGGCAGTCTACCAAAGAAGTCCTGATGCCCGGTGAGTTGTTGTTCCAGATCGGCGGGCCGACCACCGTGCGAGGCTATCCGTCGGATGGTGTAGCCGGAGACGACGGCTTTTACGTCAACCTTGAGCTGCACAAGCCGTTCAAAGCGAAAGATAAAACCATCAATGGTTTTGTTTTCCTCGATATGGGCGAAGTGTATTCCACCTTCCCCAAGGTGACCACCTTGATGTCCACGGGCGTGGGCGCGTCCTATGCGTTCAACAAGTATGGTCGCTTTGATCTGGTCGTTGGCGTGCCGCTGAAAAAGACGTTGGCAAATCAATCCAAGGCGACGCTGTCGGCCACGCTGACGCTGTCGCGGTTCTGATACGCGCGCTTTCGGTCTTCCTTGCGGCGGCGCCTGACACGGGCGCTGCCGTGGCATCTGTGGCATCAGATAGGGGTTGTGGCGCGGGGCCAGAGTTTGCACAATTGCCAGACCATTGACTGAAGTGAAGGGCCAATTCCATGACCAAGCAATTGATGATATACGAAAATGCGGTGCCGATTTCACCGGAAGAGCATCGCAACATCTCGGTCCGCCAAGGCACCAGCTTTGGCTTTGCCGCGGCCCTGAATTCGGTGCCTCTGGTCGTTGCCGAATTTGAAAAGGCGTCCGCCGAATATCCGATCATCTTCGCAGGCGAGGGTGAGGCGATGACCCCGGCACTGGTGGTTGGCCTGCGGACCGACGAAAACCTGTGCGTCAACGCCGATGGAACATGGGACGGCGACTATGTGCCCGCGTTCTTGCGCCGCTATCCGTTTGTGTTTTCCGGCGGCGCCGAGGATGAGCCGTTCACCCTGTGCATCGACACCGCTGTCGCGTTGCCCTTAAATCTGAGACGCGGCGCGTTCGGCTACATTTTTTGCCCTTAATAGTGAGATTCGACTGCCATCGGGCCTATGCTTCTTGC
>Ga0307954_1000312_pt1 | contig 26702 bp, 23 predicted proteins | sample OrgLakmetagen437_FD_201822 | JGI IMG/M metagenome (GOLD analysis project Ga0307954, IMG submission 201822) | Saline water microbial communities from Organic Lake, Antarctica - #437 | ecosystem: Environmental > Aquatic > Non-marine Saline and Alkaline > Saline | place: Antarctica: Organic Lake... | reverse complement strand
GCGTCGAGCGTGGGCAGGTTCTGTGCAAGCCGAACTCTGTGAACCCGCACACCAAGTTCGAGGCCGAGGCCTACATCCTGACCAAGGAAGAGGGTGGCCGTCACACGCCGTTCTTCGCGAACTACCGTCCGCAGTTCTACTTCCGCACGACGGACGTGACCGGCACGGTCGTTCTTCCCGAAGGCACCGAGATGGTGATGCCGGGCGACAACCTGAAGTTCAACGTCGAGCTGATCGCGCCGATCGCGATGGAAGACGGCCTGCGCTTTGCCATCCGCGAAGGCGGCCGCACCGTCGGCGCCGGAGTTGTGTCGAAGATCGTCGAGTAAGACGCGCCTTGGGCGCAAGCCCAAGCATGGCCCATAGCCGTCGTTCAACCAAAAGGCCGCAGGATCTGCTGCGGCCTTTTGCATGGCACCGGTCGCAGCGGCGCCCGACCGGCACAAGACTGCCGGTCCCGCCGCGGGTTCTTGCCTCATCGCAGGCAATTGCCTAAGCCATCGTCATGTCTCGTACACCATTTCTTCTCGCTCTTGTCGCTGGCTTGGCCACGACGCAGGCCAGTGCCCATCCGCATCTTTTCGTCGAGGTCGGCGTGACCGTCGTTTTCGAAGACGGCAAGGCCACGGGCGTCAAGCTTGACTGGGCCTATGATGACTTCTTCACGTTGCTGCTGCTGACCGATCTGGGGATCGATCTTGATGGCGATTCTGTCCTCACGCCAGAGGAGGAGGAGATCCTGAACGCTGCCGTGACGACATGGCCGCAGGATTTTGACGGCGATCTGGAGGTGCTGCAGGGCGACGCGCCCGTGACACTCGCAGGGCCGGCGGATCACGGTGTTTCCTATGACAACGGGCTGATCACCGAGGTGCACACCCGACCCTTCAGCGAACCCGCAGATAGTCCGATCACGATTCGCGCCTATGATTCCAGCTATTACGTGGCCTACACCCTGTCGGGTCCCGTCCAGATCGAAGGGCGCACCGATTGCGACGTGTCGGTCATTCCGCCTGACCTGAACGAAGCCTACTCCCTTGTGGACGAACTGCTTTACGGCCGGCCTGCCAGTGATGTCGGTCCGGAAGAAGACTTTCCCGAGGTCGGCATCGCCTTTGCCGAAACGATCACGGTCACATGCGCGGACTAGCTATCATCGGATTGCTTGCACTTACTGCCGCAGCACTGTGGCTTTGGGGCTATGGCGGGGCCGATGCGGTGATGCGCTGGGCCAGTGCGACCCAGCGGGACGTCCAGAACGCGATGGCTGCCAGCCTGCGTGCTCTGCGGGCGGGTGACGCCGGCGCGGTGTTGACGCTTTGGATGCTGTGTTTCGGCTATGGTTTCGTCCATGCTGCGGGTCCGGGGCATGGCAAGCTGGTCATCGGCGGCTACGGAGTGGGCGCGCGCGTGACGGCTCGCCGGCTGACGGCTCTGGCGGTGGTTTCTTCCGTGTTGCAGGCGGTCACGGCCATCGTGGTGGTCTACGCCGCGATCTTTCTGTTCGGCTGGGGCCGCGAACAGATGACCGGGGTTGCCGACAACGTCATGGCGCCTCTCAGCTATGCGCTGATAACGGGGGTCGGAGTCTGGCTTTTGCTGCGGGGGATGCGCAGTGCCCTGCGCCTGCACAAAGCCGAAGGCGATTCGCACACCCATGACGGGGCCGATGGAACGTGCGACAGTTGCGGCCACGCCCATGCCCCCACACCGCAACAGGTAGACAACGTGCGGACATGGCGCGATGCCGTGGCTGTGGTGGCCAGCATCGCAATCCGGCCCTGCACGGGGGCCATCTTCCTGTTGATCCTGACGCATGCGCTTGGGATTGATTGGGCCGGTGTCCTTGGTGCGTTGATCATGGGCCTTGGCACGGCAAGCTTCACGGGTGTCGTCGCCCTGACGGCGGTTGCTCTCAGGGAAAGCCTTCTTGCCCAGACGCTTTCGGGCCGGGGCACCGCACGCTTGCTGATCGGCGTCGAAATCGCGGCGGGTGCCATCATTGCGGCGCTGGCCTTGCAGCTGTTTCTGCGCGCGCTCTAAAATCCTTCAAGACCCGTCGTCCAGCAACTGTTCCGCCCGCTCGGTGACGGCGTCAAGTTCGGTGCGGAACGTCTGCCGTATCGCGTCGCGTTCGGCGGCGTCGGTCTTGCGGGCCAGCCGCACCGGCAATTTGCGGAATACGAGCGCGCCCTTGCCGCCCGCCTTCGGCAGAATCATGCTGTCCCACGTGCCCAGCACCCATTTGCGACGCGTGGCAAAAGCGTAGACGTGGACCGGACACTGCGTTGCCCGCGCCCATTCGAGCGCCGCATCCCGGACGTGGCGCGCAGGGCCGGTCGGCCCATCCACCGCGATCCCGATGCTGCAGCCGCTGCGGACAAGGCGCAGCACCTCGCGCGCGGCGGCAGCCTTGCCTTTCGCCGAACCCATTCCGACAGGGCGCAGGCCGGCGCGGCGCTGCACGACCCCGCCGACCCGCCCGATGGGTGACGGGTCATGCAGGCTGAGCAATTCGCCCGCATCGTGTGGCCAGTGAAACGGGCCCATCAGGGACCGCTGATGCCACATCAGGTAAAGCACCGGCCCCTTGCACAGGTCCTCGCGCAGTTCATCCAGCCCTTCCGTCTGCCAGTCTGTCGTCCGTTGCACCCGGCGCAGATAGGCGGTCAAGGCACGGCCCAGCCGTTCGGCCAGCCAGTCGGACGACTCTACTCTGCGTCGCAGCCGTCTCAGCACTTGCGCTGTCCTTTCCTCGTTGTGTTCATGCCCCGTCTCTTGTCGCATTTCCGCACGAGGGTGCAAGTCAGGTGCCAACACCCCTTGATCCCTCGGGCGCTTCGGGCTAACCCCTCGATTGGTCGTAGGGGTATAGCTCAGTTGGTAGAGCGACGGTCTCCAAAACCGTAGGTCTGGAGTTCGAGTCTCCATGCCCCTGCCACGACCACCGGCCTTTTGAGGTGACAGACACACTTCGATGACCGCCCCCGACATCATCTTTCATATCGGCGCGCACAAGACAGCGACGACCCATCTGCAGCGGTCCATTGGGGACCGTCGCGATACGCTGCGCGACAGGGGGGTCGCCTTTTTCGGGCCCCGCGACCTGCGCAACGACCATCCGACACTTGGACAGCGCTTCGGGATCGCGCCGAACGGGGGACGGCTGGTGACCGGTCTTCAGGCCATGGCCGAACGGGACAGGATGCTGGATGGTGCATCCCGTCTGGTCCTGAGCGAAGAGAATTTCGTCGGCGGGATCAACAACAAGTCGGGGCGGATGTCGCTGCCTCTCTATCGCGATGCGCAGACCCGGCTGACCGAGTTGGTCGCCAAGATCGCGCCGCAGGGGATGACGCTTGCGCTGGGTATCCGGCACCCCGCCGCGATCACGTCATCGGCCTATGTGCAGCACCTCATGGCGGGTGGGCGGACAGGCGTGCGCCGGTTGCGGCCGCATCTGGACGTCGCGGTTGTCGATTGGGTGGACTTTTTACAGCGACTGGCAGGCGTCGCGGGGGTCTCGCGGCTCTGTGTGTGGCGCCACGAGGATTACGACCGCCTGTTCGGTCAGATCACCCAGCTTCTGCTTGGTGATGCGGCGGAGGGGATCGAGCCGATCGAGGGACGAGTCCACATGGGCCTGAGCCAGACCGCCGTTGAGCATATCAACGCCAATCTCCGGGAAGAGGATATCGTGGCCAAGGCGCGGGCAAGCTTTCCGGTGTCCGACGCACACCCCGCGTTTTCGCTTTTCGATGCAGCCGAAATCGCCGAGGCGGACAGGCTTTATGCGGCGCAGGTGCGGCGGATCGCTGACTTGCCGAACGTCACGCTTTTGACACCGCCGCCAAGCCGGACTTGAAATCGCCACGCAGCCCGCGTATTTGGCGCTGAACACCGATGAAGGATCGCCCGATGGCTACCAATCCAGTCAAATTCGCCAACGAAGTCCGCGCCGAGGTGGCCAAGGTCGTCTGGCCGACACGCCGCGAAGTCGTGATGACGACGATCATGGTATTCATCATGGCTGCATTGTTCGCCGTGTTCTTTTCGCTGGTCGACTGGCTGATCCGTTTGGGCCTTCAGGGCGTGCTGGGTTACTTCGGCTCCTGATCCCTCTTGAAACTGTGGGGGCAGGGGAGTATGAAGCCCCTGTTCCGAAGGCGCTCCACTCTGACAGGTGGCGCGCCGATTTAATTTTCGGGACTCGGAAATTGGGAATCACCCGCATTCGGGTGGCAGCGGCAAAGGTGTGCAGATGGCGAAACGTTGGTATTCGGTGAGCGTCCTTTCGAACTTCGAGAAGAAGATCGCCGAGACGATCCGCACGAAAGTCGAGGAAATGGGTCTTCAGGACCAGATCGACGAGGTGCTGGTGCCGACCGAAGAGGTCATCGAGGTGCGCCGCAACAAGAAGGTCACCGCCGAACGCCGTTTCATGCCGGGTTATGTCCTGGTCCACATGGAAATGTCGGACGAAGGCTATCACCTGATCAACTCGATCAACCGCGTCACCGGCTTTCTTGGCCCGCAAGGCCGCCCTATGCCCATGCGTGACGCCGAGGTTCAGGCGATCCTGGGTCGTGTCGAAGAAGGCCAGGACGCCCCGCGCACGCTGATCCACTTCGAGATCGGCGAGAAGGTCAAGGTCAACGAAGGCCCGTTCGAAGACTTCGATGGCATGGTCGAGGAAGTCGACGAAGACAACCAGCGCCTTAAGGTGACCGTGTCGATCTTCGGTCGCGCGACGCCAGTCGAGCTGGAGTTCACGCAGGTGACCAAGCAGGGCTGATCCGGATCAGACCGGCATGTTGTCATTCGGGTCGGTATCGTCGTCTTCGGAACTTTTGCGGTCCTCAAGCCAGGCTTCGGCGGCGTCTTTGCGCGTCGGAGAAAAGCTTTTGATATCGAGGTTTGGAAACAGTGCGCCTTCGACTTCGGCCGCAGTGCGCAGCCACGCGGTATCCGAGACCACGGCGCAGCGGTCGAACTTGGACAACAGCCCGAACAGCTTTGGAAGCCGCATGAATTCCACGCCGAAGGCACCAAAGGTGGGAATGGAAAAGCCGGTGATCGTATAGAGCATCTTGCCCTGCGTGATGCCTTTGGACTCTGCGATCAGGCTATCGAGGCCGTCTCGCATATCGTCGGCATCTATTTCGCCAGTGATGGTGATATCGACACGGTCGGCAGAGGACTTGGTGATCTTGATCATGGACGCTCTCCTTGGGATGACGTCCAACAATAGCATGAAAGGCCCGTTGTTCCTTGATCCTTGTCAAGGCATCCGGGCAACGACGTCCATCGCCCGAGCGTGTTGCGCGAGAATACGGCAGACCCAAAGTTCAGCAAGGTCTGGGGAACGATCGCCCGAAGGATCGCGGTCATCAGATGGCCCAGAAGCAGCTTGCAATAAAAGCACCCCGCGTGTAGTTGCCCGATCTGTCGCTCTCTGAACGGCATCCGACGTGGGAGGCTGGACGCTCGCGAGCGCGAAGTCGCACCACACAACGTAAAGCCCGAAGGTCGCGACCCAAGGGCGTTGGACAAGGACATGGCACATGGCCAAGAAAGTCATGGGGACGCTGAAGCTTCAGGTTCCCGCCGGACAGGCAAACCCCTCTCCGCCCGTCGGCCCCGCATTGGGTCAGCGCGGCATCAACATCATGGAATTCTGCAAGGCGTTCAACGCCAAGTCGGCCGAACTCGAGCCGGGCGCACCATGCCCGACCGTGATCACCTACTATCAGGACAAATCCTTCACGCTGGAAATCAAGACGCCGCCCGCGTCCTATTACATCAAGAAGGCCGCCAAGCTGAAATCCGGCTCGAAAGAGCCTGGCAAGTCGACGGCAGGGTCCATCACCGGCAAGCAGGTGCGTGAAATCGCCGAAGCCAAGATGCAGGACCTGAACGCAACCGATATCGAAGGCGCAATGCTGATCATCGCGGGCTCGGCCCGCTCCATGGGCATCGAGGTGAAGTAAGATGGCAAAGCACGGAAAACGCACAACCGCCGCCCGCGAAGCCTTCGCCGGGAAAGATAACGTAACTGTTTCCGAGGCCGTCAGCCTCGTGAAGAACAACGCCAAGGCGAAGTTCGACGAGACGATCGAAATCAGCATGGTTCTGGGCGTCGATCCCCGTCACGCTGACCAGATGGTCCGTGGCACGGTCACGCTGCCCAACGGCACCGGCAAGACCGTTCGCGTCGCCGTCTTCGCCAAGGGCGAAAAGGCTGATGAAGCCAAGGCTGCCGGGGCCGACATCGTCGGCGCCGAAGACCTGATGGAAACCATTCAGGGCGGCGATATCAACTTTGACCGCTGCATCGCGACCCCTGACATGATGGGTGTCGTCGGTCGTCTCGGCAAGATTCTTGGCCCGCGCAACCTGATGCCGAACCCTCGTGTCGGCACCGTGACCATGGACGTGACCGAAGCCGTGAAAGCGGCCAAGGGCGGCCAGGTTCAGTTCAAGGCCGAAAAAGCCGGTGTGGTTCACGCCGGTATCGGGAAAGCCTCGTTTGACCAGAAGGCGATCGAAGAAAACCTGCTGGCATTCGTCGATGCTGTCTCCAAGGCAAAGCCTGCAGGCGCCAAGGGCACCTACATGCAGAAGGTATCGCTGACCTCGACCATGGGTCCGGGTGTTTCGGTCGATATCGTATCGGCGACAGGCAACGCCTGAGCCAGGTCAGGTCGCAGACCGGATTGCTACAGTTTCAAAGGGCGGCCCTTCGCAGGGTCGCCCTTTGTCGTTCACGGAACCCTGCTTTCGGTATCGCGTTCTTCTTGTGACTCAACAAAGGAGGCCGCCATGCCCGATGATCACGAGAAGAACGAAGACCGTCGCCCCGAAGTGGCGAAAGACGACCCGTCAAAGCCGCGCGAAAAGGCAAAGGACAAATGGCACAATCCCACCGGCACCATGAACGAAGGTCCGGCAGGCAGTCCCGATGCCGAAGAGCAAAGCCGCAAAACCTGATACCGGCGCCTTACAGGTCGCGGACCAGCATGACCGAGATCTTTGCATGGCTTGCGACCTTGCCGCCGTTGGATGGCCAGAAGTAGTCGCCGAAACCCGGCTTGTGCGAGGCCATGATGACCAGATCGGCATCGCTGTCACCGATGGCCTCTAAAAGAGCATCGTCCACGTCGGTCGTGATATCATGCACGACCAGCGCCTTGGCTTCGATCGAGATATCGTGGGCGGTTGCTTGTTCCTTGGCGTAGGCTTTCAGCTTTTCCTCGAATTCTTTCGGATTGTGCGCGATCGAGCCCGGTGTATTGGTTGTCGCTGACACAAGAGTCACCTTGGCATTGTAGTCCTTGGCTTGTTTGAAGGTCACCGACAAAGCGCGGTCCAGTGTCTCGAGATGCGCCAGATCGACGGGTGCGAGGATGTGATTGAACATGTTCAGTCTCCTTTATGTGTCGGGGCCAGTCCAACAGGACTGAACCCTCGGGTCCTTGATCCATCGCAAAGGTGACGGCAAAGCGCCACCCGGATTCCGGCCTTCACAAGACCTGACCCAACCCCTATACGTCCGACATCGGCATGGCTTGTGATTCGTTTCAGGCTTGTCGGTATCGTCCTAGACGGTGGGTTGGTCCCTAAGACCGCTAATTCCTGCCTGAGACGGGAAAGACCAGATTGGCCGACGGGTTCTCCGCCGGTTTCACTTTGGCTCCGCCCGTAACACGGACTGTGACCGTCGGGCGTGACCTTCACTCCCGACGAAAATGAGAGCCGGTTCAGGGGCAACCCTTTACCAAACTTGGAGTGAAACTGTGGATAGAGCCCAAAAGGAAAAGCTGGTCGAAGAACTCGGCCAGATCTTTGAAAGCTCTGGCGTCGTCGTGGTGGCACACTACGAAGGCATGACAGTTGCCGAAATGCAGACCCTGCGCGCGCAAATGCGTGATGCAGGTGGTGCAATTCGTGTTGCCAAGAACAAGCTCGCCAGAATCGCCCTCGAGGGCACACCCCCGGCCTCCATTGCCGGGTACCTCGAAGGCATGACCGTTCTCGGCTATTCCGAAGACCCCGTGGCTGCGGCCAAGGTCATGGATGACTACGCCAAGACCAACGAAAAGCTGGTCATCCTTGGCGGCGCCATGGGTGAGAACGCTCTGGATCCTGCCGGTGTGAAATCGGTTGCTGGTATGCCGTCGCGCGAGGAGCTTATCGCTTCCATCGTCGGCTGCATCGCGGCACCCGCATCCAACATCGCCGGGGCCATTGGCGCGCCTGCAAGCAACATCGCAAGCATCCTTTCGACCATCGAAGAGAAAGCTGCGTAAGCAACTTATCATGCGTGGGGCATCCGCCCTGACGTTGGAACACACTTAAATACGAACGGAAAAAGCAAATGGCTGATCTGAAGAAACTTGCAGAAGAGATCGTGGGTCTGACCCTTCTCGAAGCACAAGAACTGAAAACCATCCTCAAGGACGAGTATGGCATCGAGCCCGCCGCTGGCGGTGCAGTGATGATGGCTGGTCCTGCTGACGCAGACGAAGCGGCTGAAGAAAAGACCGAATTCGACGTCGTTCTCAAGAACGCCGGCGCACAGAAGATCAACGTGATCAAGGAAGTGCGCGGACTTACCGGTCTTGGCCTGAAAGAAGCCAAGGATCTGGTCGAAGCCGGTGGCAAGATCAAAGAAGGCGTGACCAAGGACGAAGCCGAAGAAGTAATGGCCAAGCTGGAAGCAGCTGGCGCCGAGGTCGAACTGGCCTAAGCCGGATCGATTTGATTACGAAAGCCCGGGGCGCAGCGATGCGCGCCGGGCTTTTTTTCTTTCGGCACGTTGTCCATTGGGATGGCCGTTTTTCAAGAATCCTGACAGACCGCCGGACAGATGCGGTGACATACGGCATGTCTGTCACAAAACATTCACTTGGCTCCTTTCCTTTATTTCATTAATTCATGAAATATGGAAAAAGATGTCCCGAACCTGCTTGCAACCCTTGGCCATCCGCAACGGTTGGCCATCTTTCGCCTGCTCATGCGTCGATATCCCGATCGTGTGCCGGCAGGAGAGTTGGCGACGGCCCTCGATATCAAGCCGAGCACCATGTCGGCCTATCTGGCTGCGCTTTTACGGGTGGGATTGATCGCGCAGGAACGGTCGGGGACGTCGCTTATGTATAGCACAAGCATGGCCACGGTCGGGCAGATGTTCGATGACCTGTTCACCGATTGCTGCCGTGGCCGACCTGATCTTTGCCTTCCCGTCAACAGCGCGACGGGTTTCAGGCCAGATCGGAAATACAACGTCCTTTTCATCTGCACGGGCAATTCCGCGCGGTCGATCTTTGCTGAATCCATTTTGCGCAGTACGGCGGGCGACAGGTTCACGGCCCATTCCGCTGGTACCGCGCCGTATTCGGAATTGAACCCCTTTGCGCTGAAGGTTCTCAGAGACAAGGGACATGACAACTCGATGTTGCGCGCCAAGAACGTGTCCGAATTCTTTGGGCCGGATGCGCCGGATCTCGATTTCGTTTTCACGGTGTGTGATCAGGCGGCGAACGAAGACTGTCCCGCTTGGGAAGGTGAGCCGCTCAGCGGTCATTGGGGCATGCCCGATCCGGTCAAGGCGGGTGGCACGGATGCGCAGAGGGCGCTGGCCTTCCAACAGGCCTACGGTGCGCTGAAACGGCGGATCGAAACATTCACCGCGCTGCCGGTCGAAAGCCTCGACCGGATCGCTCTGCAAGCGGCCGTGGACGATATCGGCCGCTCAGCAACAAGGGACCTTGTATGACCACATACGCTGTAAACGGCCTTGGCCGGATCGGAAAACTCGCGCTCAAACCCCTGCTGGAGAGAGGCGCCCGCATCGCCTGGATCAACGACGCGGTCGGCGATGCCGAAATGCACGCGCACCTGCTGGAGTTCGATACCGTCCATGGACGGTGGGATGCCGAATTCTCCCATGATGCCGACAGCGTCACCATCGCCGGAACGCGGCTGCCTTTCGTGGGCACGTCTGACCTGTCCGCGCTGCCGCTGGATGGTGTCGACGTGGTGATCGACTGCACCGGCGTCTTCAAGAGCGAGGCCAAGCTGGCCCCCTATTTCGACGCGGGTGTGAAAAAGGTTGTCGTGTCGGCACCGGTCAAGGACGGTCCGACCGCGAATATCGTGATGGGCGTCAACCATCAGACCTATGATCCCAAGCAACACAAGATCGTCACCGCCGCATCCTGCACCACGAACTGCCTTGCTCCGGTTGTGAAGGTGATCCACGAAACCCTTGGCATCAAGCACGGGTCGATGACCACGATCCACAACGTGACGAACACGCAGACGATCGTGGACCGACCGGCCAAGGATTTGCGGCGTGCGCGGTCGGCGCTGAACTCTCTGATCCCGACAACGACCGGATCGGCCACCGCGATCACACTGATCTACCCCGAGCTTGAGGGGCGTCTCAACGGTCATGCGGTGCGTGTGCCGCTGCTGAACGCCTCGCTGACCGACTGCGTGTTCGAGGTCGAACGTGAGACGACGGCGGATGAGGTGAACGCCGCCTTCAAGTCCGCAGCCGATGGCCCGCTGAAGGGCATTCTGGGCTACGAGACGCGGCCCCTTGTCTCGACAGACTACACGAACGACACGCGGTCCGGCATCGTCGATGCGCCCTCGACCATGGTGATCAATGGCACGCAGGTCAAAGTCTATGCCTGGTATGACAATGAGGTGGGCTATGCCAACCGTCTGGTCGACGTTGCCCTGATGGTCGGGGCCTCACTGTGACCGACGCGGCCGCACGCCCCGAGGGGATGTCGGCCTATGTCGCGGTGACGGCGGCCTACTGGGCTTTCATGCTGACGGATGGCGCGCTGCGGATGCTGGTGCTTTTGCACTTTCACACCCTCGGCTTCTCACCGGTGCAACTGGCCTATCTTTTCATCCTCTACGAGATCGCGGGGATGGTGACCAATCTGGCGGCAGGCTGGATCGCGGCGCGGTTCGGCCTGACCTCGACGCTTTATGCGGGCCTTGCGCTGCAGGTGGTGGCCTTGCTGGCACTGACACAGCTTGATCCGACATGGACGATTGCGGCCTCGGTCGTCTTCGTGATGTGCGTGCAGGGGGCCAGCGGAGTGGCCAAGGACCTGGCCAAGATGTCGTCGAAATCCGCCGTCAAGATCCTCGCGCCGACCACCGGTGGCGGGCTGTTCCGCTGGGTCGCGGTGCTGACCGGGTCCAAGAACGCGGTGAAGGGCCTTGGGTTCTTGCTGGGGGCCGTCTTGCTTGCGACCGTCGGGTTCGTCTGGGCGGTGCTGGCGATGGCCCTCGTGCTGGGGGCGATCCTGATCGCGGTGGTCCTTTTCATGCCCGGCGGTCTGCCAAAGGGACGCAAGGGGGCCAAGTTTTCCGAAGTCTTCTCGAAGTCTTCCAACATCAACTGGCTGTCTGCGGCGCGCGTGTTCCTATTCGGCGCGCGGGACGTCTGGTTCGTGGTCGGCATCCCCATCTATTTCTACGCGGTCCTGTCCGACGGAACGGAAGAGGGCAACCGTGCGGCCTTTTTCATGATCGGCAACTTCATGGCGGTCTGGGTCATCCTTTACGGCATGGTGCAGGCCGCTGCACCAAAGCTGCTCGGTGCCGCGAACCGCCCCGAATCCGAGCTTGTCCGCGCCGCGCGGAACTGGGCGGGCGCACTCTTTGTCGTGCCCGCAGCCCTGACTGTGGCGATCCTGTTGTCGCCCGAGCCGGCGCCTTGGCTTACGGTCACTCTGGTCACAGGGTTGCTGGTCTTCGGCGGGCTTTTCGCAGTCAATTCATCGCTTCATTCCTACCTGATCCTTGCCTTCACCAGGTCCGAGAGGGTGACGATGGATGTCGGTTTCTACTACATGGCCAATGCGGGTGGACGGCTGGTCGGGACACTGTTGTCAGGTCTGACCTACCAGACCGGCGGACTGGCTCTGGTCATGGCAACCGCGACAGTCATGGTCGCTATCGCTGCACTGACCTCCGGTCGGTTGACCGACCAGCCGGAGGCATCGGTGGATTGACAAAAAGTGAAATGGAACGCGCGAGTAAAATCTGCTTGATTTTCACCCCGACCCTTGCGTTTCGGGCGAATCCCCACTAGATGGGCGATCTGATCCCAAACCGGCCATGCTTTAACATCATAGATTGTCACACACCGCTTATCTCTCAAAGCGCTCTTTTTGCGCGTTTTGAAAGGTAAGTTGACCGCTTCGGGAGAGATGTTTGGGACACATCTCAGGTATTGAAGCGATCCTACCACAAATCGGACGCGTTTTGGCAACCCGACCAAAATGCGTTCTGACATTATTGGAGACCCAGCTCTTATGGCTCAATCCTTCCTTGGTCAGAAGCGTCTGCGCAAATACTACGGCAAAATCCGTGAAGTCCTGGAAATGCCGAACCTCATCGAGGTTCAGAAATCCTCCTACGATCTTTTCCTGCGCTCCGGCGACAGTGACGCGCCGCTCGACGGCGAAGGGATCAAGGGCGTGTTCCAGTCGGTTTTCCCGATCAAGGACTTCAACGAGACTGCCGTGCTGGAGTTCGTGAAATACGAGCTGGAAAAGCCGAAGTACGACGTTGAGGAATGCCAGCAGCGCGACATGACCTACAGCGCCCCGCTGAAGGTCACGCTGCGTCTGATCGTGTTCGATATGGATGCCGATACCGGCTCCAAGTCTGTCAAGGACATCAAGGAACAGGATGTCTTCATGGGGGACATGCCCCTTATGACCCACAACGGCACATTTGTCGTGAACGGAACCGAGCGTGTGATCGTATCCCAGATGCACCGCTCTCCCGGCGTGTTCTTCGATCATGACAAGGGCAAGACGCACAGCTCGGGCAAGCTGCTGTTCGCATGCCGCATCATTCCCTACCGCGGCTCGTGGCTCGACTTTGAATTCGACGCCAAGGATCTTGTATTCGCGCGGATCGACCGCCGTCGCAAGCTGCCCGTGACCACGCTCCTCTATGCGCTTGGCTACGACCAGGAAGGCATCATGGATGCCTATTACGATACCGTCGAGTTCACTCTCGACAAGAAGGGCAGCGCCTGGACGACCAAGTTCTTCCCGGATCGCGTTCGTGGCACCCGCCCGACCTACGACCTGATCGACGCCAACACCGGTGAAGTGATCGCCAAGGCCGGCGAAAAGGTGACCCCGCGCACGGTCAAGAAGCTGGTCGACGAAGGGTCCGTGACCGACCTGTTGGTCCCCTACGAGCAGATCGTGGGCAAGTTCGTGGCCCGTGACATCATCAACGAGGAAAACGGCGCCATCTACGTCGAGGCCGGCGACGAACTGACACTCGAGATGGACAAGTCGGGCGAGGTTATCGGCGGCACGTTGAAAGAGCTGGTCGATGCCGGCATCAAGACCATCCCGGTTCTCGACATCGACAATATCAATGTCGGCCCCTACATGCGCAACACCATGGCGTCGGACAAGAACATGAACCGCGACACCGCGCTCATGGATATCTACCGCGTCATGCGCCCGGGCGAGCCGCCGACCGTCGATGCGGCTTCGGCCCTGTTCGACACGCTGTTCTTCGACAGCGAGCGGTATGACCTGTCTGCGGTCGGTCGCGTCAAGATGAATATGCGCCTGGATCTCGATGCCGAGGACACGCAGCGGACGCTGCGCAAGGCGGACATCGTTGCCTGCATCAAGGCGCTGGTCGAATTGCGTGATGGCAAGGGTGGCATCGACGACATCGACCACCTGGGCAACCGCCGCGTCCGGTCCGTCGGCGAGCTGATGGAAAACCAGTATCGCGTCGGCCTGCTGCGGATGGAGCGCGCTATCAAGGAGCGTATGTCCAGCGTCGAGATCGACGCGGTCATGCCGCAGGACCTGATCAACGCCAAGCCTGCGGCAGCCGCCGTTCGCGAATTCTTCGGCTCCAGCCAGCTGTCGCAGTTCATGGACCAGACGAACCCGCTGTCGGAAGTCACACACAAGCGCCGCCTTTCGGCGCTTGGACCGGGCGGTCTGACCCGCGAACGCGCTGGCTTCGAAGTGCGTGACGTTCACCCGACCCACTATGGCCGGATGTGCCCGATCGAGACGCCGGAAGGCCCAAACATCGGTCTGATCAACTCGCTCGCCACCTTTGCGCGTGTGAACAAGTACGGCTTCATCGAAACACCTTACCGCGTCGTAAAGGACGGTCAGGTGACGGACGAAGTCCATTATATGTCCGCGACCGAGGAAATGCGTCACACCGTGGCGCAGGCAAACGCCAGCCTCGATGCCGACAACAAGTTCACCATGGACATGGTCAACACGCGTCAGAACGGCGAATACACCCTTGCGCCGAACGAGAACGTCGACCTGATCGACGTTTCGCCGAAGCAGCTGGTCTCTGTCGCCGCATCGCTGATTCCGTTCCTCGAGAACGACGACGCGAACCGCGCCTTGATGGGGTCGAACATGCAACGTCAGGCCGTGCCGCTTCTGCAGGCCGAGGCTCCTCTCGTGGGCACCGGAATCGAAGAGGTCGTGGCCCGCGATTCAGGCGCCGCCATCATGGCCCGCCGCTCTGGCATCATCGACCAGGTCGATGCCCAGCGTATCGTTGTCCGCGCCACGTCCGACATGGACGTTGGTGATCCGGGCGTCGATATCTACCGCATGCGCAAGTTCCAGCGGTCGAACCAGAACACCTGCATCAACCAGCGCCCGCTGGTGAAGGTCGGTGATACGGTTAAAAAGGGCGAAGTGATTGCAGACGGTCCCTCCACCGATCTTGGGGAACTGGCACTCGGCAAGAACGTCATCGTCGCCTTCATGCCGTGGAATGGCTACAACTACGAGGACTCGATCCTGATCTCCGAGCGTATCGTGCGTGACGACGTCTTCACCTCGATCCACATCGACGAATTCGAAGTCGCGGCCCGCGACACAAAGCTCGGGCCGGAAGAGATCACCCGCGACATCCCCAACGTCGGCGAGGAAGCCCTGCGCAACCTCGACGAGGCTGGCATCGTCTACATCGGTGCCGAAGTGGGGCCGGCGGACATTCTGGTCGGCAAGATCACCCCCAAGGGCGAAAGCCCGATGACGCCCGAGGAAAAGCTTCTTCGCGCCATTTTCGGCGAAAAGGCATCGGACGTGCGCGATACCTCGCTGCGTTTGCCGCCGGGTGATTTCGGGACGATCGTGGAAGTGCGTGTTTTCAACCGACACGGTGTGGAAAAGGACGAACGCGCCCTCCAGATCGAGCGGGAAGAAGTCGAGCGTCTGGGACGTGACCGTGACGACGAGCTGCTGATCCTCGACCGGAACATCTATGCCCGTCTCTATGACCTGATCATCGGCAAGACCGCCGTGAAGGGCCCGAAGGGTATCAAGCCGAACTCGACCATCGACGACGATCTTCTGGGCACGCTGAGCCGTGGTCAGTGGTGGCAGCTTGCCCTTGCGGAAGAGCAGGACGCCCAGGTCATGGAAGCCCTGAACGAGCAGTACGAGGCGCAGAAACGCACCCTCGACGCCCGTTTCGAGGACAAGGTCGAGAAAGTCCGCCGTGGTGACGATCTGCCGCCGGGTGTGATGAAGATGGTCAAGGTCTTCGTCGCGGTGAAGCGCAAGCTGCAGCCGGGCGACAAGATGGCTGGCCGTCACGGCAACAAGGGTGTCATCTCCAAGGTCGTTCCGATCGAGGACATGCCGTTCCTGGCTGACGGCACGCCCGTCGACTTCTGTCTGAACCCGCTGGGCGTGCCGTCGCGCATGAACGTCGGTCAGATCCTCGAGACGCACATGGGCTGGGCCGCACGCGGTCTGGGCATCGAAATCGACGAGGCTCTGGACAGCTACCGCCGGTCGGGCGACCTGACCCCGGTCAAGGAAGCGATGCGGATCGCCTATGGTGACGATGTTTACGACGAAGGCATCGTGGGCATGGACGACCAGCACCTGATCGAAGCTGCGGGCAACGTGATCCACGGTGTGCCGATTGCCACGCCCGTCTTCGACGGCGCGAAAGAGGCTGACGTGAACGACTCGCTGACGCGGGCCGGGTTCGACACCTCTGGCCAGTCGGACCTGTTCGACGGACGCACCGGCGAAAAGTTCAGCCGCCAGGTGACGGTGGGTGTCAAATACCTGCTGAAACTGCACCACCTTGTCGACGACAAGATCCACGCCCGTTCGACGGGGCCGTACTCGCTCGTCACGCAGCAGCCGCTGGGTGGTAAGGCGCAGTTCGGTGGTCAGCGCTTCGGCGAGATGGAGGTCTGGGCACTGGAAGCCTACGGCGCCGCCTACACCCTGCAGGAAATGCTGACGGTGAAGTCGGACGACGTGGCAGGCCGGACAAAGGTCTACGAAAGCATCGTCAAGGGCGAGGACAACTTCGAGGCCGGCGTGCCGGAATCGTTCAACGTTCTTGTCAAAGAAGTCCGGGGCCTCGGCCTCAACATGGAACTCCTGGATGCGGAGGTTGAGGAATAAGGCCAACACCGGCGGGGTCCGCCCCGCCAGACGGCCCTTGGCAGGGCGGGGATTTCCCCGCCACGCCAGTCCCTCCTTCCACCCGATATTCGAGGTATCAAAATGAACCAGGAACTAACAAACAATCCGTTCAACCCGCTGACACCGGCAAAGACGTTTGACGAAATCAAGGTCTCTCTGGCGTCGCCCGAGCGAATCCTCAGCTGGTCCTTCGGCGAGATCAAGAAACCCGAAACGATCAACTACCGTACGTTCAAGCCCGAGCGTGACGGCCTGTTCTGCGCCCGCATCTTCGGTCCGATCAAGGACTACGAATGCCTTTGCGGCAAATACAAGCGCATGAAGTATCGCGGCGTCGTCTGCGAGAAGTGCGGCGTGGAAGTGACCCTGCAAAAGGTCCGCCGCGAGCGTATGGGCCACATCGAGCTTGCCGCGCCCGTCGCCCACATCTGGTTCCTCAAGTCGCTGCCCAGCCGCATCGGTCTTATGCTGGACATGACCCTGCGCGACCTCGAGCGGATTTTGTACTTCGAGAACTACGTCGTGATCGAACCCGGTCTGACAGACCTGTCCTACGGTCAGCTCATGACCGAGGAAGAGTTTCTAGAAGCCCAGGACACCTACGGCATGGACGCCTTCACGGCGAACATCGGCGCCGAGGCCATCCGCGAGATGCTGGCCCAGATCGACCTCGAGTCCGAGGCCGAAACCCTGCGCGCCGATCTCAAGGAAGCCACAGGCGAGCTGAAGCCCAAGAAGATCATCAAGCGTCTGAAGATCGTCGAGAACTTCATCGATTCCGGCAACCGCCCCGAGTGGATGGTGCTGACGGTGATTCCCGTGATCCCGCCGGAACTGCGCCCTCTGGTGCCGCTGGACGGTGGCCGGTTCGCGACCTCCGATCTCAACGACCTTTACCGTCGTGTCATCAACCGCAACAACCGTCTCAAGCGCCTGATCGAACTGCGCGCGCCCGACATCATCGTTCGCAACGAAAAGCGGATGTTGCAGGAATCGGTCGATGCGCTGTTCGACAACGGCCGTCGTGGCCGCGTCATCACCGGCGCCAACAAGCGTCCGCTGAAGTCTCTGTCCGACATGCTCAAGGGCAAGCAGGGCCGCTTCCGCCAGAACCTTCTGGGCAAGCGCGTCGACTTCTCGGGCCGTTCGGTCATCGTGACCGGTCCCGAGCTGAAGCTGCACCAGTGCGGCCTGCCCAAGAAGATGGCTCTCGAACTTTTCAAGCCGTTCATCTACTCGCGGCTCGAAGCCAAGGGTCTGTCGTCGACGGTCAAGCAAGCCAAGAAGCTGGTGGAAAAAGAACGTCCCGAAGTGTGGGATATTCTGGATGAAGTCATCCGCGAACACCCCGTTATGCTGAACCGCGCGCCGACGCTGCACCGTCTTGGCATTCAGGCGTTCGAACCTGTGCTGATCGAAGGCAAGGCAATCCAGCTTCACCCGCTGGTCTGTTCGGCCTTCAACGCCGACTTCGACGGCGACCAGATGGCCGTTCACGTGCCGCTGTCGCTCGAGGCGCAGCTTGAAGCCCGCGTGCTGATGATGTCCACGAACAACGTGCTGTCGCCCGCCAACGGCGCGCCGATCATCGTGCCGTCGCAGGACATGATCCTTGGTCTCTACTACACGACCATCGAACGTAAGGGCATGAAGGGCGAAGGCATGGCTTTCGGCTCGATCGAAGAGGTCGAGCATGCGCTGAACGCCGGTGCCGTGCACATGCACGCCTCGATCACATCGCGCATCAAGCAGATCGACGACGAGGGCAACGAGATCGACGTTCGCGTGGAAACCACGCCGGGACGTCTGCGTCTGGGCGCGCTTCTGCCGCTCAACGCAAAAGCACCTTTCAGCCTGGTCAACCGTCTGCTGCGCAAGAAAGAGGTGCAGCAGGTCATTGACACCGTCTACCGCTACTGCGGTCAGAAAGAGTCCGTGATCTTCTGTGACCACATCATGACCTTGGGTTTCCGCGAAGCGTTCAAGGCCGGCATCTCGTTTGGCAAGGACGACATGGTCGTGCCCGACACCAAATGGGAACTGGTCGGCGCGACCCGTGAACAGGTCAAGGACTTTGAACAGCAGTACATGGACGGCCTGATCACTCAGGGCGAAAAGTACAACAAGGTCGTCGATGCCTGGTCGAAAGCCAACGACAAGGTCACCGACGCGATGATGACCACCATCTCGACCACCGGTTTCGATGCCGATGGATCCGAGGCAGAGCCGAACTCGGTCTACATGATGGCGCACTCCGGTGCCCGTGGTTCCGTGACCCAGATGAAGCAGCTGGGCGGCATGCGCGGCCTGATGGCAAAGCCTTCGGGCGAGATCATCGAGACGCCGATCATCTCAAACTTCAAGGAAGGTCTGACCGTTCTTGAATACTTCAACTCGACCCACGGTGCCCGTAAGGGTCTGTCGGATACCGCGCTTAAAACAGCGAACTCCGGTTATCTGACACGGCGTCTGGTGGACGTCGCACAGGACTGCATCGTCCGCGAAGTGGACTGCGGCACCGAGAACGCGATCACCGCCGAGGCTGCCGTCAACGACGGTGAAGTCGTGGCATCGCTGGCCGAACGTGTTCTTGGCCGTGTCTCTGCGGATGACGTCATCCGTCCCGGCACGGACGAGGTCATCGTGAAGGCCGGAGAACTGATCGACGAACGCACCGCCGATCTGATCGACGTGGCCGCCATCGGCAAGATGCGGATCCGCTCGCCCCTCACCTGCGAGGCCGAGGATGGCGTCTGCGCGACCTGCTACGGTCGTGACCTTGCGCGCGGTACCCGCGTCAACCTCGGCGAGGCTGTCGGCATCATCGCCGCGCAGTCCATCGGTGAACCCGGCACCCAGTTGACGATGCGGACCTTCCACATCGGCGGCGTGGCGCAGGGTGGCCAGCAGTCGTTCCTCGAAGCCAGCCAGCCCGGCAAGATCGAGTTCCGGAACGCCCAGCTGCTTGAAAACAAGCAGGGCGAACTGGTCGTCATGGGCCGGAACATGGTTCTGGCCATCCTTGGTGAAGAGGGCGAAGAGCGTGCGACCCACAAGGTCGGTTATGGCTCCAAGGTCTGGGTCAAGGAAGGAACCGAGGTGCATCGCGGCGACAGGCTGTTCGAATGGGATCCGTATACCCTGCCGATCATCGCCGAGGCCGCCGGTAAGGTTCGCTATGTCGACCTGATCAACGGTATCGCCGTGCGCGAGGAAACCGACGATGCGACGGGTATGACCCAGCGGATCGTGTCCGACTGGCGTGCTGCCCCCAAGGGCAACGAGCTTGCACCCAAGATCATCATCGCCGGTGAAGACGGTGAGCCGGTCATGAAAGAGGATGGCAACCCTGTCTCCTACGCCATGTCGGTCGATGCCGTTCTGTCCGTCGAGGATGGTGAGGACATCGAATCCGGTGACGTCGTTGCGCGCATTCCGCGTGAAGGCGCCAAGACCAAGGACATCACCGGTGGTCTGCCGCGTGTGGCCGAACTGTTCGAAGCCCGTCGTCCGAAGGATCACGCCATCATCGCCGAAATCGATGGTTATGTGCGCTTCGGCAAGGACTACAAGAACAAGCGCCGCATCGCGATCGAGTCCGCAGATGACGCGGATATCAAGGTCGAATACATGGTGCCCAAGGGCAAGCACATCCCGGTGGTCGAAGGCGACTTCGTCCAGAAGGGTGACTACATCATGGACGGAAACCCTGCACCGCACGACATTCTTGCGGTCATGGGGGTCGAGGCTTTGGCCGATTACATGATCAACGAGGTGCAAGAGGTCTACCGTCTGCAAGGCGTTAAGATCAACGACAAGCACATCGAGGTCATCGTGCGCCAGATGCTCCAGAAGTGGGAGATACAGGACTCGGGCGATACGGTGCTGTTGAAAGGCGAAACCGTCGACAAGGCCGAGTTCGACGAAGCCAACGAAAAGGCGATTGCGCGGGGCGGACGTGCCGCGACGGGCGAACCGATCCTGCTGGGCATCACCAAGGCGTCGCTGCAGACACGGTCGTTCATCTCGGCGGCGTCGTTCCAGGAAACCACGCGCGTGCTGACCGAGGCTTCGGTGCAGGGCAAGCGGGACAAGCTGGTCGGCCTGAAAGAGAACGTGATCGTGGGTCGTCTGATCCCGGCGGGAACGGGCGGTGCGACCAGCAACATGCGCAAGATCGCGTCCGACCGTGACAACGTGGTCATCGAGGCCCGTCGGGAAGAGGCCGAACAAGCGGCCGCGCTTGCCGCTCCGCCAGCCTCGGAAGATGTTGTCGGCGGTGACGAGTTCGACACGGTGGTCGTGGACGCGCCCGACAGCCGCGACGAATAAGCTACGGCTTTGGACATTCAAAAGGCCCCCGGTGCAAACCGGGGGCCTTTTGCGTTGTGGGGGTCAGAATGTCAGATGCAGCCCCCCACGAAACGGCGTCCCGACCACTCTTGGTGCCAGGAAGGTCAGGACACCCTGACCTTGCGGCAACGATTCGCCGACGGTAGCCTTAGGTCACCGAAGGACACTTTTCTACTTTGGCGGCCGACGGATTATGTCGGCGGATTATGACGACTAATTATGACGACGGATTATTCGGGGACATCATGACGATACGTGCCGCAGCGCGGGCTTACGCCCGACCTGACCTGAAACTTGCGTTGTTCCACCTAGCCGTTTCGCTGGCGTTGTGGGGGGCGGCGGTGACCCTCGGCACATGGGCATGGGGGCAGGGGCATTGGCTGCTGGTCGCACTTGCGGTGGTCGGTGTGTTCGGCGGGCAGGGCCGTCTGTTCGGGGTGCAGCACGATTGCGGGCATCTCAGCTATTTCGCCTCTCCCCGTGCCAATGTGGCCACGGGTGTTCTGCTGGGGGGGCTGACTTATAATCCCTATTTCGCCATGCGCTATAACCATAACCGGCACCATGCTTTCGTCGGCAACCTTGACCGGATGGAAAGCCACGAGGTTCTGACATGGACCGTGGCCCAGTGGCATGAAGCAGGGCCTTGGGCGCGGCTGGGGTATCGCGCCTATCGGTCGATGCCGGTGATCTGCCTGATCGGCCCGATCTTCGTTATCCTCATCCGCTACCGCTACCCGAAGAATGCCGCCCGGACGGGGCTTTGGGACGTGCTGGTTCAGAATGCGCTGATGGCCGGGATCTGGGCTGCCGTCTGGGCGCTTGGCGGCTGGACGGCGGTGCAGTTCCTGCTGACGGCGACCGTGATATCCGCCTGCGTGGCTGTCTTCGTCGTCTACGTCGGCCATAATCACGAAGACACCTATTGGCAGCGCGAAGATCACGTGGATTTCGAAAAGGCATCGCTGCAAGGGGCGTCGGTTCTCTGCCTCGGTCCTGTCTTCGACTTTCTGTCGTTGAACTTTGCCTACCATGACCTGCATCATCTCAATGCCCGCATTCCGGCCTATCGGTTGCGGCAATGTCACCGCGATCTTGCACCCTTGCTTGAGCCGCGCAAACTGGGGCTGCGGGATGCCCTGCGCTGTCTTCACTGGAAGCTGTGGGACGAAGAGCAGGCGCGCATGGTGCGGTTTTGCGATGTGCGCGACCCGCTTCCGGCGATGCAACGGACCGCGTAGTCTGGTGCCCGACCGGACCTGCTGATAACGCCCCATCATGAACAGGTTATCGGACAATTTGCGCGGGGCGCTCTTGATGGTGGGCGCGATGAGCGGCTTTACCGTCAACGATGCCTTCATGAAGTCCGTATCGTCCAGCCTGCCCTTGTTTCAGGCGATCTTCCTTCGTGGGATGCTGGTCGTTCCAGCCATGATCGTGCTGTGTCTTGTGCTTGGTCAGTTGCGCCTGCGTCACAGCCCGAACGACTGGAAACTGATCCTGATCCGGTCATTGGGCGAAATCGGCGGGACGTTCTTCTTCATCTCGGCACTGTTCAACATGCCGCTGGCGAACGTCAGTGCGATCCTTCAGGCTCTGCCTCTGACGGTCAGCCTGGCTGCAGCCCTCGTCTTTCGCGAGCCTCTGGGCTGGCGTCGCATGGCGGCGATCCTGATCGGGTTCTGCGGCGTGCTGCTGATCGTCCGTCCGGGCGGGGCGGATTTCAACGTCTACTCGCTTTATGCTCTTGGGGCCGTCGTCTCGGTCACAATTCGCGACCTCGCGGCGCGGCGGGTATCGGCCTCGGTGCCATCCGTCTTCATCGCGCTGGTCGCGGCTGTGCTGGTCATGGTGTTTGCCGGCACCATGAGTATCGGTGAAGGTTGGGCCCCGATCACAAGCGAGGCTCTCTGGCGTCTTCTGGGGGCGACCGGTTTCATCATCGCGGGCTACGTCTGTTCCGTTTCCGCCATGCGCGTGGGCGAAATCAGCATCGTCGCGCCCTTCCGCTACACCAGCCTGATCGTTGCGCTGATTCTCGGCTATGCCATGTTCGGCGAGGTGCCAAAGCTGCTTACCGTACTGGGCGCGATCATCGTCGTGGCGACAGGCCTGTTCACGCTCTACCGCGAAACCCGCCGCAGCAAGCTGCGTGCGTCGCTGATCGGGCGCGTGCGCTAGCACATGCGGGGCATGCGCAACCCATCCAGGCAGAGTTGACACTCTTGGGGCAGGGCACTATACGCCCGTCATCCAAGCCCGAATAACGTTGTTTTACGGGCGTGAATCATCGCTGTAGTGGTCAAGAACCGGGCTAATGCTGCCTTGTTCCTCTGTAAACTCGCCGCACCGAACCTCCGGTAAGGGTTCGACTGCGGAATTTTTGTGCTTTGCAGACGTGCATAGCAGCCAATCCGCGGCCCTGACGGTCGCACACATGTGTTAGAAACGGAATATAAAGCCCATGCCAACGATCCAGCAGCTGATCCGCAAACCGCGCCAGCCCAAAGTCCAGCGTTCCAAGTCGATGCACCTCGAAGGATGCCCGCAAAAGCGCGGCGTCTGCACACGCGTCTACACCACCACCCCGAAAAAGCCGAACTCCGCCATGCGGAAAGTCGCCAAGGTCCGCCTGACCAACGGCTACGAGGTGATCTCGTATATTCCCGGTGAAAGCCACAACCTCCAGGAGCACTCGGTGGTTCTGATCCGCGGCGGTCGTGTGAAAGACCTTCCGGGCGTGCGCTACCACATCCTGCGCGGCGTTCTGGATACGCAGGGCGTCAAGGACCGCAAGCAGCGCCGTTCGAAGTACGGCGCCAAGCGTCCGAAGTAAGGGCAGTGGCGGGGTGAACCCCGCCCTACCGCACCCCGTAGTAGGGCGGGTCTACCCCGCCGCCCACAAGATCACGAGAGAGAGACACATCCATGTCACGTCGTCACGCCGCTGAAAAACGCGAAGTCCTGCCGGACGCCAAGTTCGGTGATAAGGTTCTGACAAAGTTCATGAACAACCTGATGGTAGACGGCAAGAAAGCCGTCGCCGAGCGTATCGTCTACAACGCCTTCGACCGCGTTGAAGCCAAGCTCAAGAAGTCCCCTGTCGAAGTGTTCCACGAGAGCCTCGACAACATCAAACCCTCGGTCGAGGTCCGGTCGCGCCGGGTCGGTGGTGCCACCTATCAGGTGCCCGTCGATGTGCGCCCCGAGCGCCGCGAAGCCCTGGCGATCCGCTGGCTGATCAAGGCCGCCAAGTCGCGCAACGAGAATACGATGGAAGAGCGTCTTGCAGGCGAGCTGGTCGACGCGGTCCAGAACCGTGGATCCGCCGTCAAAAAGCGCGAAGACACACACAAGATGGCCGACGCGAACAAAGCGTTCAGCCACTACCGCTGGTAACAGGAGCACCACGTCAGATGGCACGCGACTATCCCCCTCAACGGTACCGCAACTTCGGTATCATGGCCCATATCGACGCAGGCAAAACCACCTGTTCCGAGCGGATCCTTTTCTACACCGGCAAGTCCCACAACATCGGCGAGGTCCACGATGGGGCCGCCACGATGGACTGGATGGAGCAGGAGCAGGAGCGTGGCATCACGATCACGTCCGCTGCGACCACGACCTTCTGGCAGCGTCAGGAAGAGCCGACCACCGAAGGCACCTCGGACACCAAGTACCGGATGAACATCATCGACACCCCCGGCCACGTTGACTTCACCATCGAAGTCGAGCGGTCGCTGGCCGTTCTCGACGGTGCCGTCGCCGTTCTTGACGCCAACGCTGGTGTCGAGCCCCAGACCGAAACCGTCTGGCGTCAGGCCGACCGCTACAAGGTGCCGCGCATCGTGTTCGTCAACAAGATGGACAAGATCGGTGCCGACTTCTTCAACTGCGTTCGCATGATCCAGGACCGCACGGGTGCTCTGCCCGCGCCTATCCAGATTCCGATCGGTGCCGAGAACGAGCTTGAAGGCATGATCGACCTGGTCACCATGGAAGAGTGGGTCTGGGATGGCGAAGACCTTGGTGCGAACTGGGTCAAGAAGCCGATCCGCGACAGCCTCAAGGCAGACGCCGACAAGTGGCGCGCTCACCTGATCGAGACAGCCGTCGAAATGGACGATGCCGCGATGGAAAACTATCTGATGGACGGCGCCGAGCCCGACGTCGCTACGCTCCGGTCGCTGATCCGCAAGGGCACGCTGGCGATCAAGTTCATCCCGATCCTCTGTGGCTCCGCCTTCAAGAACAAGGGTGTCCAGCCGTTGCTGAACGCCGTGATCGACTACCTGCCCAGCCCGCTGGATGTGGTCGACTACATGGGCTTCAAGCCGGGTGACGAAACCGAGACACGTAGCATCCCACGTCGCGCGGATGACGAAATGCCGTTTTCGGGCCTCGCGTTCAAGATCATGAACGATCCCTTCGTGGGCACGCTGACATTCGTGCGGGTCTATTCCGGCACACTGTCCAAGGGTGACACGCTCCTGAACTCCACCAAGGGGAACAAGGAACGCGTCGGCCGGATGATGATGATGCACTCGAACGACCGCGAAGAAATCGAGAACGCCTATGCCGGCGACATCATCGCGCTGGGTGGCCTCAAGAACACCACGACCGGTGACACGCTTTGCGCGCAGAACGACCCGGTGGTGCTGGAAACGATGACGTTCCCCGATCCCGTCATCGAGATCGCGGTCGAGCCCAAGACCAAGGGCGACCAGGAAAAGATGGGCCTCGCGCTTGCACGTCTGGCCGCCGAGGATCCGTCCTTCCGCGTCGAGACCGACATCGAATCCGGTCAGACCATCATGAAGGGCATGGGCGAATTGCACCTCGACATCCTCGTCGATCGCATGAAGCGCGAGTTCAAGGTCGAAGCCAACATCGGTGCGCCGCAGGTGGCCTATCGTGAAACCATCGGTCACCCTGTCGAGCACTCCTACACCCACAAGAAACAGTCGGGTGGTTCGGGCCAGTTCGCCGAGGTGAAGCTGAACATCCTGCCGACCGAGCCGGGCGAAGGTTACTCCTTCGAGTCGTTGATCGTCGGTGGCTCGGTTCCCAAGGAATACGTGCCTGGCGTCGAGAAGGGCATCAAATCGGTCATGGACTCCGGTCCGTTGGCAGGCTTTCCGGTCATCGACTTCAAGGTTCAGTTGGTGGACGGCAAGTTCCACGACGTGGACTCTTCGGTCCTCGCCTTCGAGATCGCAGCACGTATGTGCATGCGTGAGGGGATGCGCAGGGCCGGCGCGAAGCTGCTGGAACCGATGATGAAGGTCGAGGTGATCACGCCCGAAGACTATACCGGTGGGATCATCGGCGACCTGACGTCCCGTCGCGGTCAGGTTCAGGGTCAGGACACACGCGGTCCGGCCATCGCCATCGACGCGATGGTGCCGCTGGCGAATATGTTCGGCTACATCAACACGTTGCGCTCCATGTCATCGGGCCGTGCGCAGTTCTCGATGCAGTTCGACCATTACGACCCGGTTCCGAGCAGCATCTCGGAAGAGATCCAGTCGAAATACGCTTAACGGTGCGGCGGGGTGAACCCCGCCCTACCACCACCGTAGGGTGGGGTGTGACCCCACCGCCCAACATAAAAGACAAGGAGCCCAGCAATGGCTAAGGCAAAGTTTGAACGCAATAAACCGCACGTGAACATCGGTACGATCGGCCACGTTGACCACGGCAAGACGACACTGACGGCTGCGATCACGAAGTACTTCGGCGATTTTCAGGCCTATGACAAGATCGACGGCGCGCCCGAAGAGAAGGCCCGCGGCATCACGATCTCGACCGCGCACGTGGAATACGAGACCGAGGGCCGTC
>Ga0307954_1000309_pt1 | contig 26910 bp, 26 predicted proteins | sample OrgLakmetagen437_FD_201822 | JGI IMG/M metagenome (GOLD analysis project Ga0307954, IMG submission 201822) | Saline water microbial communities from Organic Lake, Antarctica - #437 | ecosystem: Environmental > Aquatic > Non-marine Saline and Alkaline > Saline | place: Antarctica: Organic Lake... | reverse complement strand
AGTCGAAAATTCTTTCGTAGCTGGTGCCCCACATACGCTGAATGTCGTCGATGGCCAACTCTCGCTCCCCAGTTAGCCGCCATTGAACCAGCAGCTCGTATAGGCGAGGCCCGAAGCGACTACGCATAGGCGCCACGTATTGCAGCTCGTACTTTGTATACTGGTCTTTTAGCAGTGTCAGATAGGGCACAACCGGTGCGGAAAACATAAGCCTTACCGCGCCCTCATCGGGTATGTAGTCAATCGCCTGAACCCACCGAACCCTCATCATACGGCCATTTTTCGGTGTTTCCTGCCTACCGTTCGGCCCGCCTCTCACAACGATTTCCCGCTGCCACAGGGTTTCTACAGCATCGGCCAGATCGTGGTAGGCACGGCTGGCGGAGATTCCCGCAACATCGGCTAGCGTGTTCGCTGAAACTATGTACCAGGCATCTGAGGAAGGCTCTTCATCCCGCCGTATCCGGGTGATGGCAGACAGCACAATGCGCTGCTCGGTCAGCGATAGGCGGTGCCCTGCTTCAACCAGAGCATTCGATTTTACAACCAGGTCTTTCATCCAGTGCGGCCTTCCCTGTTCAAGATGTGGTCAGCCTAACACATTAAACGACCTTGATTATTAGCGTCGTTTATTACTGCGGATTTGTCGCTTTTCCATTGCGGATTTGTCGTCTTTATGCTGCGGATTTGTCGTCTTTCATTGCGGATTTGTCGTCTTTATGCGTTGTAAGCCTTTGTTTTTAATTATTTATTAGCGTCGGAAAAGTATTTAAAAGGAAGAAAAGGAAAAAGGAAGGGTGCGATCCTGGCCCTCCTGTGGATAACTCAAAATTCGAACCACTATGCGGCACCCGTTGGGTGCCACTGGCCCTATGCAGCGCGGGATGAAACCCGCGCGCCGGGCCGGAACAGTTCAGGCCATTGCTAAGCCAGCCACACAACAGCCACACAAACTTCTTTTTCCTACTGCCCAAAAGCGGCCCGCAGGGCCATAAAAAGTTGCAGTTCCTACGGAACAGCGCTATATTAAGTAATTAAGCCAGCCTACCCGTTAGCTACGCTAACGGGACTGGTGAGGGGGCGACGCCCCCTTCAATCCCCCGCACCACAAATGGACCCAAAACCACAGAAAAGCCAATGATGACGCGGCAAGCCGCGCTCTTTGCCGCTCTGCGGCTTACTACGGGCAGTAGGAAAAAGAATGTCGAAACGTGAAAAGTGGGTTCATGTGAAGGTATCGCCGGGTGAGCGGGATGCCTGGCACAATTTAGCGGCAGTCAGTGGTTTGAGTCTGGCCGACCTGATCCGGCAGGAGTTGGGCGAAGCGCGGTTGTCTAATAAGACAAAACCAAAACCGGTCCCGGTGAAACGCGTCGATCCTGAGTTGATCCGGGAGCTGGGCCGCATCGGCAACAACCTGAACCAGGTTGGCCGGTGGGCAAACACCTATAAATCCGACGCCGAGGCGGGGCAGGTGCTGGCTGCGCTGATCGCGCTGGAGCGCGAGCTGACCGCTATCCGGGCCGACCATTCGCCCCGCTCTCGCAAGTCGGAGGTGGCCGATGCTGATTAAATTTTTCGCTCGTGGCCGTGGCGGTGGCCGTGGCCCGACCGAATACCTCACCTCTGATCACGTGCGCCAAATCGACGAAAATGGAGCGACGCTTAGGGAGGAAAACGGAGACCCCGTTTTGTTGGAGCGCCAGCCGCCCCCGGAGGTTTTGCGCGGCAATCCGGCGACCACCAGGGCGCTGATTGACACCTGTCATCACAAAAACAGATACACCAGCGGCGTGATTGCGTTCGCCGCCGAGGATTCACCGAACGAGGCCCAGCAGCAGCAGGTTATGGGTGATTTCGAGGCCCTGGCATTCGCGGGCCTCGATCGCGACCAGTACGACATTTTATGGGTGCGCCACACCCATGAGGGCAACACAGAATTGCACATGGTTGTGCCTCGGCAGGAACTGACCACCGGCAAGGCGCTGAATATAGCGCCACCAGGTCATGCAAAATATTACGACCATTTGCGCGATGCGTGGAACTACGAGCAGGGCTGGGCGCGACCCGACGACCCGGACCGGGCGCAGGCGGAAACGAACGATAGAACCTACGGGAAGCCGCATTTGGAAGAGCGGGCCGAGGCGAAGACCAAAATCACAGAATGGCTCATGTGGCGGATTGAAGCTGGCGAGGTCAACGACCGGGCCGGGGTTATCGCCCGCTTGGGCGAGCTGGGCGAGATCACCCGAGAGGGCAAAGATTACGTCAGCGTGAAGCCGGCGGGTTTCGATAAAGCATTACGTCTTAAAGGGGGCATTTATGGGCACGAATTCGATGTCCGAGCTATCGCAGAAGCTCGAAACGAAGCAGGCGCAGGCCCGGGAGCGGATCGAGAAGCACACGCTCAGCGAGCTGAAAAGGCACGCTCGGAGCTTGCGGGATGGATTGAACGACGAGCTGGCTACCACCAAAAGCGATATCAGCGACCGACTGAACCAAATCACGGAATTGATCGAGAACCTGGAGCGCAGCGCGAAGCAGGGCAGCGCCTCGATGAAGAAATCTTTATCAGCCGATCTGAACGCGATCAGGCAATCGTCGAACGAGAACCGGCAAGCCGCGATGAACACACTCAAATGGGGCTGGCTGAAATACAGCCTGCCGGCGCTGGCAGTCTTGGCGATCATCTTAGGCGCGAACTGGGGCCTGATGCAGTGGCAATCGAGCCGCTTGATAGCGATGCAGGAGCAGATCGACCAGGCACAACGGACGCTGAACCAGCTCCCGCAGGGCGTGAGATTCGCCCAGGACGGGCAGGGCAAATCCTTTCTGATTTACGAGAACGAGCCACAAATTTTTCAGACGCAATCGGGCGATTGGGCGACGGAATTAAAAACACGCTGAGGTCAGGCTATGACAGAGTTAGAGACGAAATTGGTGGCCTTGTTGAGGGCGTCAGAGGCCGAGTCGAAGCAGCGCGAGCAGCGTTTGCTGGAGAGCGTGGAGAGCTTGCGGCAGCAGGTGGAAACCTCAGCGCAGCAGGTGCAGCAGTTAGCCGATCAGCAGAACGAACTGATCGAACGCTACAACCAAGTAGCGGAGCTTTTAGCAGAGGAATTGCGGCAGTGAGAGAGAACCGAACCGACGAACTAGAGCAGTTCAAAATCGGCATTAACCTGGCCGAATATGCCGCAGCCCAGGGCTATCAGATCGACCGGCGCGAATCGTCCCGAAACAGCGCGGTGATGCGGCGTGAGAGCGACAACGATAAAATAATTATCGCCACCGATACCGATGGCCACGGCGTTTATTTTTCTGTGCGCGATGAGCAGGACAACGGCTCAATCGTCGATTTTGTTCAGCGCCGGAAAGGGTGGAACCTGGGCCAGACCCGTAAAGAGTTGCGGCCCTGGTTGGGCGTCGAGCCGATGCCGGTACCGGAGCGAATTAAAAAGCCCGAACCGAGTAGCAAAGACCGGCAGGCCGCTATGGGGGCGTTTGCCCAGATGCAGCCGCAGCCAGCGGGCGGGCACCCGTATTTATTGAGCAGGGGCATTAATAGCGAAACCCTGGCCGATCCCCGGTTTGTCGGGATGATCCGTGCGGACCAGCGCGGCAACGCGGTGTTCCCCCATTACGATAGCCATGGACTTTCCGGCTACGAACTGAAAAACGAGGACTTCACTGGGTTCAGTCGAGGCGGCGAGAAACGAATTTGGCACAGCGCGAACATTGGGAATGCCGAGAGGGTTGTTGTTGTCGAGAGCGCCATTGATGCCCTGAGCCATGCCCAAGAAACCGGCGACCATGAAGCGGCTTATATCAGCATTGGTGGGCAGCCGAGCCCCGAGCAATGGGCGGTTTTAGAAACAGCACTGTTAAACAAACAGGCGCAGGGCGCGGCCTTGGTTGCGGGCACTGATGCCGATGTGGCTGGCGACGTTCTGGCAGAACGGATTGCCGAGCTGGTGCCAGGTATTGAGCGCCAGCGGCCTACGGCTGGCGACTGGAACGAGCAGTTGCAGCGGGACGACTACGAGCCAGACGCGCCGAGCGGCCCCAGCCTGGGCTGACCCAAGCCACGGAATCGGAACCGGCCCCGCGCCGGTTTTTGTATCAAAAACCTGTAATGATATGCTTGCGCGATTGTATCATATCGCGTATCGTATCTGTATTGGTATGAAATACGCGATACGATACGGGGTATGATATGAGACAGGGTGTTACAGCAGAACAAATCAAAGCCGCCGCAGACGCGATTGCAGCCGAGGGCCAGAGCCCGACCATCCGAGCAGTACGGGAACGGTTGGGAACGGGCAGCCCGAACACCATACAGCGCCACCTTTCGCAGTGGCGTGAGAGCCGCCCCCAGGTGGCGCAGGCCGCTTACGAATTGCCGGCTGAGCTGGCCAACTCGTTTGGCCGGGAGTTGCGCCGGGGCGCAGAGGCGGCAACCGCCGAGCTACGGGCTGAGCTGGCCGAGGCTCACACCGAGGCAAAAGAGCTGGCGGAAACCGGCGAAGGGCTGGAAAGCCAGATCGAGGAACTGGCGAAGCAGGTGGAGACGCTGACGCACGAGCGGGACACAGCAGCGGCTGAGGCCGCCGCCAGGGCCGATGAAATCAAACGGCTGGCCGATCAGGTGCGCCGTGAGCAGGACGCCGCAGAGACCGCGAGAACCGAGGTAGCGACCGCCCGTGTAAAAATCGAAACCCAGGCCGACCAGTTGGCCGAAATCAAAAGCCAGTGGGGCGAGCAGGTGGCTAGTTTGAAGGCCGAGATTGGCAGCTACCACGAACGGCTAGAGGTGGTACGAGACACCGCTCAGCAGGCACAGCAGGCCGCCGCTGTGGCGGAATCCAGGACGCAGGCGCAGGCCGACAAGGCCGACGACCTGAAAAGCCAGGTTTCCGATCTGAAAACCGAGCTTTCCGAGTCACGAAAAGAGGCAAAAGCCGCACACCAGGCAACGGCTGGCGAGGCTGAAAAATGGCGCGAAACGGTGGCTCTGGAGCACAAGCGCAACGCTGAATTACAGAGCGAGCGCGACAATCTAGCCGAACGCCTGGCGGCGCTGGAAGCTACAGAAAAGGAGCAGAAAAATGGCTGATTTTGTGTTTCTGGATACCGAAACGACCGGCTTAGACGACGATGCCGAACTGGTGGAAATTGCCGTGGTGGACGACACCGGGGCGGTGCTTTTTGAGAGCTATTGCAGGCCGACCGTGCCGGTTGATCCCGGCGCCCAGGCCGTTCATGGCATCGGGCCGGAGAAGCTGGCAACGGCACCGGCATGGCCGGAGATTGCGGAGCGGGTGCGGGCGGCGCTGGAAGGCAAAACCGTGGTGATCTTCAATAGCGATTTCGACACCAGAATACTGGTGCAAACCGCCACGGCTCACACGGACGGCCAGGGCCAGGACGCTTACGATGCCGCCGTGGGCTGGATTTTGGGCTTGGACACCGAATGCGCGATGTATCGGGCGGCCGATGCGTTTGGCGCAACAAATCAATATGGAACAATTAGCCTAATAAACGCGGCTGCCGCTGCTGGTGTTGAGTTCCAAGGAAAGGCGCATAGTGCCGCAGGTGACGCGGCCACAACGGCAGAGCTTTGGCGCTGCATGATGACGAGTAGACAGTAGGCTGCCACGCAAAATGAATCCTTCTTTTCCTACTGCCCGTTGTTTCTGGGAGGTGATGTGGATGTTTTATGACAGATCGCCAGGCAGATTACGAACTGTGGTGGATTTCACCATAACCGCGATTATGCGCAGTGCTTTCAGTCGTGATGAAGCAATTTTCAGTGTTTATGAAGACTTGTCGTTGGATAATGCTTCTGCCAGGTTTGGATTAGAAATAGCGCAGCTGTAATTGCACTGTGAACTGCTAACGCAGCGGTTCTGCTATCTATCCGAACAAACCCCTTCTCTCGCCCGTGTGCATCGCCTGCATGAGTGCGAAGCGCACCCACCCCCTCGACAAGTGTTCCGAGTCCGCCAAGTACCTTTTGAACATCACCTAAAATGTCCTGGTGTATGTCAGTGCGGGAAGGGGACAGCTTTAAAGGCTCTCGCACAGCACGAAACAGACTGCTGATGTCTCTCTTTTTAGGGAGTTCTAACCCCAGTTCGACAAGAACAGAACGGCAGACGCTCTCGAGGGTCGAGCAGGCAGATGTGATTGCACTCTCGGGATCGGACTGGGACGTTTCCAACGCTCTATTCAAATCGCGAGTGACAGTGTCAAAGTCGAGAATCCTAGCAGTTGAGACTAGGCTTTGAACCAACGGAGCGGATCCACTGGTCTGCAAGTGGGTAATTAAACCCTGAATCCAGAGGTCGTCCTCCGCAGCGACAGGCGCTTTTTGTTTATCATTCAGTCTCAGCATCCACAACTTCTGGATAACCGACGCAACAACTGACCCCTCTTCTACCTCGATCAGTGTTCGTAGCCGCTTTGCCTTTGACTCTCCTTGAAGTTCATACTTTTCCTGATAGATATCAAAACCGAACTCATCCTCAAAAAATTCAGAAAAAGTCCGATTTGAAAAATCCAGGACATACCCGTCCCGCATTTCCAGTAATCTGTCCAGTCTTCGAATTTGAGATTGCTTAAGTTTTGGCAAAGCCGGCACCACTGAATTCATTGTGTTTCAGGGTCATCAAATACAAGTTGAAGGCCTATCAAACTTTTTCGCATTCGGCGTTGTGGGAGGGGGCCGAAAAACATGCTAAGCCAGTCTGTAATATTTACAGCCCAAGTATTTTCAAAACCTCAGGATGAATCTTTTCTGCGAACATCGCCCACAAAATCTGAAATAGTGTAAAGCCAGCTTTTTTGTTGTTCTGAGTAAGTGGTGTGGATGCTCCCCGGAACGACCAGTTGAAGGTTTTTCTCCTGCATCTGATCTGTCTGACGCTCTGAGATTCCAGCCTCAAGTGTCGCAAGGTACTTTCTTTCCAGCCTGTCGCCTTCGGCCAGAACCTGCCTCCATCGGTCTTTGCACGTTGTCTTTGCGCCGAGTAGCGTTAGCTTTTCCGTTGGGAAGTTAAGATCGTGGTACGCTGAAAAACTAGGAAACATCCAGTCCGGCTGCTGATTTCCTTCGGTGTAAAGTTTTCCTTTTCCACGTTGAAATGTCATACCGTGCTGCTCAAACACAGTTGTCAGATGGTTCTCGAAAGCATAACCGACACGGGATTTACGGCGATTTTGTACGCTCAGAGAAAACTTCACGAAAGCATCTACATCTGAACCGTCGTGACCAAAACCTTCTCTCAGGCGCTGTGAAACCAAGTGTTTTTCGTATGCCCGGAAAAGCAGCTCCTCACGATCCAGCCAAGCGACGAGAGCAGAATCTGGACCATCACGAGAATCAACATCTACAAGCTCCCTAGCCAGTCCTGACAATACGTCTGTTGTGGGAAGCCCCTTCGGAAAAAGCTCTAGGAGCATTTCCAGATCGTCCTCCACCTCCTCCGGACGAAATGGGTTAATGCCAACCTCTTCCAGCAACATGCGTACTGGAATAATCATGGACTGCTCAGGCATTCCGGCTGGTTTCATTTGGCTCGTTAAGTCCGGAAGCCCGAAAAGATGTCGTAACTGAATATCGGCGGGAGACCCTGCCGGGGTGAAAATCAACGCAAGGGATCCATCCCTGTTTTTTGCGACGACAACGAGGTCACCTTCCTTCATTTGTTTAGTAACTTCATTCTGAGGGTAATAGAGACGGTATTCTGAAGAGCGATCGGGGTCATCCCGCCGGCAGTCATACCAACTGGCCGTACCCTCGCAAATAACTGGAGGTGTTTCTTCGTCATCGCCGGCGTCGGGAATATAGGCATACACGGCAGGAAATTTGAATGTTTCGTGGCCAACGCCGAGCAACTGCCCCATACCGGCTCTTACCAGTCCGCCGATCTCATGTTGGTTAGAGCTTTTTGAGGGTGCAGCATCCACTGCAGTCAGATACTTGGCTGCGGCTGCCTCAAAAATCTCTTTGACAGAATCCATCATTACTTCACTCTCCTGCGATTTCGAGGTACTCCGAGTCGCTTTTGATCCAGCTTTTTATCTGGGAGACCACATCGGCCGGGTTCTGTCGCGTCTTTCCTCGCAGAGCACACTCCCAAACTTCGCATACACGCCACCCAGCTAAGGCCAAGGCTTCCCGATTACGCTGATCACGAGCGTGGGTGGCCCGGAATTTTCCGTACCACCAATCTGAGTCCGTTTCCGGAATTTTGCTAAGGTGGCAGCCGTGAAAGTGCCAGTAGCATCCATGCACCTGCACCACAGCTCGGTATTTTGGTAGCGTCAGATCGGGCTTTCCAGGAAGATCCTTTCTGTGAAGGGAGTAACGAAAGCCCTCCCGGAAGAGAGCTTTGCGCACCTGGATTTCAGGCTTGGTGTCTTTGTGCCGTATAGCCTGCATATTGCGACGGCGAGTGGCGCGATCGTGCACATCAGCCATCAGGCGGCTTCTGAATCCTTGCCCTCAATCTTTGATTTAGCAGCAAGGATGCGAGGCTTCATTAACTGCGCTACAGCTCTGAACACCGGCACCGCAACCGAGTTACCAAACTGGCGGTAGGCTTGGGTGTCGGAGACGGGAATTTTGAAATTCGACTCAGTGGGTTTATCGAACCCCATCAGACGCGCACACTCTTTCGGAGTAAGCCTGCGGGGGCGATTCGCCATGTTCATTAAATCATCAAAGCCAACAGCCTGATCCCACCCCCGATCGACAAGAATCTCAGAGCCGTCTTTGTGGTATCGGGCAGATAGCGTACGTGCGATGTCGTCTGGGCCCGTGAGCCCAAAACCGAAGCCGTTTCCTTTTTTTCGGTGGCCCTCGGCATAGTCAAACAGGTACTTCCAGAGCTTTTCAGTGAGGATGTATTTCGGATCTATTTCACTGGCTGGCTCCAAAATTTCACCAAAAGTCGGTACACGCTTCGGCTTCAGCTTTTCGATATCTTTCAGTGTAAACCCTTCATGGACTCCCAGGTCGCGACGGAAACCCACCAATACAATCCGTTCTCGGTGTTGAGGTACAAACTCTTTCGCGTCGATAATTTTTGGGTCTCGGGTCCCGTTGTAATCAGCATCTGCCACGGCGTACCCCAGCTCATCAAGGGCTTCCAGAATCACTGCAAACGTTTTGCCTTTATCATGGCCTTTAAGGTTCTTCACGTTTTCCAGCAGAAAAGCCGCTGGACGCTTGGCTTTCAAAATGCGAGCGACATCGAAAAACAATGTGCCCTGAGTATCGCACTCAAAGCCGTGCTTTCGGCCCAGAGAGTTTTTCTTAGAGACTCCAGCCAGTGAAAACGGTTGGCAGGGGAACCCAGCCAGAAGCACGTCATGATCAGGGATGGCCTGATCGATATGCCGATAGGCTTTCTCATCGGAGATTTCCGGCTGATCCGATAGCGTGACCTCCCGGATATCTTCGTTAAATGTGTGACTTTCGGGATCGCTGTAATGATTTGCTTTGTAGGTTCTGACGGCGTATTTATTCCACTCGCTGGTAAAAACGCACTTTCCGCCAATTTCATCAAAGCCACGACGGATTCCGCCAATGCCCGCGAAAAGATCGATGAAGCGGAACTCGTGACCGGTTTCTTGGAAAGGTTTTGGAAGAAGATTTTTCAGATGTTCATATTCGCCGTGACAAAGCTTGGCTTCAGCCCGGCCTTTGACCCAGCGATTGATCCGTTCGCGATTCCACGAGTCATATTCCAGATTATTGAGGACTTCGGCAAGATAGGTCTGATCGTAGATCTCCAGTAATCTATTTACTAAAGCCAGACCTTCTTCATCTCTCATCGCGCACCTCTGGGTCAAACGTGTGATTATTTTTCACAGTATTGTCCCTGATAGCCCAAGGTCTTGCCAGCAGCTTTTCACATTTTTTAATTACGATTCTCTGTTGGATTTGCACGTTGCAAGGAAACATTTAATGTCGTTCTCGCAACACTAAAGTGTTCTGCCACCTCTTTTTTCGTGATGTTCGGGTCTAGCAACATTGCTGCCGCTTTCTTTACATCGGCGTCTGACATGGCTGGTTTTCGGCCGCCTTTCCGACCTCGGGCTCGAGCTGCATTCAATCCGGCGATAGTCCGCTCCCGGATCAGGTCATGCTCAAATTCGGCCAAAGCACCAAATATATGGAACACTAAGCGGCCCCCTGAACTAGTGGTATCGATGGATTCCGTGAGTGATTTGAAACCGATTTTCCGGTCATGAAGATCCTGGACGATCTCCACTAGGTCTTTTAGTGATCGGGCCAACCGATCAAGTTTCCAGACGACCAAGATATCGCCCTTTCGGAGGGTACGCAGGCATTGCGACAGCTCAGGTCGTTCTCGGAGTTTGCCGGTAAACTTTTCTTGGAAAACCTGTTCAGCCCCTGCTTTTTCCAAAGCATCCACCTGGAGTTCGGAGTTTTGGTCCTGGGTGCTGACACGCGCATAACCTATGATCATAAAAGGTACCTTTTCTAGTCATAGATTGTTGTACGTGATTGTTGATCATTAAACAAGCCAAAAACTGGTGTTTTGAATCGTTGGCGGATGCGTCCAACAAACGACCATTTTTTGGTGAAACATTGCTACCATACTGATTGATACAAATTATTAGCAGATATAACATTTCTCATCGTAGAAGGATGATTATGAAAGCACTATTACTTGTAATTGCTGTGCTGTTTAGCGTGAATTCGTTTGCTGGCGCTGATGAAGCGAATACTGCTTACGACAATGGTGCTTACAAAAAAGCGTTTTATTTGTACAAAAAATCTGCAGAGCAAGGTTATTCTTCTGCGCAGTACAACTTAGGGGCTATGTACTATAACGGTGAAGGCACTGTTCAAGATTACAAAAAAGCGATTCATTGGTACAAAAAATCAGCAGAGCATAATCATGCTTCTGCTCAGAGCAACTTAGGGCTTATGTACGGTAAAGGTAAAGGCACTGTTCAAAACTATGTTAGAGCACATATGTGGTGGAATATTGCTGCTGCTAATGGGATTACTGATGCGCAGAGGAATCGGGTTATTGTTGAAAAGGAAATGACTTCTGCTGATATATCTAAAGCGCAAAATATGGCTAGCAAATGCGTTGCTAGGAACTACAAGGACTGCTGAAAAATGTAAGATAACAAATTTACGGTCCAAGATGTTATTGGTGCTTATGATTTATTGGCGGTAGTATCTTCGGAGTAAAATTTCGCTTTTTATATCGTAATACTCGTATTACTAACTATCCAATATTGCTTGATTGAATTTCTGCTCTATATTGCTAATCAAATCATCAGAAAGGTCTATAGCATCGCTTCTATGTAGTGCCATCAGTTTATCTTTATAAACGATTAGGAGGACATCGGAGATACTAACCCGCTCTATTTCAACTATCGCAAGGACCGCTTGTTTGATTACTGGTGAGGTAGTGAATGACAACCGGACTCTTTTTTTAGGCTATGTCTTAGTTATATGTGGTTGTAGTTTTTAGCGAGCTTGGTGATCTCTGATCGCAGGTCGCGAGCCTCGTCGATGAGCTGCGAGAGATCGAGGTCACTCATGCTGAGCACTGAAGACCGTCCTCGTTGCGCATAAACCACAGCCCTCGAGGCGCCAACCAGTTGTCATTGTCTCACGACTGACGGCTCATCTGTAGGATCGATCCAGCTACGCCTCGTCACGGCAGGCTGACCCCAGACTTTTTTTCAGCCAGTCCAGCTCCATCTTGAGTTTGCCGATCTCACTATACAGGCGCTCAGGCTCCTTGTGCTCGGCGGGAGGCTTTGGCCCTCGCTTACCCTCGAACAAGCTCTGAGCTTGCTCCTGAATGGCCTTCTTCCATTGACTGACCTGCACCGGATGGACTCCGAATTCCTGTGCAATTTCATTGATGGTTTTGACGCCTCGAAGGGCCTCGAGTCCTACCTTCGCCTTCAATTCCGGGCTATGGGCTCTGCGCGATTTTGCTCCGTTCATCCGTATTCTCCTGTCGCATCCCATAGCTTAAACGATTGTCTTGATTCCGGGGTCCACTTTAGTTCTTAGTATTCGCTTTCGAGAATATTGAACTTTCCGCTACAACCATCTTTTGCTTTGCCTAGCAGTCCATTGTAGTTTAGTAAAGCGCTTTGACTGGACGAATGGTAAACATCAACAACTTCTACTTCTTCAAGTGGGTTTTTTTCATCCATACACTCATCTTTTTTGGCCGCATTTTTTTCATAATCAGCTAATAAATCGGGATCTTTATAAATCTCCCGATGAAGTTCAGATATGCATTGATGGTATCCTTCTTGGTTTCTAGGCGGACACTCTTTTGCCGATCTCTCCACCCAAATTTTAGTACTATCCGCTATTCCAAACTTTTCAACGCATTCCAAAGATGCGTCGTAATGATCGTCGTCACTAAGACGTTTTGCTTCATGCTCTATCGTGGTGCAAGAATATAGAATCTTCGGTTTTCCTAGTTCTTTATATTCATTATAGAATTCGTCACTGATGCCCTCTGGATTGCCACACCCTAACAGTAAAGAAGAAACTATAGTTGGTAGTGTTTTTGACGCAATGCTATTTATATATTTCTCCAAATATTTTTGATAAATTCTGTTTTCATCACACACCCGGGAGTTATGGTTAGAACTGGTGTTTAAGGATTTGAAAAGAAGCGGCGTATCTGGTTGATTGGTAATCGCCAAACAACCCACCCACCAGAGGGACGCCACCATGACGAAGAGTAACGTGATCGACTTGGCAGGTCGAGAAGAGGACAAGGATCCATTGACTGCATTGCTGCGAACAGGAGCCAGGACACTCATTCAGAAGGCTGTAGAAGCGGAACTGAAAGAGGTCCTGGAAAGCCACCGTGATCGACGCCTGGAAGACGGCAGAGCCGGCGTGGTTCGCAACGGCTATCAGCCTGAACGCCAGCTCCAGACCGGCATTGGTCCGGTGACTGTGCGGATCCCGAAAGTGCGGGCCAAGACGGGTGAACCAGTGACATTCCGCTCTGCTTTGGTGCCGCCCTATGTACGGAAGACGAAGTCACTCGAAGCGGCGCTCCCGTGGCTCTATCTCAAAGGCATCTCAACCGGTGAGATGAGCGAAGCGCTGGAAGTGCTGGTCGGGCCGGAAGCCCGTGGCCTGTCAGCCGCTACTGTGGCTCGCCTGAAGAAAACCTGGGGGCAAGAGTACAGCACCTGGCGTGACAGTCCGCTGGATCGGGACAAGTGGGCCTATATCTGGGCAGATGGCGTCTACAGTGGCTTGCGTAGCCAGGAAGACAAGCTGTGCGCGCTGGTTATCATCGGCGTCAACGAACATGGCCAGAAACGCCTGCTGGCTGTCGAAGACGGTGTCCGTGAATCCACCCAGAGCTGGCGGGAAGTCCTTCTCAAGCTCAAGGGCCGCGGTATGAACGTACCGAAGCTGGCCATCGGTGACGGTGCCATGGGCTTCTGGGCCGCGCTTGAGGAAGTCTACGGCAAGACCCGTCAGCAGCGCTGCTGGATGCACAAGACCATGAACATCCTGAACTGCCTGCCGAAGTCGTCGCAGCCAAAGGCGAAGGGGATGCTGCACGAGATCTGGCAGGCAGAGACCCGAGCTGCAGCGGAGAAAGCCTTCACGCTGTTCGTTGACACGTATGAGGCGAAATACCCAAAGGCGACCCGCAAGCTGCAGGCTGATCATGACGAGCTTCTGGCCTTCTACGATTTCCCTGCCATGCACTGGCAGAGCCTGCGCACGACCAACCCGATCGAATCGACCTTCGGCACCATTCGCCACAGAACGAAGCGCTCGAAGGGTTGTCTGAGCCGTGACGGCATGCTGCATATGATGTTCAAGCTGGGTCAGGTCATTGCTAACGTGAAGTTCAAGGACGGTATTGAAGAGTCCGAATCAGATCAGAAGGTCGCTTGATGAAATTCTTTGAATACTATTATTGACCATAACTCAATACTGCCGCAGCTACTACCGCAGTGATTACAAACGCGCCTAGTAATTTTTATTCCATAGTTCTTCTCAATATCCCCCAAGGGCTTTTTCGGCTTCAATGTCTTGGTCTGTACATGCTTTGACCATCGCCCAGCCGTACTCCGACATTTGTCGATTGCACCGAGCGATAAAAGGCTTTGCTTTTTCTGGATAGGATGCCAATGCGTTCAATGCTTCTGTATCTTGATCGGCACAAGCCTTAACCATTGCCGATCCATACTCTCCCATCTGTGTGCGACACCGAGAGATGATTTCTTCGCGTTCGCCAGCGAATGATGGAAATATGGCGACCGAAAGCACAGTTACAGCCAGGTATTTGATTTTTAGCTTCAATTTACTTCTCCTTTCCTGTGGCAGCTAACGCTTAAGTAGCGGGCGCCGGAGCGCTTTTGGTGTCGGTTGACCGTCTTGTGTACGCCCAGCATGGGCATGAACTAATGGGGTGGAATTCCCCTGTGGGAAGATCACCGTTCAGCCGGTTTTACCCGATTGAACGCTAACCACTAGCGAATGGCAAGGGCCAACCCGCGAGGCGCGGTCTCCGGAACGCCGGCCGGAAGTAAGCCGCTAGCAAAACTGCGAGCTGATGAACAAGAACATCATATGAGGCGTAGGCCGGAGGCGAGTTGGCACAAGCCGACGGGGCGGCCTCCCGCGAAGCCGCGTGATCTGACGGCCACCGTAAATGATGCAGTTGTGCGGTGAAAGTTCATGTTCTTATCTGGGGCGGTCCGACGAATGGGGATCTGCTCAACGAGCGATCGGTCAATTACCAGTCAGGCCACTGGTCAATCAAGCCTGGGCGCAGCCGTTGCCATCGGCGGTTGCGAGCGAACGAGGTGGACACCGATTGTAGTGGTTCAATAATTCAAGACATCAATCTAGATCGTAATACGGCAGCACTGAGTAAAGTGCCCCTGTGATAACAGTTCCGCGAGCAGGCCACCTCAGGCTTGCCAGAGTATGATGCCCTAGTTTGAAAATACACATTACGTGGCAAGTCCTGAACTTCAGCTATATGTTGGCTTTCCTCAGAAGTCCCTCCCACTCTCTATCGGCCCCGCAGAGGCTATCGCCCTATGATTTTTTTAGCTTTTTTCAGCACGCAGGCACTCATCTTCTAGCATCAACATACGCATTAAACCAATTTCGATTGATTGGTCATTCGCTTCCCCAGAAATTGCCAGGTGAGGGACCATACACAGCGGCTCCTTGACTATCCTTCCTGACTTTCGCTCATCGAACTCGTCAACAATCTGATTCCATGCCTGATCGAGACGGTCACAGGCCCATTCCATATACTCGGAATCCACTCCCTCAGCGACAGCAATAACACGATCCCTGCTACGTTTGAAGGCTTCCATAGCTTTAGAAAAGACCCTCTGTTCATCTGGGTGCAGGTTGTTGAGATCACGGCAAGCCATGATTCCCGAAAGCTGCATACATGCAGTCAAAGCCTCATCAAAGGCTGCAACCGCTTCCGAAGTAAAAAAGGGAAGAGTAATATTCTGTTGCCACTCATCGGAAAAATTCAAGTCAGGTAGCGGCACAGGGGAAGAAGGTGCTAATGCCAGAGGAGCGAGCACGATCCCATTAATAACCGGCACAACCCTGAAGCGCCAGTGGTCACCAAGGTACTGCTGACCAAGGGCTAGTGAATCCTCTATATACGTGGCATCTGTTTCCAAATCCTCTATCTCTATCGTAATGGCCACTTCCTTTGCCGGCCAATGCACAGTGTCAGGCTCAGCTATCGAGCGGACCCAACACTTTGCATTCCAGCCTTTGCTCTTGAACTTTCTCTCCAGCGTTTGAAAGTGCCTGTTAAGACGCTGCTCAGCCAATATGCTGCAACGCCTAGCCGCAGCAGAAATCGCCTTGCCCGGTGCTCCTTTTCGTGCGCTTTTGACGATCCCCTGGATACTTGCATTTCCACTGTCGTATGCCATCTCGTGTAAGACACAAGCAAGATCGTTCAAACGTTGCTCAATCATCTGGAGTCCTCGTAAGGGTGGCGCCGAGTGTGCCCGCCATATGTCAGATTCCCGCTGTCCATGTGCCTGCTCTGCCAAGCTTCCCGCAAACATTGCTGCCCCTTTGGCATTTTCGTCACTTGGAATTCTTCCCAGTCGTCTCACCAGGTTACCCAGAATACTGGTAAGTAACGCGCCAAGAGAATCGTCTTCATCTCCACCTTTCGCGGGTGAGACCATCACTGGCGCAGGCTTGGCGGGTGTCGCATATGCAAGTGTATTCACTTGATAGATGATGTCATTGATCTCTACAGCCAAGGCATCTGAATTCCCAATCCGTTTCCCACGAACCCATTTTTCGGTGAAAGAACGCAGTATTTTGTCAGTCCGTGTTACCAGATCAGCCATCTGCTTTGTGTACTCTGTCAAACTGATCGATACCGATCTTGCCAGCATGATCTGGCGGAAGGCAACATTCCAGGCCACCCGGGTCTTGGCGGCAATATTCTGTCTTGGCATATTCTTGGACCAGGGTCGATGGCCACCAACAACGATGGGCTGTCCCAGCGGATTAAGTGCTTCCGACGCTGCGGCCTCCGCCCCTGGGTAGAGCGCGATCAATGTTTCGCAGATTCCACACACTGTCACATGAGGATCAGATTGTTCCTGCTCCGCCACGTGATACCAGTCGGAACGAACGGTCCTACCATGCTCTCCTTCAGGATCAAAAACGGCCCTTTCCACCCACGGGGTTTGAGTCCGGAACCAATCGTACAGGACTTGTTCACCGCCCAACGCCTGAGCAAGCTGTTCAGCCAAAGACGGCGCAATCAAGTAAGCCGTTGATAACAGAGCCGCAACCTGGCGTATGTCATGCTTTTCATCATCCACGACATCTGGAGTCACCTTGACTTGCACCGGTTCACCGCCACAGATCGGAACAAGACAGGAGAATAGCCTGTTGGCCTGCTCCAGGTTTTCGCTTGCTGGAATAGCACTATTCTCGGGCAGGTAGCCCGTGCAAGCACTCCGTAAATCCGGTTTCGATAATGTACGGAATGCCAAGATGGCATTGCGCAGTGTTTGCCACTGCTCTAACTCCGAAAGATCGGAAATATCGATTTGCGCATCACAACCAAACATCGATGCCAGTGACCATTGCGCGCGCTGAACACCGTGCAACACCAGAATTTCCATGAAAGTGACAACATAACGCTCAAGGGTAGCCAGCCCAAGTCCCGTCAGAATCGATACCCAAGCATCAACATCCGGATTAGCCGTCAGTATGCCCGCAAGCTTTCGCAACACCGTCTTCTCCTGCTCAGCAGAGCAAGCATAGAGAAGCGACTGGATAACTCCGGGCATAGTTTCGTGAGTCACTGCTGCCAAACCCCTCCACAAGGAATCGTCTGCCAGATAAACTACCTCATCATGGGACGCCCTGCTAAGAGCCTGTGAGCGCAAGGCATGCAATCCACCCATTACCCCGGGCCGGCTTTCCCTTATCAAATGCTCGTCGATAAGCCTGACCAGTGCCCGACAGGCATCGGCCGGACCAATGTCAAGTATTTTGCATAAATCATGAGTTCTCACCTCCGCTCCATAGGTAAAAAGCAGCGAGGCGCTTCTGATAATAGCCAACTCATCATCACGTTTCGCCTGTTGCCTCTGCCTAACCTGCTCTTCAACAACAGCGGAAAGACGCTTACCTTGAGTCAGCAAGTGCACATACTCAAGCATCAAGCCATCGGCCTGCTCAAAAGGCTCTCTCCAGTGCTCCCAGCTAGTCTGGTTATCGGAGCGGAGTTTGCGCCACACCCCTTCTGCAAGATTCTGATCCAGGCTTACCGCAACGATTTCGGTATCCACCTGGTTGGTGACAAGGACGACATCTTCCTGGCGAATCGAACCTATAAAATAAACAAAGGGGTACCCCATCAGCTCACGGGTAAGCACGTCCCAAAGGGCGCTGTTGGCTGTCCCGAGTTCGTCCATCACCAATCCCAGCGGTAATTTCTTGGAAGGCCGCCTTGCCCGTACAAAACTGATGATCGCACCAGCACCGGCTACATCGGCCCGGTGTGTGACTTGGTACCAACAAATTTCACCGGCGAGTGAATTGACTGATAGCCAGAGCAATGCGGATTTTCCGGCACCGGACGGACCGGAAAGAAGGACCTGTCTGTGTTTTTTGAGAGCATCGACTACAAGCCGAGTATCACAAGGCCTTTGGATCAGGAGCCCCGCAGTGACATGCCCCGGCTTAGTTTTTACCCCCTGATAAAATGCTGGCTCGCTAAGCGAATTGGTGAAATCGACTGGCTCAAGCATGCCTTCAGCTAGGGCGCGATCAATGGCGGATGGGTCTTCAGCCTCTAGCCGTTCAAAAATACGTCGTTCCACCTCGGTGGTAGAAATTTTTCGTCGATGCTCGAAGAGCAAGGACGCATTCGCCTGAGAAGACTCGGCAACGAGACGGTATAGATCGTTTACGAGACCTTCAGCGATAATTCTTGCGACACCAAGCTTGTCTGTAATCAGGGCGACACACTCTTCGCCGGGGGACGAGCAAACGAACACTTGGTGGGATGACTCCTCGAAAAGTCGGTCAATGTCTAAGTCGTTCTTACCAGAACAAGATTGCTCTAATACCACGGCACATAGGATCTCTTTGCGGAACTGGCCTACGGAGGCTTTCTCCTCCACTTCGGCCAGAACTTTCTCCACTCTCTTCCTGGAAAACTCCCCGGTTTTTCGTGATTTTATTTGCAACCAGACTTCCAGACTACCAACTTCGATGACACAATCTTCAAGTCCCTCAGGAATAACAAAACCGAAAGGCGCTTGGCCCGCCCACTGCCGGATAAGTATTAAAGTGGAAACCAGGTGCTGGTAATGGAAGCCACGCCCGGCCCAAGCTCCCGAACGCGATGCCGACCAAGCATCTATTTCCAAAGATACATTCTTGTTCACGGCTTGCCTCGCTTCAGCAATTTCTCAATAGCAACATTGGCCATATCTAAAGCGTCAATGACACCATCCATTACAGAGTCCAGTGCCCGTCCATAGCCGGCATTGACGTTGGCTGTGTCAAAGCCAAGATTCTGTAACGTAGCAAGACACTGGTCCATCGTCTCGTGAGCGTCTGCTATTCTGAGATCGTTATTCAGGAACAACGAAGCCATAGCTACATTGCGTTTACTCCAGTCCTCTGGTTCCCTATCTGAAGCAAAGGCATCGACTGCTTCCTCTTGTTCGTTCAAAGCTTCAACAACATTTAGAAGAGCCTGAAGCAGCTTAAGGCTTCCCAGAGCCTTAACCTCTGACCTTGGGCACCCGGCATGCTCCAAAAGTGACTTCAGGTATCCGTTAGGAATACGTTGCCATACCTCGTGAAGGCTTTTGCAGCGCGCCAGGAATGCCTGTTGCGTCATATCCATTGGGGCGACCTGGGCCAACCGGCCGAGTGCCGGGTAGATCAACCAGCCGTTCGCGGCTATTTCTGCATGATCAAACCCAGTCAACTCTGGTGCCGTTTTGCTTAATCCCACCGTGGCACCAAGCGCTGAAAGCCCATGTCCTAATTGTAGAAGTGCATCAAGCAGCCTCTGCACCTTGGCAACTATATGTTCTTCATTTAAGTCAACGTGCGCGACGTCAGCTGGGTCGACAGCGAATGATCGGGCGTGCAAAATTTCACGGTCCGGTTTGGGCTCATACAATTCACGTATCGGAACTTTAATCAGATTTCGCCCTACTCGGCGACAATCAGTGAAACGCCACTGCCTTCCGTACGAAGGACTACAATGCCAATGCTCCCAATTACGGAACGGCGTAGAGTCGTAGAAGGCATTTTGTTCGTACTTTTGAAGAAACCGGTCATCGAGATAGACTGGTTTCCCTGCCAAGAGAGCATTCGCACGTGCGTGGGTCATGGGCTCCGAGGCACCCGGCCAAAAAATGCTTTCAGCCGTCTGTTCCGGACAGAGTTCTGGCATTACCGCTTCAACAGATGCCCATAGCTGGAGCAGAAGCCCTCCCTTGTGCTGCCTAATATCCAGTTTATACTAGGCTACACCCTCCTCGGGCTCTAAGACTTGATGGGGTTGCCCCCTCATGAGTGCGCGAAGTTCGGGAAGATCTGCCAGCTGGACTTGATAGAAAAAGATTCGTACACCGCGAGAGCCTCGCATCCAAAGATAGCGCCTAAGGTACTCGTTTGATATCCGCCAAGTGACCTCCCTCTTCAGTTTCCAGTGGTAGCTGCTGGATACCTGCCCCTCAGCAACACCGAACTCAGGAAGACCCAGATCATCATAGACCAAACGCTGATCGTCATTCCCTACACAACGAGGAGTTAACCCGAGGGTCATCCAGGCCTTCTCGGCGAGGTTGAATGAGTAGGAAGAACTGTCCCCCCACGCCGCGATAATATAGTCATATCCGGAGATAGATGGAGTGAATTTCGCAATACATCCGAATTTGTCGCCGACAGGCACTGAGAACTCAACGACGCCACTCTCCGCTTCCGACTGCACTTCGATGGGGCCTTCTTCCACAGCAGACACAACAGCCATTTGTAAGAGCAGATGTTCTGCTTGGTCACCGTATGGGTCAGACTCGTGCATGGAGAGAACCTCTACAGCCTGACTTGGCGACAAACCAATAGGCTCCAGAAGGCCACGCAGCTTTGGCGGCATGATATGTACTGGAATAGGAAATGCGGCTAAATAGTCAAACGGCATGGACTCTCCAATCGGCACGGGAAATCATCAGGTTTTACTTCTCTGATCGTGGGAGTTTTCATGGTACCCATGTCCTCAAAGTGCCATTGCCTCGGGATCATGCAGGTCCACTTCAGATGCTGTTTTCACGCTCAACTTCTGTTTCAGGACGGCAAGCTCGGTAATAAACTCAGGCACCCCTGCCCTCAAGATGGCAGGAACCAACAGATGGGCCCTGACCGAGTATAGGCATTAAGGAAGCAGTTTAAGTTGACGTCCGACTCGGCATGCATAGTCTGCGTAAGCGACGTCATGAAAAATAGCTTTCTTTTTCTGTCTTCCTCTTCATTAGAAATGCGCGAAGTAATGAGGACACGGTAGTGGGCTCGGTGATCAGCGGAAATGCCTCGAACAATTGCCAGGTAGATATCTTCTCCCTTATCAACATTTCCAAAGCGTTCGTGCCAACGCTCGAATATCTTCTTGGCGGCCTCTTCATTCGTAAAAAAAGCAATAGCCGGCGGAGTAGCTACCCCCCAATCGGCGAATGCGGCACCAGCCCATCCGGCCCGACTCCAAAGGTGTACATCAATCACTGAACGAACATCAAGATCGCGGTGATCAGTCGGAGTCGGCTGTGTATTGTGATTTTCATCCGATGAAGCATCACCATGAACTCTCTACAGGATTGAGATCAAGGCGATTAATAACGGGACGAGATGATTTTAGCGCAAATGTCGAAGTAACCATTTTGGTCCAATCGCTCAACCTAGATAAACGCTTATCGACGATACGCTGCCGGCTGTTCCCAATAACAACAATCATTCCTATTCGGTCGGGTACTGCTTCACTTTCGAACAAACGCTCGACCATTCGCTTAGGATCTTCTGCATAACAGGTGGCTAAAAGCATCGCAGCGGCAAATCCGACCAACATTTTCTGGACAACGTCTTGGTGAGTATGACCCGCAGGAAACATGTCAACGGGCCATAGAACGGACGCTGTCTTATCATCGGTATTGACTTTGAAATCAGGCGCCAGATGTTCCGAATTTTCATGAACGGTAATAGCAAATCTTTCGGTATGGGCCACTACATCAAGATCAACTACTGTTGCAAAGAGTGCCTCAATTGAGCCAACTACGGCCTCCGCAACAAGAACCGAGGACTCGGAGCACTGGTGATAAACCTCCACACGAACTCCCTGTACACTTGACACGTAGGGTAATTCCCCCATTTTTGGAGGGCTTCAAAAGTAGAGCTCAGGCCACAGCGGCCAATTTCTGTTGTGGGGTAATGCCCCCAAGGGCCATGTTGGGTCGTTCGTTATTGTAGGTCCATAGCCACTGCGTTGCATATTCCTGAACCTCCGCAATGGAATGGAACAGATATTGGGCCAGCCAGTCATAGCGAACAGTTCGATTGTAGCGTTCGATATACGCATTCTGCTGCGGGTTGCCGGGCTGGATAAAGACCCGTGTAATGCCCTGTTTTTCTGCCCAGTCCGCCAGGGTGGCACTGATGTATTCCGGACCATTATCACAGCGGATCTGGAGAGGCTTCCCCCGCCACTCTATGATCTGATCCAAGGGCCGTACAACACGTTCGGACGGCAATGAAAGATCCACCTCAATGCCCAGGCCTTCCCTGTTGAAATCATCGATCACATTGAACAGACGGTAGCTGCGGCCGTCCTCCAACTGATCGTGCATGAAGTCCATAGACCAGCAGGTGTTGATGGCAATGGGCACCACCAGTGGCTGGGGTTTCTCGCGTACCAGACGCTTGCGGGGCTTAATACGCAGATTCAGTTCCAGTTCCCGGTAGATCCGATAAACACGTTTGTGGTTCCAAGGGTAACCCTTCACGTTACGCAAATAGAGAAAACACAACCCAAAGCCCCAGTTGCGCTGGTTATGGGTTAACCGCACCAGCAGATCAGCGATCTCGGCGTTTTCACTGATGAGTCTGGCCCGGTAGCGATAGCAGGACTCACTGACACTGAAGACCACACAGGCCTGACGAATACTACAGCGAGCAGCAGCAACGGCTTTTTGCGCCATCTCACGGCGGAGAGATGGCTTTACCACTTTCCCTCAAGGGCTTCCTTGCGTAACTCAGCCTTGAGCCGCTCTTCGGCATACATCTTCTTCAGTCGCCGATTTTCATCCTCCAGCTCTTTCATGCGCTTAATCATGGAGGTATCCATGCCGCCGAATTTGGCTCACCACTTATAAAAGCTGGCACTGCTCATGCCGTGCTCATGGCAGAGTTCAGGCAAGCCTAGGAAGTTCAAGCGAAATCCCTGGTTGGCCAAGCAAAAGCTTCAAGTGGCGGGAGCGTCCGGGTGGGCCGGTCGGTTTACCATAAGACCTGTTGCGCACAATGGTTGGACGGCGAAACAAGCCGATAATGGTCTTTTGAGTCGTTGGTCGGAGCGTCCATAAAACGACCGTTTGTTATCAGAGCCCATCATCGTCCAGGGCGCTGCCTCTGAGTTGCTTTGTATCGTTGTCGGCCAGCCACGCTTCCAATGCGTCAATCAGAATGGCGTTGATCGTGGTGTCGTTTTCGAGAGCCGCTTGCTTGAGTCGGCGTCGTAATTCCTTCGGAACTCGATTCCCTATTTGGACCAGGTTGTCGGGCTTCACCGCGTTGCGGTTCGCCCTTTCCTCAGCGCCCGCGATAAACGAATCCGTGCTCTCGATTTCGTAATTTGGCCTGCCCATTGTTGTCACTCCGGTTGCTCTTTTCTAAGCAGGGATTTCAAAACCCGCTCCATTTCGTCAATCGCTTTTTGGTCTTCTCTGGCATCGAAGACGGTGCCGCCCTGGTACTGGCTGTCGTCGTAGCTGACTCGATCAACGATGCTGAATTTCGAGACACCTAGCCCCATACCTTCGACCGCTTTTTTCGCCGCCTCGATCCGACTCCAGAACGAGGGCAGCGCTTTGATCCCGTTAAAGACCACCCGCGAAATCATCTCGGTCATGCCTTTTTTGGTTCGCTCGGCGTTCGCCTGGGCGACTAGCTGGCTCACATGTTGGAGGGTTTCTATATCCCGGCGGGCGACTCGGCTCGGAATGATCATTCGATGCGCTAGCAACATCCCACTACGCAGTGCCGTTGAATCCGAACCGCCGCAATCAATCACGATGTGGCCGTAGTCTTTAGCGATCTTGGCGATCTCCGGTCGTAGGTCGCCAACGAGGCTGGCGCTCTCTACCGTTGGCGAGTCGGGCCGATTTTTCTTACGGGCTATCGCCCAGCGCAGAGACGTTTGTTGTGGATCAGCGTCGGCCAAAAAAGTGGGCTTGCCGGTCATGGACAGCCGGACCGCCGCATGGGCGGCGATCATGCTTTTTCCGACGCCGCCTTTTTCGCTGCCAACCAAAACAATCACTATCCACTTCCTCAATATAAAAATACTTTAGTACAAAAACATTTTAGTACAAAAACACTTTAATACAAAACTATTTTTGTACAATAATGTTTAGCCTCCGCAGCTTCGACTAAGCCGATCTTTCACTTGCTCGTATGTTTCGCCTGGTCGAGCTGCTGCCTCAAAACGGTGGTTTTTGGTGCATTGCTATGTTCTGAAAAACTAACCGCGCAGTCGCGCTTTGGCCTGGTCCCATGTCTCGCCGGGGCGAGCCTGGGCGGCGATCTGGTCATTGGTTATCTTGACCGCCTTTTTGTCCCTTTTTGGGCCGAACTGAAATTGCAGGTGGGTGACGCGGCGGCCAGTTTTGCGCTGGCCCCACTTAACCCATAGATCGCTGTGTCCGTTGACGTCTGCTAAGGCGGGCTCGATGACGTACTTTTTGAAATCCTTGATTGCTTTGTACTTGGTTTCCAGCTCCCAGGCAGCGCGCAGCCAATCCAGTTCTAGTTCACGTTCCCCCGTGGAGCGCCACTGAATCAAGAGTTCGTACAGCCGGATTCCGTAACGACTGGTCATGTTGGCCACGTGCTGCAGTTTGTATTTTGAGAATTCGCTAGACAAGGCCGTGAGGTATGGAAGGATAGGTTTAGAAAATCGAAGTTGAACAGCGCCCTGGTCATCGAGGTAGACCGCCTCCTGAACCCAGCGCATTTTCCGCTTGTTGCCCGCGGCAGTGCCTCCCCCATTAGGTTTGTCCAGTACCGTCAGAGTTCTGTTCCAGAGCTTTTCGGTGGCTTCCTTCAAAGACTCATATTCGTGGTTGGCCTTGAAGCCGGACATGTCAGACAGGGCGTTAGCGGTAACGGTATACAGCTTCTCGTCGGTCACGGACTCGTCCCGTCGAACCTGGGTAATTGCTGACAGGATAATTTTTTGTTCTGAGAGCGTGAGGCTGTACGCAGCCTGTATCAACGCATTGGATTTAACGATCAGCTCTTCAGCCATGACAGCACCATAAAAGGAGGTGGATGATACAAACACCTTCTATCTACCAACAAAAAAAGGGAGAGTCAACAGGCTAACTCCTTTAATACCGCCTTTTTCTCCCTTTAATGACCGCCTTTTTCTCCCTTAATGACCGCCTTTTTCTCCCTTAATGACCGCCTTTTTCTCCCTTTATTGATCTTCAAACCACTGATATATAATGAAAATAACCTATCTAAAAGTATTAAAAGGAAAAAAGGTACTTAAAAGGAGCGATCTGGGCCAGATCCTGTGGATAACTCGAAATTCAAGCCACTATGTGGCACCTGCGGGTGCCTCTGGCCCTATACAGGCCCGGATGAAACCGGGCCGCCGGGCCGGTGAAAGCCGCAACTGAGCAGTCCCGAACTAGCAATCAACTCGCTACTACCACCATGATTACCCTAGAACACTACAGAAGGTCTTCTTTTTCCTACTGCCCAAAGACGGCCCGCAGGGCCGTAAAAGGTTGCAGTTCCTACGGAACAGCTCTAATATTTATTGATCAAGCCAGCCTACCCGATAGCTACGCTATCGGGTCTGGTGAGGGGGCGTTGCCCCCTTCAATCCCCCACCCCACAAGTGGGGCCAAAGAAATGCAAAACCGATAATGACGCGGCTCGCCGCGCTCTTTGCCGCAAGCGGCGTTACTACGGGCAGTAGGAAAAAGAATGGCGAAGCGAGAAAAATGGATACACGTCCGATTGTCCGCCGATGAGCGTGATTCGTGGCACAAATTGGCCGACGCCGAGGGGGTTTCGCTTGCTGATTTCGTGCGAATGCGAGTTGGAGAGGCCCAATTATCGAACCAGCGGGCGCCAACGCGGCAGGCCGTTAAACGTGTTGATCCTGAGCTAATTCGACAGATTGCGCGAGTTGGCGCAAACGTGAACCAGATTGCCAGGTGGGCCAACTTTTACAAAGCCGAGGCAGACGCCGAACAGGTGCTGGCCGCGCTGATCGTGATCGAGCGCGATCTGGCCGAAGTTCGCCGTGATTTTATGCCGAAGTCGCGCGCACAGGAGCCAGTTGATGCACATTAAGTTTTTTCCGAGGGGGCGCGGCGGTGGCCGTGGGCCTACCGAATATCTGACTAAAGAGACAGTGACCGTTGATGGCATAACCACCACACGGCGCCCAGCGCCCGAGACGTTGCGGGGCGATTCAGCGATCACCCGGGCATTAATCGATACTTGCCAGCACAAGAACAAATATACATCGGGCGTGATTGCGTTCGCCGGTGACGATGCGCCGACCGAGGCTCAGCAGCAACAGGTGATGGACGATTTTGAACGCCTTGCGTTTGCCGGTTTAGAGCCTGATCAGTACAACATTCTATGGGTTCGACACATGCACGAGGGCAATGTGGAATTGCACATGGTTGTGCCTAGGATGGAGCTCACGACCGGAAAATCTTTAAACATCGCACCACCATGGCACCATAAATTTTATGACGAGTTGCGCGATTCGTGGAACTGGGCTGAAGGCTGGGCGCGGCCCGATGACCCAGCGCGAGCGAAGGCATTATCACGCGACCGAACATACGGAAAGCCAGACCTGGAAGCCCGCGCCGATACGAAAACCGAGATTACCGGCTGGCTGATGCAGCGCATTGAGGCGGGCGATATCACCGACCGTGCTGGTGTTGTTGCAGCTCTGGGCGAACTTGGCGAGATCACGCGCCAGGGCAAAGATTCCGTGAGCGTGAAGCCGGCGGGCTTCACTAAAGCACTGCGTTTAAAAGGGGGTTTGTATGGACAAGACTTTGATGTCGGATCTC
>Ga0307954_1000298_pt1 | contig 27559 bp, 23 predicted proteins | sample OrgLakmetagen437_FD_201822 | JGI IMG/M metagenome (GOLD analysis project Ga0307954, IMG submission 201822) | Saline water microbial communities from Organic Lake, Antarctica - #437 | ecosystem: Environmental > Aquatic > Non-marine Saline and Alkaline > Saline | place: Antarctica: Organic Lake... | reverse complement strand
AAATTTAGAAACTAATTTTATGCGTCCAAAAATACAATAAATAAGCAAGTTGTAAACTAAATTTTGATTTTAGAATAGTCGAAATTCAATAAACTGTATTGTTGAAACTTTTTAGGTTACATCATGGAGCAGTGAAGTCCCATTTTAAGGAATTGAATCTGTTTTCATGACTTTTCCTTTTGAAGATTTTCACTAGAATCTAAGTACACCAAATCTGATAGAGCAGCCTAATTACTATTTTATTCTTTTGATTGTTGAATCTCCAAAATTTAAGCCTTTATCTATTTCTGCAGTCCCAGTATAGTGCAATTCAGCATCACCAAAATTAGAAAATTTGATGCGTTCTGAAGCATTTATCCAAAACTTAGCTTCTCCATAAGCCGTAAGGTAAGTGGTTTCGTTTTCTACTTCAACAAGTTTGAATATGGCTTCTCCATAAGCAGTTATGTGCTGATTGATGATTTTTCCTTTTTTAATTTCCAACTCACTTTCTCCGTAGCTATGTACCTTCAATTCAGAAAAATTTACTTCATTGAAGTGTACAATAGATTTCCCATACATTTTCAGTTTAAAGTTTTCAACTTCCATAGGACTTTTGCAAAGTGTTTTTTCTTCTCCTCGTATAGATAGCTCATCTATAGCAGTGTAGGTAACCAGAATAGATAAGACTTTTCCTTTGTAGATAGGAGTTTTCATTTTTACACCATTTTTTATGATTTCTTTATTTTTGGTATATTCCTTAGCATCATCTAAGTATACTCTTAAAACCCCATTATTTACTTCAATATTTATTTTATCATCATCTACTGTACTTTCTAAGATACTTACAGATTCTACATCGCCTTGCACAAAGGTAGTTTCAATATGTGGACTGATAATTACCTTATGGAAAGGGGCAGTATTGTTTTTTTGTTGCACCGAAAGCACTTGACTTATGTAAATCAAAATAAGTACGCTAAGTTGTAGTAGGTTTTTCATGATTTTTGTTTTTATAAAATTAATATTATTCTGTTTTTAAGCTATCTACGGGGTTTGCATTTGCAGACTGAAAGCTTTTTACACTAATTACCATTAGTGAGAAAAAAATCATAGCTACACCACTAAAAATGAAAACCCAAAAATTAATGTTGGTTTTGTATGTAAAATCCTGCAACCAATTATGGATACCAAACCATGCAATAGGCGCTGCAATAACAAAAGCGATGGCTACTAATATCAAAAACTCTTTACCCAACAATATATTGATTTGCAGTTGAGAAGCGCCTAAGACTTTTCGGACACCAATCTCTTTTACACGTCTATTGGTAGTAAAAATCACCAGACCAAGTAAACCTAAACTGCTAATTAATACCGATAATCCAGTAGCCCATCTTAGGAGTTTTGATATTTTTTGTTCTCGGTTGTAAAAACCTTGAATATTTTCATCTAGAAACTCTAAGCGGTAATCTTCTGTATCTGTGTAAACGCTTTTATAGGTATTTTCAATTTTTGTCAAGGTCTCTTTTAAGATTACACCAGATTCGTTTTTAAATCCAATATGTACAACATAAAACTGACTCCAATCTGGTCTGTACCAATCTCCTGTCAAGACCATTGGCTCTATACCATATTTTAACGAACGTTGGTTAAAGTCATTCATTACTCCTACTATCGGAATATAATCATCTACCACTACAATTTGTTTTCCAATGGCTTCTTCAGGTGTAGTAAAGCCAAGTATTTTAGAGAATGTTTCGTTGATAACCAATTCATTAATGGTGTCATTTCTCAAGTTCCTACCGGCTAGTAAATTTAATTCAAATACATCTAAATAGTCCGTGTCGCCATGTAAAAATTGAAGAATAGACGTTACTTCCTTCTCGCCATCCGTGTAGGTGATATTTGAAACACTTGTTGACCTAGATGCAGGAGCTTGTCCGCCAATACTGATATTTTTGATTTCTGGAATGCTTTTGAGCTGCTGCGCAAACAACTCTATTTTTGCAATTTCTTTTTCACCTCTGGGGCTAAAAACAGATACTACTGAATCTGTTTTAAAACCCATGTCTTTATTCAGGACAAAATCGATTTGCTGGCTGACCAGTAGTGTGGCAATTATAAAAACTTGAGCAATTGAAAATTGAAATACGGTTAAGAATTTCCGAAGATTAGATTTTTTATTGCCTACCGTTAAATGGTTCTTTAAAACAGAAATTGCATTAAACTTCGATAATACAACAGCTGGGTAATATCCTGATAAAAAGCTAACTAAGATTAATAATATACAGATTCCTAAAAGTACGACAGGTGTCATAAATAATTCGAAACTCAATCCTGCTGGTACAAAATCTGAAAACACAGTAAGCAACCACTTGGAAAGCAATATAGATAAGAACGCAGAAAATAGAACAAGTAGAAAAGTTTCTCCCATAAATTGAAATATCAATTGTTTACGAGAACTACCTAAAGTTTTTCGAATGCCTACTTCTTTGGCTCGGAGTGAAGCTTGTGCAGTGTTTAAATTGATGAAATTGATACAACCTAACAAGAGTAAAAATAAAGCAACAAGAGCTAAATTGATAAGCAAAGTTTTACTAGCTTGACCTTTACTCCAATCGTAAATTCCATAATTTTCATTGAAATGGATATCATTTAGTGGTTGTAAGAAGAACTCTTGTTCCTCTCCATATTTTTTTGATTCTTCATCCTGATGTTCTTTAGCTAAATCTTTAAAGCGATTTTGAATAGCTGTAAAATCTGCTTGCTCACTTACTTTTACAAAAAGTTGAGAATTGGAATTGGTATTATTCCAGTTTTTTTCTAAAAATTGATTTCTAAGTCGGGTTTGCAACAAGGTTGGGCTAGAAATAAACTCTTGAAAAATAAAATCTGTTCTGCCAGGTAAATCTTCAACAATACCTGTTACGGTAATTTGTAAGGAGTCATTGTACACGAGTGTCTTACCTATTATTTCGGTTAGGTTAGCATTTGGAAAATAAGTAGTAGCTCGTTTTTTAGTAAGGATTACTTGGTTAGGGTTTTTTAACTCGTCTTTGCTTCCTGCTAAAAAATGGTAATCAAACATAGAAAAGTAATCAGTATCTGTGAAAATCACAAAATCTGGCCATTTAAATTCCGAACCTAAAGCTTTGTTTTCCACTTTCGAAGGTCTTTCAATATAAAAACCACTGACGGTCTCAAAGTTCGAATCGTCTTTAATTGCATCTTCAAGCGCTAGGTTCATTCCAGAATTGTAAAACTCCCCTTCAGGACTAGTGAAATTAGAAACAACTCTATAAATTCGGTCTCCATCCTTATGAAAGTCATCAAAGGTAGCGTCGTAAAAAATCATTAAACCAATTACAAAGGAGGCACTTAAACCAATGGTTAACCCAATGATGTTAATAAATGAAAACACTTTTTGCTTCATTAGGTTCCTCCATGCTATTTTGAAATAATTCTTAATCATAATTATTCGTTTTTAATGTGGAAACTAGTCCAAGGTTTAAAGAATAGTTCAAAAGCATTTATTCTGTTCTAAGTGATTTTACTGGATTTGATGTAGCCGCTTTTAAGGCTTGAAAACTCACCGTAATCAAGGTAATAAGTATGGCTCCAGAACAAGCTATTGCAAACACATCCCAACCTATTGAGCTTCTATAACTAAATTTTTGCAACCACTGCCCCATAACATAGTACGCAATTGGCGATGCTATAAACAATGCAATGATAACGAGAAGGATAAAGTCTTTTGAAAGCAATAACCACAACTGACTAATGGAAGCTCCCAATACTTTTCTTACTCCAATTTCTTTTGTCCTTTGCTCTGCCACAAAAGATGCCAATCCAAACAATCCAAGGCAACTGATAAAAATAGCCAAAACCGTAAAAACTCGAGATAAACTAGCTATGCGCTCTTCTGATTTAAATTTCTTGCCATATTCTTCATCTACAAACTGATAATCGAATGGAGTATTAGGAAAATTTTGTTTGAAGACAGCTTCAATAAGCGCTAAATTTTCACTTGTACTTTTTTCAGGATTCAGTCTAAGGTTGTAAAAACTTTCGTTCCCATAACTATCAAAAACATACATGGATTGTTTTACAGGACTGTAGGGAGATTGCATAATAATATCATCTATTACGCCAATTATTTTCAATGGTTCGTTAGGGTCTTCCGTATTTGAATCTGTGATGTATTTACCAACAGGATCTTGAATACCCATATACTTTACTGCGGTAGTATTCAATATAACACCTACAGAATCTGATGGAAAATCTCTTGAAAAGCTGCGACCGTCTACTATTTTAGCTCCTAAGGCTTCAACAAACTCGTAGGATACCTCTGTATACGCTAAGTCTTCCTGAAATCCTGCTGGTTTCCCCTCCCAATTGTAACCCGACCTATTGGACCAAACTTGTGTAGTTGGACCGCTAGTAGTTGCCATTTCAACAACTCCACCAGATGCAATAAATTGATTTCGCATAAGATCTGCTTTACCAATAAATTCACTGCTCATCACTGGGATTTGAACCAAACCTTCCTTTTCGTAACCCGATGGCCGATCTTTACTAAACTGAATTTGGTTCATGACTACTAGCGTTCCTATAATTAATGCAATTGAAACTGTAAATTGAGTTACCACTAGTATTTTTCTAGGTAATGATGAATATCGACCAGATTTAAAAGAGCCCTTTAAAACAGTTACAGGGTTAAATGAAGATAAATACAAGGCAGGATAACTACCTGCTAAAAAGGAAGTAATAATGATGAATACAATTGAAAGTAGCCAAAACGAAATACTGGTCCAAGGAAAAACAATGGACTTACTAGCTAAGTTGTTAAATCCATTCAAGAAAAGCAAAACGATGCCTGCCGCCAGTACGAAGGATATAAAAACAATTAAAAACGACTCACTTAAAAATTGAAATATAAGTTGACTACGTTGGGAACCAATAGATTTTCTAATACCGACTTCCATTGCTCTTTTTTCTGAGCGAGCTGTACTCAAGTTTACAAAATTGATGCAAGCCAACAGAAGAATAAATATTCCAATTACTCCAAAAAGCCATACATTTTCAATGCGGCCACCAGTTTGAATTCCGTTTTCAAATTCGGACCTTAAGTGCCAATCCTTCATAGGAAATAAAAATAAGTTAGGATTATATTGAACCATCTCGGGGTCAGCTTTTTTCTTTATATCTTTTATTTTTTTTGAAATTGCTTCCATGCTGGTATTTTCATTAATTTGCACAAAAAGCTGAAACGAGTTATTATCCCAAACATCTTTAGACCACTCTAACCATGCTTGAGTTGTGATGTAATGCTTCCAAGGAATAATGTATTCCATGTCACTAAAAGAATTATTTTGTGGAATGTCTTTGTACACCGCTGTAACCATTAAATCTTCGGCATTATTTACTTTTATTATTTTACCAACAGCAGCTTCAGAACCAAATAGTTGCTTGGCTGTGGTTTCAGAAAGCATAATGGAATTTTTTTCTTTCAAACCATCACGAACACCATCTATTATAATTAATTCAAGCATTTCTGTAATGCCTTCTTGCATAGCATTTCCTAAGGTATAAATATTGGTATCCCCATATTTTAAATACCTTGGCTGCTCCCAGGAAGACATAATAATGTGTTTAAAATTATCAGCATAGTTTTCTCTTAGTGCAAACTCTAAAGGTCTTGGTATAGCTGAATCGGTTTCAATATCTCCGTTCAAGGTTTGTTCTTGAAATAGTATTGCTATGGTTTCTTTATTTTCGAAATGATTGTTGTAGTTCAACTCATCTGAAATCCACAAGCCTATGAGCATTGTAGCTGCCATACCAATGGCTAAACCCGAAATATTAATGAAAGAATACACCTTGTTTTTAGTAAGGTTTCTGAATGCTATTTTGAAATAGTTTTTAATCATTTTTTCTTATGAATTAGTGTTCATTTTTAGCTAATTATTCTGTTTTTAAACTCTTTGTTGGATTTGCTATTGCTGATTTTACGGCTTGAATGCCAACCGTAAATGAGGTGATGAGCAAGGCAATTAACCCGCTAAGGGCAAACATCCACCATTGTATTGAGATGCTATATGCAAAACCAGACAACCAAGCATTCATCACATACCAAGCAATTGGAAAGGAAATAAGTGCTGCTATGCCAACAAGTAACACATAATCTTTAGACAGCAATACAATGATTTTAAAGACTCCTGAACCCAATACTTTTCTGATGCCTATTTCCTTTACCCGTCTTTTGGCCATAAAAGAAATCAACCCAAACATGCCCAAACACGAAATAAAAATAGATAGTAGTGCAACTACATTTACGGTTTTCAACATTCCTTCAATTAAGCGGTATTGAGCACTTACTTTATCTACCAAAAATTCTTGCTTATAGGTTCTTCTGGATGCTATTTTGCCAAAATCATTTACGATGAGTTCTTCCACATTCTTTCCGTGCCCTTCCATTACTTTCACAGAAAGAAATCGATGGTAAGCAAGCTTGTTTTTCTTCCGGTAAAAATGAACTAAAGGTTCTACTGCATTTTGCATATCTTGGTAATGAAAATCTTCCATCACACCAACCACAGGATATCCAGATGAATTGCTTCCTTTTTCCTTTACTCTTTTTCCTTCAATAGTATTCCAGCCAAAAGCCTTCATAGCAGTTTTATTGATTAATACTGGAAGTTCAACCGCTTCATCTATGTTTTCATCAAAATCCCTTCCCAAGACCAAAGGGATTTCAAAAGTTTTTAAAAAATCTTGATCAGTTCGAGCATAACGTATGCGGATTTCGGTTTCAGTTTCAGCATCAAATAATCGGGTATAATTGAAATTATAATCCGAAGGAATAGCATTGCTTACTGAAACACTCTTTACATAGGAGTTTGCTTCTAGCTTGTTTAATACTGTTTTGAAACTTGATGCAGCGGTTTCTTCATTTTTAAACTCCAAACGAATGTTTCCAACAAGCACATTTTCTTTATTGAAACCCAAAGGAGCATTTTTCATAAAATGGATTTGATTATTTAGAATAACTGCAACACAGATAAACAGAATTGCGATACTAAACTGAAAAACGATAAATGAATTGCGAATAAAAAAGTTGCTCTGAACAGTATTTAATTTACCTTTTATTCCTGTTGAAACGGGAATGGATATGAATCGTAGAGTAGGGATTATACCTACAACTAAAGTAACTATAAGTCCTAAGAATAAGGCAAAAATAATTACAGGATAATCATTGGCAACGGTAAAGGATATCTTACCAAAATCTGCTCCATAAATTGAATTTAATTTCGGTAATAAAAAGCCTAAAAAAAGCAATGATGAAATTACGATAGACGCAAAAACCAAGATGCCGTTCTCAATGCAATACTGAACAACAATCCCTTTTTTGCTTGCTCCCATTACTTTACGAATCGCAATATCTTTTGTACGCCGATACATAGTTGATGTGTTTAAATTGAGTAAATTGATAAGAACAATCAATAATATAAACACAGATGCAGCTATCGAGCTAGTGATGATGGTTTCTACCACGGGAATGCTGTTTATTCTTATGCCAGAAAATGGCAATGCTTTTATGGCTGCAACTGAAGTTGGATCAGGATAGTTTTTTTGAACGATTTCGTATATTCTGCTCTCAAAGGCTTCAATATTTGTGTTGGGTCTTAGCCTCAAATAATTAAAAGTAAAACCATCCGTCCAATCAGCACGTCTCTTAAAATTCAGATTATCTTCTAAAAGCTTAGTGGGCAAAATAACACCCAGTCGGAATGCAGAGTACGGACTAATTGGTTCTAAAACTCCTGTGACGGTTAAATTCAAGCTGTCATTTGCTTTTATGATTTCACCAATAGGATTCTTTTGTCCAAATATTTTCTCACTTACTTTATGGGTAAGTACAATGGAATTTTTATTATCTAAAGCCGTTTCACGATTACCATATTTTAAGGCTAAGGAGAAAACATCAAAAAATTCGGGTTCAACATATTCGGAACTTTCTTGAAATTCAAATTCTCCATATTCCAACCATAGATTGTCCCATCCCTGCAAATGGGAAGCAGCAAGTACTTCAGGAGAAGTTTTGATGATTTCTTCGAGTAGGGGGTATGGTGTTTCTGTGTAAGAAGCGCCTCCAGTAGTTAATGTTTTTAAATAAAAGATGTTTTCTTGATCTTCAATATTAGAATCTGCATCATAATATGCATATACAGAGAAAATTAACGTCAAAACGCTACCAATCCCTATGCTTAAGCCTAAGAGATTAAGCGTAGAAAGCAATTTGTTTTTCCACAGATTTCGAAAAGATAATTTGATGTGATGCTTCAGCATGTTTTTAAGGATTACTTTTTTTATTCAGCTTTAAATTTGGATTGAATACTTCGGCATAAGTAGTTTGGCTAATTCTATTACCGAAGCATTTTCACCTCAAGTAAGACTGAGAAAAGTTTATGTCAAAATATTTTCAGTTACTTTTTGTCCGTCTAACATTCTTATAATTCGGTGACTATACTTGGCATCGTGCTCGCTATGCGTTACCATGATGATAGTAGTACCAGCTTCATTCAAATCAATAAGCAAATCCATTACTTCATTTCCGTTGGTACTATCTAAGTTACCAGTAGGCTCATCTGCCAAAATTAATTTAGGCTTATTTACCACCGCTCGCGCAACTGCAACGCGTTGTTGTTGTCCTCCAGAGAGTTGTTGTGGAAAATGATTTCTACGGTGCATGATTCCCATTTTTTCCAGCACAGCTTCCACTTGTTTTTTCCGTTCCGCAGTTTTTACACCTGTATAAATTAGGGGCAATTCTACATTTTCAAAAACCGTAAGTTCATCGATAAGATTAAAGCTTTGGAATACAAAACCAATGTTGTGCTTTCGTAATTGCGACCTTTTTCGCTCGTTGTAACCAGCGACTTCAAGACCGTTAAACATAAAGCTGCCCCCGTCTGAATCATCTAACAATCCTAAGATGTTCAATAATGTAGATTTACCGCAACCTGAAGGACCCATGATTGCAACAAACTCACCTTCATTCACCTTAAAAGACAATTTGTTTAGGGCAATAGTTTGCACCTCTTCCGTTTTGTAATACTTCTCTAAATCTGTTATTTGTATCATTTTTCTTTATTTTATTGAGTTGTTTATGATGTTGTTTTCGGTTCTCTGTTGTCAGTTATTGGTTTCGGTTTTTTGTTCGGTTTTGCCGCACTTTGTGCGAGCATGCTCATAAAATCACGTAAATCATAGATTAACTATTTTATGGCATCTGTTGTCTGTTATTAGTTTTCGAGCATGGTCATTCAATTATTAATATATTTTAAATTAAAAATCAGATTAGTCAATTTTCTATTCTCTATTTTCTATTTTCTATTCTCTTGAAACTTTGTACCCAATACTAATTACTAACTACTACTGCAATACCAATTCCTCCGTATCTCCAAAAGAATCATAACTAGAGGTAACCACTTTATCGCCTGGATTTAAGCCTTCAAGAACTTCGTAAAAAGAGGTATTTTGACTTCCTAGTCTAATGTTAACTTTATATGCGGAGTTTCCATCTTCACTTACTTTAAAAATCCAATTGCCTCCTGTTTTTTGAAAAAACCCTCCTTTTGAAACCAACAAGGCTTCTTTTTCTGCGCTTAGTGCAACTCTTATTTGTAAATTTTGTCCTCTTCTAATATCAGATGGCGCATCTTCTTCAAATTTCATATCTACTTGAAAACGACCATTGGTTACTTGTGTAAAAACCTTCTTTATAACTAATGTGTAAGTTTTATTATTTAGGGTAAAAGTTCCAGTTTGACCATTATAAATTCTAGAAATATAATGTTCGTCAATATCTACTCGTACTTTATAACTGCTTGTTACATCTACTTGACCAAGTCTTGTTCCTTTGGAAATAGACTGACCAATTTCTGCATCAAGAGAGGTGAGTTGCCCATCTATAGGAGCACGTACCACTAAGTCGCCTACTTTTTTGCGCATCAATTCCAATGCACTTTGTGTTCTTTGATAAGAATTTTTAGCTTGATTTACTTCTATTTTGGTGGAAATGGAATCCTCAATTAATACTTGCTTAGCCAATTCCATACGTTCTACTTGATAATTATATGCGTTTTCAGAAGATTCATAATCTTGTCTTGCAATCACCCCTTTTTTGTATAATTTTTTGTTTAAATCATAAACTCGTTTGGCTTCAATTAAATTATTTTCAACATCTGTATATTGGTTTTGTCGGTTTATGGTATTCTGTCGTGCAGCATTTTGAGAAATCTGCATCTGTGTCAATAAATTATAAACCGAAGTTTCTTGGTTGATTAAGCTCAACTCCAAATCGGTATTGGATAATCTTAAAATAGGTTCTCCTTGTTCAAGGACAGCACCATCTTCAACAAATTTTTCTTCCACACGACCTCCTTCTAAAGCATCTAAATAAATGCTTGTAATAGGAAGTACGACACCATTTACAGGAATATTTTCTTGAAAAACTGCTTTGTTTACAGTATGAATGGAAATGCGTTCTTTTTCTACATTTAATTTTGAACCACCAGAAGTTTGAAGAATCACGTATATAATGAAACCAATAATGACTAAAACACCAGCGATAAGACCTAATTTTTGGTTTGAAAATTTTTTCTTTTGTATTGGAACGTCCATTGTTTGTTTTTAATGATATTCATATACATACATAAGATAATGCCATAAATTTAAACTACTAAAAATCATCTATTTGTGATTTTAGCTAAAAACAAAAGTGTCCGATTTTGATACAGTCTGTGTTCGGAAATGCACACTTGTAATTAATTTTAGATTTTTTTAATTGGAATTTCTAGTTGACTGATGCTCAAAAATCGCTTAAGCTTCTTACTGATGATTATGTGTATATTTGTTTACGAAGCCAAACAATTATTAATAAAAGATGATTAACAAAGAACTAAATCAAATTCAAGAATTAAAGTACTGAAATAAATATACTAACCGTTTTGTCGTAAGAATATTCAAGCTAGGTATTAAAGGCTTAACCTTTATTTGTATAGATAATCCTTAGATTTCAACCTGATTCAATTTCTTTTACTACTTTAGTTGATACATTAAATACCAAGATTAAAGAACAATATGAACCATACCAAAAACCGAAAAAATGAAAAGTAGTATTACAGCACTTATTTTTACAGGAATACTAATTTCTTGTACTGCACCAGACAAAACTAAATCGCCAACACAAGAATCTGCTGAGGAATCCAAATCAGTTGAAATCAAGAAACAATTAAAACCTATTGATACAGACGAAGCTCTACTAGCAACTGCATTGATGGCTGCTCCTAGTCAGAGCAGAGCAGATTGTAAAGTGATAGGCTACAATATGGCAGGTGAATTTGTAACATTTCGGGAAGGAAATAATGAATTTATTGTGCTTGCAGACAACCCTAACAAAGAAGGCTTTAGTGCTGCATGTTACCAAAGAGACTTAGAACCTTTTATGGCGAGGGGAAGAGCATTAAAAGCGGAAGGAAAGTCGGGAGATGAAATTTTCGAAATCCGTGAAGCAGAGATGAAATCTGGTGTATTGAACATAACTACAGGAGCTACTTTACACGTTTACTCGGGTGAAAATACAATGTATGACCCAGAAACATCAGAGGTGGAAGGAGCTCATTACCGCTATGTAGTTTACATGCCTTGGGCTACTACAACATCTACGGGTCTACCACAAATTCCAATAGCTGCTAATCATCCTTGGATTATGAACCCCGGAACACATCGTGCTCATATTATGATTTCGCCTTTAGCAGATGTTAGCGAGGAGGAATAAGGAGTAATTTAGAGATATTGTAGTATTGATTGAATAGTTGGAATTTTAAGTTTTTTTGTTTTTCATTTAAAATCATATTAAATGAATAAACTCCAAACAAAAAGACGGTTGATGATTATAAACTTTTTATTGTAGCCTACTTTATTTTGATTAGTAAATTTGTATCAAATAACTACGTTTTAGTAGACGTTTTTAGAGAACTGTTGACCATACTATTTCTTTTAGTACAATTTTTATCTAAATAAAACGCGTGTTACAAAACAAAAAAAATCTGTCTTAATTCATCTACTTACGGTGATTTTTATTGAGGTTTTACTCGAATAGATCTTATGAAAAATACTGAATATATAAATAATAATCACAAGTTTATAAATGCATTTCAAAATTGATTAAAATCTTTGTTTACTCTTTCTTATCATTTTTATATTTAAAAAAATTAGAAAAAAACTATACATTTTTTTCAGTATATAAAAGCTATAAAATCGTAATATTGTACAGATGATTTTAAAAAACGCCACCATATTAGTAATAGATGATGATGCCGATGTGCTTACTGCATTAAGATTGTTACTCAAGCCGTTGGCGAAAGAAGTTGTTACCGAAAAAAATCCAAATCAGATTACGTCAAAGATTCAAAGCTTAGATTTTGATATTGTAATATTAGATATGAATTTCAATGCCTTAGTAAATACGGGTAATGAAGGTATTTTTTGGTTGAATAAAATCAAGGAGCAAAAACCTGAGATAGCAGTTATCTTAATGACAGCTTATGCAGAAATTGATTTAGCTATTAAAGGTTTAAAAGAAGGTGCTTCAGATTTTTTGATGAAGCCTTGGAAGAACGAAAAAATAATAGACACCATTAAAAGTATTCTTAAACATAAGAAATCAACTTCATCTCACAAAGAAATTTTTAAATCAGACCACATAAAAATTATAGGAAACAGTCCTGTAATGAACGATATTTTTCTGAAGTTGAAAAAAGTTGCACCGACAGATGCAAATGTTTTAGTCTTAGGTGAAAACGGAACAGGTAAAGATTTAATTGCTCGGGCACTTCATGACCTTTCGCATAGAAATGACAAAGCTTTTGTAAAAGTAGATGTCGGTGCCTTAACTGCAAGTCTTTTTGAAAGTGAATTATTTGGTTATAAAAAAGGAGCTTTTACGGATGCAAGAGAAGACAGAAAAGGACGTTTTGAAACAGCCAACGGCGGCACATTATTTTTAGATGAAATAGGAAACATTAGCTTAAGCCAACAAGCACGATTATTAACGGTGCTTCAAAACAGGCAAGTCACCCCAATAGGCTCTAATGAAGCGATTCCAATTGATATCAGACTAATTTGCGCAACCAATCTTGACCCAATAGTATTGGCAGACGAAAAGAAATTCAGAAAAGATTTAATATATAGAATAAATACTTTGGATATTCTAGTGCCACCCTTACGGGAAAGAGGAACAGACATAACAGAGTTAGCTCGACATTTTGTAAATGTATATGCTGAAAAATACAATAAGAATCCGTTTTCATTTGCCGAAGGTTTTTTTACTAAATTGAAAAAGCACGATTTTCCAGGAAATGTAAGAGAGCTTCAATACGTTCTGGAACGTGCAATTATTATGGCAGATGGAAATATCTTGCATCCAGAAGACTTGGTTTTTTCTTCAATTGAACGTTCAACAAAAACCACCACTCTAGAAACCCAGAGTTTAAAATTAGACGATTTAGAAAAAAACGCCATCTTACAAGTTTTAGAAAAGTATAGCGGTAATGTTTCTAAATCAGCTAAAGAGCTTGGTATAACCAGAGCTGCATTGTACAGACGCCTAGAAAAGTATGAACTATAGAAATTACATTGTAAAACTTTTTTTTAGAATTTTACTACTAGTCAGTTCAATTCTTGCTTTTGTTTATGCTTTTTATAAAGACGAAACAGCTTATGCTATTTTAATAGGTCTACTCTTACTTTTCTTACTAGTGAACACCTACAGCTTCGTAAAAAGACGTTTTGTAGCTATGGAAGATTTTTTTGAAGCTGTAAAATACCGTGATTTTTCAAGATGGTTTCCAGAAGATAGAGGACCAAAAGACATTCGGTTTTTATACACGGGTTTTAATGAAATCAATAGAACTATCAAGGAGATCAATTCTCAAAATCAGGCACAATACGTGTATCTACAAAAAATTTTAGAAATGGTAGATATCGGAATCATTGCTTATAATCTTGAATCGGGTAAAGTGCTTTGGAGCAATGATTCTTTTCGAGAAATTTTAGATGTACCTTCTTTCAAAAACATCAATTTTATAGAAAAAAGAAAGCCAAAATTATTCAATACGGTTTTTGAAACACACCATAGAGAGCCTGATTCGCTAACTATAGCATTACAAAACGACAGTATAAAAATTTTGATTTCAGATACGGTTTTTCAAGTAGATGAGGATGCCTTCAAATTAGTAGTTATTCAAAACATTGATGATACTTTAAATAAAAATGAATCTGAATCTTGGAAGAAATTATTGAGTGTCATGACGCATGAAATAATGAATTCCATTACCCCAATATCATCTTTGGCAGATACATTGCAAAGAAGCCTTCAACTAGCTATAGAAAAACCAGATAAAACAAATCTAGAATTAGAAGACCTGAATACAGGAATAAAAACAATACAAAACCGAAGTGAAGGTCTTTTAAAATTTGCCAAAACCTACCGAAGTTTAAGCAAAGTAACACATCTCAATTTACAACGCATTAAGGTTGCAGATGTACTTCATACTATTCGAGTTTTGCTAGAACCATCTATAAAAGCAAAAAATATAGAAATTAAATTTGAGCTTACCTCTCCTAAATTGGAATTTGATATCGATTCTCATTTAATAGAGCAAGTATTAATTAATCTTATTTTGAATGCAGTAGATGCTTGTTCAAATATGGAAGATGCAAAAATACGTGTAACCGCTTCACAAACCACAAATAGAAACATACTCATAAAAGTAATTGACAATGGCTCAGGTATACCACAAGTCATCTTAGATAGTATTTTTGTTCCATTTTTTACCAGTAAAACTACTGGAAGTGGGATAGGGCTAAGCCTTTGTAAACAAATTATGCTGCTTCATAAAGGGAGAATCATTGTAAAAAGTAAAGAAGGTGAAGGCTCCATTTTTAGTTTGGTTTTTTAAGAAATGCAGGAAATTTGAAAAACAGAATTACCTAAAACAAATTTTCAATTTCTTAATGCTAGATAAACCTATTTCTTTGATTCTAATTACGTTTAAAGGAAATTCCAATACAACATGAAGCAGACTTAAAAAAAGTAATGCGTTAAGTCTGGTAAAATAATCTTACAAATACAAGCCAATAGCGCATATCCATAATACGATTTTATATTTCAATATAGGACTCGTTAGACTTTTTTTCCAACCAATTATTGAAGTTTTTGAGAACCAATTTTGATAGTGATAAGTATAAGCAAAAGCTATGAAAATTTGGATTTTAACTACCAAAGGTGAAAGTAAATTGAAGCTGACAAAGTCAATATTGCCAAAAACACGAGCCATGATTTTATTCATAGATAAGAATCCACTAACAGAATAAGTTGTTTTGGTAAATTCTGAAATAAAGTAAGTTGCATTTTTCATATTTAGAAATATAATAGCCGATGGTTCTGCTAAAAAAAGAAGCACGCTTATTAATTCTGCACTACTTTTTGCTTTCAACAAACCGTAAATCATAAAAAGTAATGTAAAAATGTAAGCTGTATGAGTCTTGGTAAGAAAATATTCAAAACGATTAAGAATTAAGAGACATAATAATTGCAAACGACGGGGAAAATAGTGCTGATAAAAAATACAAATAGAAAATTGACCCGCAGATTCACGCAGAAAGAAGATAGCCTTGAATCAGGAATAGTAGTGAATGACAGACTTTTATTATGTAGTAAGGAGATTTACTTTGTTTAGAATTATCTAGTACAATCCCAAAGATCAAAAATTGATATGTAATACCTACCTGCTCAAAAATTTTTTTCTATGGAATATTTAACCATTGCTTGAGCTTAAAAACAAGTTGTGAAACCTATTTTTGCTTTAGATGAAACAAGTTACTACATTAAGTATTTTTAAATTTTCTAGTTTAGGCGCTAAAATTTGGGCTTTTGGAATGATGCAGTTTGCTCATTCTGCACTTCAAAAAGCAGATGGGTGCACATTTTATAAGTTATTGGGAAGCGGTAAAGAAAACTTTAATCCCTTTCCAGATTGGTCTGTTTATGCAGTGTTGCAGGTCTGGAAAAGCGAAGAAAATGCGAATCAATTTATAAAAAAAAGTAAGCTTTTTAAATCTTACACTAAAAAGTCTACTGCACAACAAACTCTGTATTTACAAAACATTCAGGCTAGGGGAGAATGGTCAGGAGAAAATCCGTTTACATCTTATTCTACCGATGCTATTGAGTCTGGCAAACTTGCAGTTATTACGCGTGCTAGCATTAAATTAAATAAGTTAAGGACATTTTGGAAATTTGTACCAACCTCGCAAAAACCCCTTCTAAACGCAAAAGGACTATTGTATACCAAAGGTTTTGGTGAAGCTCCATTTGTAGAAATGGCCACTTTTAGTATATGGAATTCCAAGGAAGACTTAAATCAATTTGCATACCAAAGCAGAGAACATGTTGAAGCCATAAAAAAAACGAGAAAAATCAACTGGTATAAAGAAGAGTTATTTTCTCGTTTTGTAATTTATAAAAGTGAAGGAAATTTACTAAACTTATAATTTTTCAATCTTTCCAGATCCGGTTATAGAAGTGTCAATTCTACTCGGGTCTCCTTTATACATAATATTTCCAGAACCGGTTACTTTAGCTTCAATTTTATCTTTACAAGTAATAGATACATTTCCTGAGCCTGTAATTTTAATTTCCGCATCTTCAACTACTAAATTTTCTCCCATAAATTTTCCTGAGCCTGTACTTTTCAAATCTAAGCTTTGTGCACTTCCTTCTAGTTGAATAGAACCCGAGCCTGATTTTGTTATCTTGATGGAATCTGAAATATTTACAGGTAAATTTAAACTCCCAGATCCTGAAAATTCAATTTCAAGCTCATCGGCCTCGTTTGTATTATTTGAAACAATACTTCCAGATCCAGACAAATTTATTTCTTCTAACTCACTAAAAGGAATAATAATTTTTATTCTTTTATTGGCATCCAAATTTATTTTTTTAGCTACTTCAATAGTTAGCATATCTTTATCTACCTCTGTAACAATATGTTGTATTAAATTACTTTCTGCGATAATGGTGATTTTACCAGGAGTTCCTTTTACCAATTCAACTTGAAAACTCCCTGATATGTCTAATACAATATACGGGGAAAGTGTTCTGGTTTCTTCAATTACCTGATTGTTGCCTGTTACTTTTTTACTTCCCCATTGGGCGTTTATTGTCTGTGTTGATATAGAACAAATAAATAATAAGATGAATACGGTTTTAAAATGTTTCATTTTGTAAGGTTTTAATTTGATAAATACTAAGTAATGATTTCAGCAACCATAAAAAAATGAAATATAGCTGCTATTAATACAAATATATGCCAAATTACATGATTTAATCGAATTTTATGATTGGCATAAAAAAAAGCTCCAATGGTGTAGAAAAAACCACCTAAACCAAAATACACCAAAGTTTGAGCGTTTGTGTTTTCAATTAAGGCAGGTAAATCGATTACCACTAACCAACCCATTATTAAATATAGTGCAAGGGAAGATTTTTCAAATTTACCAGTAAAAAATAATTTCATCAAAGTACCTAAAAAAGCAATACTCCATACCAATATAAAAATCAACCAACCTTTACTTTCCTCTAAGACAATTAAGACAACTGGGCTGTACGTTCCTGCAATCAGGTAGTAAATAGAAATATGGTCTAGTATTCTAAATTTCTTTTTTAGAGTTGGATTTTTTACGATATGATATAATGTTGAAGCGGAAAACAACAAAATAAATGAAACACCATACAAGGCAATTCCTAAATAAGCAATTGAGCTAGTATATACTGTATTTGTCCATAAATAAATAAAACCAAATATACCAAAAGGAATAGCAATGGCATGGCTAAGGCTGTTCAATAGTTCTTCTCGTGGAGTTTGTGTCCTTTCTGTAGGTTTGGGCATTTAGTTTTGGATTCTAGTTTTTTACTTACTTTTCAATTGATAAATATCCTCGCAACCTGTCCTGAAAACCAAGAAAGTTTTCACGCAAAGACCTAAAAGTTATCAACCAACCTGTACTGAAATTTCTCATTTCTCACTTCTTAATTCTCACTTCTTAATTCTATTTACCCTCAAAACATCAAATGCTTTTTTTCTTTCTTTTTCCAACCTGCTCGGGATTCGTACTTTACAAAGAATATTTTTAAGTCGGCTTGAGATTCATAATCTACAAAATAAACTTTTTTATCAGCTCTGGATTCGTATTCCACAAAAAACCATAAACCTTGGTTTCCTTTTACTTGACTTTCATACTCACTTTTGTATACCAATACATCGGCTTGCGATTCGTATTCTACGACAAAAACCTTGATATCTGCCTGTGATTCATAATCTACGCTAAAAATTTTCTGTGCATTTGTTTTTACTGAAATCAAAAAAAGAAGAATTAGGAACCATCTCATAAGCTGTTGTTTTCTTGATTGATTCAATTATCTTGCCAAATCAATTTAATTTTTGAGCTAAAAATTGAGCTGTAAAAGACTCTTTTACTTTACAAACTTCTTCTGGTGTTCCTTGTGCTACTACTTTTCCTCCATTTTCTCCACCTTCTGGACCCAAGTCTATAATGTAATCTGCACATTTAATAAGGTCTAGATTGTGCTCTATGACTACTAAAGCATGTCCTTTTTCTAATAATGCATCAAATGAAGCCAATAGTTTTTTTATGTCGTGAAAATGAAGACCTGTTGTAGGTTCATCAAAAATAAACAAGGTTTTATTCGTTGAATTCACCTTGGTTAAAAAAGAAGCTAATTTAATTCGTTGTGCTTCACCACCTGAAAGGGTAGAAGAACTCTGGCCTAATTTCACGTAACCTAAACCTACGTCTTTTAAAGGCTTCAGCTTATCCACTAATTTCAACTGTCTGTTTTCCGAGAAGAAATCAATGGCATCATCTACCGTAAGTTCCAACACATCAAAAATAGACTTACCTTCAAAAGAAACTTCCAAAACTTCTTTTTGAAATCGTTTTCCCTCACAAACCTCACATTCCAAATGAACATCTGCCATAAATTGCATTTCTATGGTAACTTCGCCTTCGCCTTGACAGTTTTCGCAGCGACCTGCATCTACATTAAAACTGAAGTGCTTTGCTTGAAAATTTCTAATTTTAGATAGTTTTTGTTTGGCAAACAAACTTCGTATTTCATCATAGGCTTTGATGTAGGTCACTGGATTAGAGCGTGAAGACCTGCCAATTGGATTTTGATCTATGTATTCTACATTGGTAATATGATCGTATTTTCCTGAATACGAATCATGTTGACCAATTTTTATTCCGTAGTTGCCAGTATGCTTCATCATGATAGGATAGAGCAGGTTTTTAACCAAAGTACTTTTTCCGCTACCTGAAACACCAGTAATGCAAGTCATTATTCCCAAAGGAATTTTTACATCAATATTTTGAAGATTATTTACTCTTGCACCTTTAATTTCAACAAAACGCGTGCTCTTTCTTCTCTTTTTTGGAACTTTAATGGATAAATTACCATTGATGTACTTGGCCGTTAAGCTTTCAGATTTTTTTATTTCTTCTAAATTACCTTCAGCTACCACATGACCACCATAACTTCCAGCTTCTGGTCCGATGTCTATAATATGATCTGCAGCTTGCATGATTTCTTCATCGTGCTCCACTACAATTACGGTGTTTCCTAAATTCCGCAAATGAATTAATACTTGAATCAAGCGCTCGTTGTCTTTGGAATGCAAACCAATAGAAGGTTCGTCTAAAATATACATAGAACCTACCAAACTACTCCCTAAGGAAGTAGCCAAGTTGATGCGTTGAGATTCTCCTCCAGAAAGAGAATTCGATTTTCGGTTCAAGGTTAAATACCCTAAACCTACTTGGTGTAAAAACAAAAGTCGATTATTGATTTCTTTGAGCAATCGCTTTGCGATGTGTGCATCGTGTTCATCTAAGTCTAGGTTTTCGAATACGGGAATTAATCTGTTAATAGGTAAATCTACTAAATCTGAAATACTATGGGAGTTGATTTTTACATAGTCAGCTTCTTTTCTTAGGCGTTTACCTTTGCAGGTTTTACAACGTGTTTTTCCTCGATAACGAGACAACAATACCCGGTTTTGAATTTTGTAGGATTTGGATTCCAGTTCCTCAAAAAATTCATTTAAACCAGTGAAATATTGATTTCCTTCCCATAACAAATCTTTCTGTTCTTGGGTTAGCTGAAAATAAGGACGATGAATTGGAAAATCGAAATGTTCTGCTTTTTGAACCAGTTGCTCTGTATACCAACTTAGTTTTTCTCCACGCCACGGATAGATGGCTTCCTCGTAAATACTTAGGCCTGTATTCGGGATGACTAAATCTTCATCAAGACCAATAACATCTCCGTAACCTTCGCAAGTAGGACAAGCTCCATAAGGATTATTAAAACTGAACAAATGGGGATTAGGTTCTAAGAAAGACATGCCATCCAACTCGAATTTATTACTGAAATGGGTGTTTTTTTTAGCTTTGATATCAGTTATAAACAATTCGCCTTTGCCTTCGAAAAATGCATTTTGAACTGCATCTGCTAATCGATTATAAAAATCTTCTTCATGTTTAACTACAATCCGGTCTACAACTATTTCAAACTGATTAGGCTTTTGTTTTTTGAAGTCTAAATCGTCAATACGGATGACTTCCTCTTTGATTCGAATTCTACTGAAACCCTGTTGCTGTAAAAGTTGAACAGTTTTTTCAAAAGTTCTATATTCCTTTACTTGAACGGGTGCGAGAAGTAACAATTTGGTTTTCTCATCTAAACCTTTTACAAAATTAATTACATCTGTAACGGTGTTTTTTTTGACTTCGTTACCAGAGATAGGAGAGTAGGTTTTTCCAATTCTAGCAAATAGTAATTTTAAGTAATCGTAAATTTCGGTTGAAGTTCCTACTGTAGACCTGGGATTGGTAGAATTCACTTTTTGTTCTATGGCAATGGCGGGAGCAATTCCTTTGATGTAATCTACCTTTGGCTTGTCTAACCTTCCTAAAAATTGTCTAGCATAAGCAGAAAGACTTTCCACATATCTACGTTGACCTTCAGCAAATAAGGTATCAAAAGCAAGGGAAGACTTACCAGAACCAGATAAACCTGTAATGACTACAAGCTTATTCCTTGGTATGGCGACATTAATATTCTTTAGGTTATGCAATTTAGCACCTTTGATGAGTATAAAATCTTTAGCACTTAAATCTTGAAAAGTTGTTTTAGACATAAAAAAGTATAAGCGACAAATCTAGCAATAAGTTGAAAAATATCAGCCTGTATTGAGTTTATTAAACCTTAATGAAAGTCTAATGTTTTCTTTGATTTTTTGAGAAAATAGCTTGATTTTGCGGTTAAATTAACTTTTTTCAAAAAAAATAAATGTTAAAATGATTGTGATTATCCAAGTAGATAGAAATCAATTTATATATTAGCAGCCTAATTCAAACGAAAGCCTATTGTAAATTATTACTTAAATCCATTTTGTAACTACTTATATTGCAAATTGAAATGTAATAATTATGACTGAGACTTTTGAAAAGCCCGATTCTTTTTTTGTTAAAAAATACATTGCTGGTGATGAGTATTCTCTTGAAATACTGGTTAATAGACATGAGCAACGTATTTTTAATTTCATTTACTCCAAAGTATTTGATTACGATATCACCAATGATATTTTCCAAGAAACCTTTATAAAGGTAATCCGAAATTTAAAATTGAAAAAATACAATGAAGAAGGTAAATTCTTACCTTGGGTGATGCGTATTGCTCACAATTTGATAATAGACCACTTCAGAAAAAACAAACGGATGCCAAAATTTGATAATTCTGGTTCCTTTGATATATTTTCTGTTATTGAAGACGGAAGCCTTAATAAAGAAGCGGAACTTATTAAAGAGCAAATTGAAAGCAGTTTGGTAAACTTGATTAAAGAGTTGCCAGAAGACCAAATTGAAGTGCTGGAAATGCGTATTTACAAGGAGATGAGCTTTAAAGAAATAGCCAAACAAACCGATGTAAGCATCAATACGGCCTTAGGTAGAATGCGTTATGCTTTAATAAATTTAAGAAAATTGGTTGATGAAAAAAATATTATTTTGACTAGGGAGTAAAATAATTTTAAAAAACATGCGTTGTATTACAAATCATAATTCAACACATGGAAAAAATTTACTCAAAAAGTCCCAAACCAAACATCACTAATTTGCCTAGCAAGAAAACTAAAGATTTTATTTTGAATTATTCAAAAGCATTAAAAGTTTTTAATTGCAAAGGCATAAATGTAGAAATGTTGATTAATTAGTTGTTTTTTATTTTCATTTATTTGGTAATCCAGTTGAATTGCTCTCTAAGTTTTCAGCTGGATTTTTTTGTTTTTAATTTTGCATAGTATGCATCCATTACAGATTTTCTGCCAATGCTTTTGGTAATGATGTCTTTTTCTAAATTCCAGGCTCGAGCCGGTGAATATTCTCTACCATACCATATTATTTGCAAATGTAAATCGTTCCATTTCTCCTTAGGAAATAAGCGTTTGGCATCCTTTTCAGTTTGTTGAACATTCTTGCCTGTAGACAATTTCCATCTGTACATAAGTCTATGAATGTGTGTATCTACAGGAAAAGCGGGAACTCCAAATGCTTGAGCCATAACCACACTAGCTGTTTTGTGCCCTACGGCAGGTAATTCTTCAAGTGCTTCAAAATCAGCAGGAACTTTGCCTTTGTGTTTATCTATCAATATATGAGACAAGCCGTATATTCCTTTTGCTTTCATAGGTGAGAGTCCTACTGGTTTTATAATTCCTCTAATTTCTTCAACAGAAAGCTTTATCATATCATAAGGATTATCTGCACGGGCAAATAGCAAAGGAGTAATTTGGTTTACTTTTACATCTGTACTTTGTGCAGACATTAAAACAGCAATCAATAAAGTATACGAATCTTTATGGTCTAAAGGAATTGGAATTTTCGGATATAATTCATTTAACGTATTTATAACGAATTCAACCCGTTCACTTTTTTTCATATTTCATAATTTAGTTCAAAAATAAACAATATGACAACAATTGAAGCAGGAGATGCAGCCCCAAATTTTTCAGCAAAAGATCAAGACGGAAATCAACACCAATTGACTGATTATAAGGGGAAGAAATTAGTGGTTTTTTTCTATCCAAAAGCAAGTACACCAGGATGTACAGCCGAAGCATGTAACTTACGAGATAATTGGGAGAAATTTCAGGAGAAAGGCTACGAAATCTTAGGAGTTAGTGCAGATTCGCCTAAACGACAACAAAACTTCAAAAACAAATATGAATTGCCATTTCCTTTATTGGCAGATGAAGATAAGGAAGTGATCAATGCATTTGGCGTCTGGGGTCCTAAAAAATTCATGGGAAAGGAATACGACGGTATTCATAGAACAACCTTTATTATTAATGAAGAAGGCAAAATAGAAGAGGTGATTAAAAAAGTAAAAACCAAAGCACATACCGAACAAATATTGTAAAGTTGAATTTACTTCAGTTTTATTAGAAAATTTGAACAAATTAGGGTCTGCTGAGAAACAATAAAGTCAATTATTTACTGGGACTAAGCTCAGATTTTCGTTCAACAAGTGCAGGCTTTTGAAACAAAATGCTTTGAAAGTCTTGCATTCAAATTTTGTTGATGCTTTTTAATTCTAGATTTAATTTTAGAGTCATAATCCCAGAGGGATTAAATATGTATAGAAAATTCATCCCACAAGAGGTACGACCCCAGCTGGGGTCGAATACCTACGCGCATCAATTTAGCTATACACATTTGACCCTCCTAGGGTCAAAAAAAAATACGGTTTTAAAACCCGACTTATGCGTTATGCATTTGAATTCATAATTCCATCTAACTCTTTGCTTAATTTATTGACAATTAAAATGCTGAAATATATAGGCTTTATTGTTTCGAGCACAAAGTTAGCTTCTTGTTTTAATTTTTAAAAACTTAGAATACGGGTTAAACTAACCCACTTTATTTAACCTATCCTATAACAATGATTTACATTTAATTCATTTCTAACTTTTTCAGCAGACCCTAATTAGTTAGTTGATAGATCTTTATTTAAGTTATTAGAGGGTAGAGGGTAGTGTATATTGTCTACCGACTACCCTCTAAAGACTAAAGACAAAACGCTAACAGCGTACGAATTTTCAAACTTTGCACAGCGTATATATAAATATTATATGCCACTAATACACGAATAAAAAATTAGTGCATTCGTGGCATTAAAACTAGAACTTTATTACACACCTGAATTGTAAACATTTAAACAAAATGCAGGTATTAATAATCTTTCATTTAACATCCTGATTAAATTGAAAATTTTCAATGTGTTATGTGTATTGGAGTATGGTCTACGACCAATAAGTGGACTGCCGACTACCCTCCAAAGACTAAAAGCTAACAGCTACTTTTTAAATTCAACATACATGCGTTGGTAATCCAGTTGATTCTGATTATCGTCCATCAGTAATTCACCAAAAACAGGTTGATATAATTTTGGAGCTGGACGATCTAGGGCAAAACCAATATCTTCTAAAGCTGCTCTTAGCAAAGGTTCGTTGACATCGCCAAGAATTCCTAAATTAGAAAAATTCTCTTGCAATTCAATATCAGGTATAATTCCATCATCAAAATCGGTAAAACCGTCTGCATTGATTAAGCTTAAAATTAAAGGCTGTAAAGCGTAGGAATGTGCTAAAGTTGCGTTTTGTCTTCTAAAATCCTCAGAATCATAAACGGTAATGGATCCTTGGTATTTGCCAACGGTGTTGGTTCCTATTTGAACAACATCTACATAAGGTAACAATCCTGAGATCACCATTTCACTTGCAGAAGCAGTAGATGGAGAAGTCAAAATATATACTCGCGATAAGTTCAGGCTGTTCAATCCTTCACCAGCTCTATTTTGAGTTGTAAAATTAATTATTTCATCATCAAAATTGGCATTATATTCTTGGGTGGCAAACAAGCTTCCTTCAAATTGACCTGTTATCATACTGCTCAAATCAACAGCAGTTCTTAAGTCTCCACCACCATTGTATCGTAAATCTAAAACCAATTCGTCTATACCTTGAGCAACAAAATTACCAAAAGCAGCATTCAATTCATTTTCTTGATTTCTTCTAAATCCGGTATACATTAGGTATCCCACCTTTTGAAATTCATTTTCAATAATTTGGTTGACATGAATCGCCTGTTCAGTGAGTGTTATTTTATCTAAAGCAATAACAATATCTGTATCAACTAAATTTCCATCATTGAATTCTGCTAAACTAATGCTGTAATTATCACCAGAAAGAAGTGCACCAAAATCAGTTTCTGGAGTAAACAAAACACCATTTACTTTATTGAATATCATTCCTCGTTCTACACCTGCATTAGCTGCTGGTGAGTTAGGAAGGACATACCTAACATACCCAAAGACTAGGTTAGTATTGGTTATTCTAACCAAACCAAAACGCATTCCGTTATCTACTCTTATTCCGTTTAGCGCATCTTCTAATACTCTAAAATCACTCACTATGATACTAAACCGATCGGTTGGGGTAAGTAAATGATCAAATAATGCTTCAGGTGAAGGAAACTCAGCCAAAAAAGCAAACAATTCGTCTACATTTTGAAAACGATCATCTGCTAAATCCGGAACTTCGCTTTTGTCAACATAAAAAATATTCATTCCTTGCCATACAAAATTGTTAAGTTGAAGTTGGTCTGCGGGTCTAATCACATCATCCAAATCATCTTGACAAGCTGTAAAACTTAAGCAAATTAAGCAAATCGATAAAAAAAGTGAAACTTTCTGCATATCCTAATTTTTTATAAAAATAAGTTAGTTGAAGAACATAATCAATGATATGTAACAAAATTTATAGTGAATCGTCTTAATAATAAGCACAAGTAAATGAAGCAATCAATTTTTATATCTCAAGTACAGCAATTTGAAGCTAAAATGTACAGATTGGCTTGTAGAATCCTTATATCTAAGGATGCGTCTAAAGATGCAGTACAAGAAGTATTATTGAAGTTGTGGGAAAAGATAAATGAAGATTCAAAAGTGAAATCAATGGAAGCTTATGCTATGCAAATGACAAAAAACCATTGTTATGATCAATTAAAGTTAAAAGCGAATCAACATTTACGGATAGTTCATCAAAATTTTGAGGGAGAAATTGAAGAAATTGAAGATTCTACCCAAGATGAAATGCGAATACAACTCATAAAAGAGGCCATTAAAGATTTGCCAGAACAGCAAAAGATGGTGATGCAACTAAGAGATATCGAAAATTACAGTTTTACTGAAATTGCTGAAATATTAGAAATAACTGAAGTTGCAGCTCGAGTAAACCTATCTAGAGCAAGAAAAAGTATTATTAAAAAAATGAAAAATGAAAAAAAGTATGAAATCCAAGCCTAATAAAGAGATCGAGATTTTAGTAGCTGCTTTCGAAAATGGAGAAACCAGCAAAGTAGAAGAGGAGCGTTTGGGAAAATTGCTTCAACTAGAAGAAAATAAAACAAAGTTCCCAGAAGAAGCAGCCTTGTTTTCTTATTTCAATACTGCTAAAAAGGAAGCTAAATCAACATCTTTTGTAGAACACATTTTTGAAAATCAGTTGACAGAAACCAAAACAACTTCAACTTTCTCAACTCAATTTGGCCAAATTTTAAAATATGTTGCTGTATTAACTATCGCTTTAAGTGCTACCTTTTTTACAGCTAAATATCAGCAAGATAAACAACATAAAAAAGCTGAAATGGCTTTTATAGAAACCAAAAAAGCTTTGTTTGTGATTTCTAAGGAAATGAATAATGCAACTCAAAAGCTTTCGGAAATTGAAGACTTTACTAAACAAACCCAAAAATATATTAACCCTTAAAAACAAGAACAAATGAAACTAATAATTCAATTATGTACCGCAGTTATACTATTTAGCAGCGCTACCATGCAAGCACAAAATTTTGATAAATACAAAGAAATGACAGGTGTTGTTTCGGTAAACATCAATAAGAATTTATTTAAATTAATGAGTCAACTAGATTTGGAAACTGAAGAAGAAGAGGCTCAACAAATGATTGAAATGATTAATCAATTAGAAAGTATTCAAATTTTTACTACTTCTAATCAAGCAGCAGCAGCCTCTTTAAATAAAGACGCTACCGCTTATATGAAAAGCCAGAAATTGGAAGAGTTGATGAATATAAATGACGAAGACGGTAAAAAAGTTAGATTTTACTTTAGACCTGGAGCAACTGATGAAATGGTAAAACAGCTTTTTATGCACATTAATGACGTAGAAGAAACCATTGTAATAATGATTGAAGGCAATGTAAACCTAGCTCAAATTGGTAAGATTGCAAAGCAGTTTAACCTACCTGGTTCAACCAATTTTGATGAACTTGAAAAAAATAAATAATATGAAAA
>Ga0307954_1000297_pt1 | contig 27563 bp, 35 predicted proteins | sample OrgLakmetagen437_FD_201822 | JGI IMG/M metagenome (GOLD analysis project Ga0307954, IMG submission 201822) | Saline water microbial communities from Organic Lake, Antarctica - #437 | ecosystem: Environmental > Aquatic > Non-marine Saline and Alkaline > Saline | place: Antarctica: Organic Lake... | reverse complement strand
TTATGTGAAGGGGCTAATCCTCTTTCTCCTTTCTCACCTTCTATACCTTGAATACCTCTGAGACCTCTGAGACCTCTTTCTCCTGTGTCTCCTTTGTCTCCTTTAGGTCCTATATCACCTGCATCTCCTTTGAAACCTCTTTCTCCTTTTAACTCAGTTGCTAAACCATTAGAACCATCAGGATTCTCCCATTGTAAGGCTGTGCCTATCCAATTATGGGAAGGTATTTCACCTTGAATACCTTGAATACCTCTTTCTCCTTGGTCACCTTTATCTCCTTGGTCACCTTTATCTCCTTTAAAACCTCTTTCTCCTTGTAATCCACGTGGACCCTCAGGTCCTTCTAAATTCATTGCTAAACCATAAGAACCATTAGGGTTCTGAAAACTTAGGTATTTACCGTTCCATTGGTGGGCGGGTGCATCACCCTTATCACCCTTATCACCAGTATCTCCTTTATCACCTTTCTGTCCTTGAAAACCTCTTGGACCTTCTATTCCATCATCTCCTTTATCACCTTTTAGGTCTACTGCTATACCTGTAGAACCATCAGGATTCTCCCATCTTAATGAAGTTCCTTCCCATATATGAAATGGGGCTAATCCTCTTTCACCTTTAAGGTCTACAAAATCACCACCAGAACCATCAGGATTCTCAAACTGTAGACTAGTTCCACTCCATGTATGTTCTGGTTTATCACCTTTATCTCCTTTCTCACCTTCTATACCTTGAATACCTCTTTCTCCTGTATCTCCTTTATTACCCTTATCTCCCTTTACACCTTGAATACCTTGAATACCTTGGTCTCCTTTTTGACCTTTCTCTCCATTTAGACCTCTTTCACCTTTTAGGTCTACTGCTATACCTGTAGAACCATCAGGATTCTCAAAACTTAATGAAGTTCCACTCCATGTATGTTCAGGGGTATCTCCTTTTGGACCTGTATCTCCCTTTGCACCTGTTATGATATTTTTAGTATAAAGGATAGGGATAAGTGCTTCTATAAGTGCACCCTGATTGGAGTACTGTGTATTATTCACCATTACCTCTGAATAGTGAATATTATTCTGAATCCTATTCTTTATATCATGTACGTTATAGATAGCTATATCTGTTATACCCATTGCTACCGCTTGGTAAATCCTTGGATATTTCTTCCCATTTAATGTAAAATGTTCACTATCTGATATGTGTTCTATTATTATCATATTGCTTTTTTATTCAAGTTCTGGGGGTAAATTAACTTCTGAGTGTTTTCTGTAATAGTTAAGCTGTGTAGTAAGCTTTTTAACCTCTTTGGTAAGCTTCTTTACTTCATCTCTTAGGGTCTCTACTGTTTTATGTAGCAACCTCTCAGATTTTATAGTATCTTGAAGTAATTCCTCTCTTTCTTTATCTTTTTTGGAATCTTTATCTCTTTCATTTTTATATCTGTGATGTATTTTATCCACACTTCTCTCATGTTCTTGTCTTATATCACTGATAATCCTATTATTTCTCTTGTTAAGGTCATCCATACTCTTTTGATATAACTTGACTAACTTCTCTGAGTTCTCTATATAGACTGTATCTACTTCTTTCTCTGCACTTTTGGCTTCAGCTTTACCCTTTCTCATATTAAGCTTATGCATTATAAACTCCTTATTCCATGCTAAGACTGTTGTTCCTCCTGCTGTCAATAATTGCCAGTTATTTACTATAAAATCTATCAATCCCATATTTTTAAAAAATCTTTTGCTTTATTCCTATTTTAATATTTTGGTCTAAGTCCATCCCTAAGGTGTATATCTTCTTATTTTTTACGAAACTTAAATTAAAATCTAAAGAAGGAAGATTAAATTCTTTCGACGATAATGAAGCCCCTACGCCTACATAAACCCCTTCTGAAGCATCCTTTCTCTTAATTGAAGTACTGTGTATATTATAGTCTACTTTCTGTCTCTGAAGGCTTCCTATTACATCTGATGTGACTGTTATGGTCTGATTAGAGTCCTCAAACACATCTTTATATCTTCTCTCTGTTATAGCATCCTCAAAAATCTCCATCTTAGCTAGACTGTCCTTAGCCTGTTTATATTTTGTAAGAAGTTCCTGATTCACGGGATTCTCCTTAACCACTATTTTCTCTACCACTGAATCCCTGTATATTGTATCATATTTTACTTCTGGTACTGGTTTCTCCACTACAAAATTTTCAGATTTAGCAGGGATTTCTATGTTTTTCTCTACTACTGGTCTGGTGATGAACATATAAGCCAGTATTACTATGATTATGTATGGAAATAACTCTCTAAAATTCATCTTAATTCTTTCCAGTTGACATAAAAGTGAATCTCCCAGTGTTAAATGATGCAGGGTTATTATCTACTGTTCTCTTAGACTTAGCCCATACTGGGAATAACTCTATATTAGCTTCTAGATAATCCTCAATTAATTCCCATTTTCTACCTGCATCTTTATTAGTCTGACCTACTAAATCCTTTATCATATTCCTGTCTACAGGTGTGGAATCTTGGTTATTCTTACCCACCATTCCAAAAGAAGTGAGGTTAGTGTTTACCTCATAGAGATAACGTGCATAAGCATAATCAGCTACAAGTGATTTAAGACCATCATGTACATAAGTAAGCCCCTCTACACTAAATTCGCCACCATCTAACAGTGTAGTATATTCAGCAGTTTCTGTATTAGAAATTACATCAAAATAAAAAGAAACCCCTAATACTTCCCTTAAATCTGTCATAGCTTGGGTAATACTTTTATTTACTTTATCATCATCATATCTTTTACTGATACTCTTCAACTCACTGAATTCAGTATGTGTGATTAAATTATTCATCTGTTTTATCTTTTTTACTTCTTAATATTTCTACTCTACCCACGAATGGGTCTTTATAGTTATTCATCACCAGAGTTAGTATCTCTTCTATTTTATTTCTTTCCTCTTCTGCTTCCTCCCACATGATATCATTAATAGTAGAATACATTTCACCACTACTACCAAATAACCCATTATCAGAAGGGTTAATAAGTGTTATTGGTACATTAAATGCCTTAGCTATTGCCTTCTCTATTGATGTTTCTGTATACTTAAATAGTTCATCATTATGAGTGGAAGTCAAGTCCTGTAATTGCATGTTATCCTTAATATCACTTGAATTATCAGGTGCTTCTAATAATATCACACTATTAGCATTTTTAGACCCTCTCAGACTGTCTAAATCATTTTTAAACTGTCTTCTCTCATCATCTGAATTAAAGGGCTTAACCACCATTATCTTAGTGTTCAGGAATCCATCTGAAGTACCTTTTTGCTTAAATTCGGCAGCATTAATTTCAGCAACCATGTCTAACATCACGCAGTCACCATCAGGTAATGAATATACCTCATTCATATACTTCTGTATATGTACTACCTGTCCTTTATACTTATGTATACCACCTGCATTATCTATCTGCCCTTGTACTATCTCCTTATTAGGGTTAAATCTGTCAACTGTTTGAAACCCTTCTGGGTCTACTTTACCCTGAGAACCATCCCAGTTATTGTATACCACATATTTACCGTTATAATCCTTATCATCTTTCTTCCCTAATCGTACATTTTTAGATGGTATAGCTTCAATTGATGATACCTCTCCTTCTAAATTATAGCCCACACTTAAAAAAGCATTATTGTGTTTCCTGTATTCCCTCGCAAGTGTTCTAATCACATCATTTAAAGAGTGACCTTTCTTATTTACTATAATGTGACCGCCTTTGACTCCTTTACCCATAATAGCCTTAGAAGCTTTATCTATGCAATTTTTAGCAGTTACACTAGTAGAGATGAGATATTCCATAGTAGAAGGGTAGGAATTATCCTTACCCCAGTTATACACCTCATTTCTAAGGTCTAACTTAGCTTCTAGTAAGCTGTTTTTAATCTCTTTGAAATACATTTTCATATCTATGCTTCTTTATATTTAAAGATTTCAGTTATAAAATCTTGTTTAGAAGTTGCTTTAATGTTGGGATATTTCTCCCTTAATTCAGGCATCTTCATCTCTTTAAGTATCTCTCTTTCTACTTCCTGTTCAGTAGTATCTTCAAATTCCTCATCTTTACCTTCTACCATTTCTTTCCAGTTCTCAGGGTAAGCTTCAAATACTTTTATTCTGTCTGGGTCTATCTGTAAAAAATCGATTGCTAATTCATTGGTTATAATGTTATTATTTATCGTTTTGCTAGATTCTTTTGATAATCTGTAGTACCCATTATTCTTAATTCTAAAATCACTCATGTTATAATGTTTTTTTAAGTTAATTATCATCTCATTTAAAGATGAAGGACAGCTAACACATACCTCTCTACCTAACTCTTCCTTATAAGCACCTACTAACCCTCTTAGATTTTCCTGTTTAGTCATTAAGTGAAATGGTAATTCTAGTATGTCTTTTATATCCATATTATTTTTATGTTAAGTGTATATAGATTAAGCAGTGTAAAGGGTTAGTTTACCTGCTTAATCTCTATACATATTTTGTTGTTATTATACTACTGCTGTGAACAGTGCGTCTACAGTGTCCTTACTAGTACTGTAAGATGCTTCAGAAAAAATATTGAAAGGATATTCCTCATATTCTCCCTCTTTTGTACTAAGAGTAAACAAGATAGAACCCGAATTTTCATTAGTATTAGTAGTCATCTCTGATAATTGAAGTCCTGTTTCAATCCCTAATACTTTAAAAGCTTCCTCCTGGTTTACACCTTGGTATTTAGATTCATATACTACTACAAATCTTCCTTCTTTTAGTTCCTTAGCTGCTTTTGCATTACTTAATGAACTTGTAGCCATTCTACCCATAAAAGAGTGAGAGAACCCATCTATATCCTCTTCATTTGGGCTAAATTGCCCGCTAGCTGATGCTAGTTCTTTATACCACTCTATTTTATAACCTGTAGTACCATCTTTTAAAGTTAAGTTTGAAATTGTAGCACCATTCTTAGTAGTAGCCCCAAAATCAATATCTTCAAAGTTGATAATTACAGCCCTCTGCCCTGCTAAACCTCTTTTAGGTTTGTCATCACAGTTGAAGCTTATATCTCCTGATAATTTATTTATGCATGTCATTGTTATATCGTTTTATTTTAGATTGAAAGGGGAATCCTTTGACTCCCCTGTCTATCTTGTTGTTATTATACTAATGTGAATTCTACTATTTCACCAGCGTTTTGGATTGTTACACCTGATTTAGCTTTAACTCTTAAATAAGTCTTATCAGAAGTCTTATCATACCACATATCAGCTACTTCAGACTCATTTTCTAAGTCAGAACCTACTATGAAATTCTCACCTACAGAAGCTACTATTCTGTTAGTACCATCTAACCCAATTTGTCTTTTAAGCATTGCACCAGAACCACCTATTCTTAACACACCTTCATCATGTTCAGGCGTGTAGTGGTATAGGTTAGCATCTTTAAGTGCTTGGATGTATAAGTCAAATACATCATCTCCTACTAAGATTGAGAATTCTTTCTTTCTCTTTACTTTTGCAGGTGCAGCACTTCTTACATCCTCTACTATACTGATTACATTGCTTTTATTGATACCAGTAGCAACTGTGATACCTGCTGTATTACCATCAATTACATCAGAAGATGCATCTATCTGCTTCAGGAAACCATCAAATAAGTTGTTTACACCTCCTGCTGTATCACCTTGCCAGTATAATTCATCTAATTGTTCTGCAATAGAAGATAATTTAGTGTCTACTAATGCTTCCTCCCATTCTTTAGGGGTTTCAGCGTTATTAGAACCTGGTGCTAGTACTGTATTTGGGAATTTATTTTGTAAATCATCCTGACAGAACTCTTCATATACTGTGAAATTCTTTACTGTCAAAGTGACCAATTCACCTGTACTACCACCTGAAGGGGTTGCACAGCTACCTGATTGGATTGTAGCACCACCTGAAAAATGTGGTACTTCAGTTGAACCTTTAACACCACTCATATAACGTGCAAATTTTGCCACGTCACCTCCTGCAAATAAAGTTGCAGTTAATACTTCGTTTTCTCTACTTATGTAATCTGAGAAATTCTCTAAATTGTAAGCCATTTTTTATCGTTTTTTTTTTTGTTTTTAATTATTTTGCCTTTCTCTTTCTAAGGGCATTGGTTAGTGAGTTCCCGTTTTTGGAATTACTCTTATTGTTAATCACTGGTTCATTGTCTAATTCTGAACCTATCTCCTTTCTCAAAGCTTTTATTTCAGCTTGAAGAGATTCCTTCTCTTCCTTATTTTCAGCCTTGATTTCACTTAGAATAGAAGCTTTGAATTCTGTAAGCATAGCCTTGTAGTCTACTTCATCAGCATTAGCTTCTGCATCTACATCAGTAGCATCCTCTTCTTCTGGTGCAGGTATAATCTCTTTTACTTCACCATCTTCTACTATTACTTTACTTCCATCAGGCATCAGAATTTCTCCTTCTCTACCATCTACTTTACTTCCTACCTCTGGGGTCTCATTTTCATCCAGTTCTGGGAAGCTTACTTCCTCACCATTAGAGTCCTGTAATACAAGTGCTTTTAGTTTTGTATTTTCTTCCTGTGAACCACCCATGAACTCAGCAAAGGCTTTTAAAAATTTTTCTGTTTTTGTCATAATTGTACTTTTTTCATTTTCTTTTATTAATTCATCATTGTAGTATGCCACAGCTTTAAGTGATGAGTATGTACCAGTAGCTATACCCATTTCTGTAGCTTCCTGTGAACTCAGGAATGTTTCATTATCTAGAAGTCTTCTTACCGTATCTTCATCTACACTCATATATTCGCTGTAGAACTTGGTGAAGTTGTCTTCTATCTCTTTTAATTGTCCTGATACTGCTTCAAAATCTTTGGAACCACCTGCCATTTGACCCCAAGGCATATGAATCATAAATCTGTTTTGTCCTTCCTCTAAAAGCCTTATGTCGCCTGCCATAAAGATTGAAGCTGCTATACTGTAAGCCCTTGAAGCCTTGGTAGTGACAGGTAATTCGAGGTTTCTCAAAAATTTGAATATTGAAAGACCCGTGTCAACACATCCACCTTGTGAGTCTATAATCACTTCTACCTCTGTAGGGTTCTTATAGCCTTTAAACTGCCTAATAACCCCTAAGAGAGTGGCTTCCTCACCTACTACACCCTGAATGTTTATAATTGCTTTCATAAATGTTATCTATCGTATACTACTATATAGATAGATTCTCTCTATTTTTGCAATAAGTGAAATTTGGATTTCAGGTATTAAAAAACCCCCACAAATTAATGTGAGGGTCTCAGATAAGCTAACACACTACCTATAAATTCATTGGTATTAGAAAGGGGTGTAGACCATTCAGAACTACTCCACAGCTTACAGCAGGGTTCTTGCCTGCCTTAGCATATGCAAATGCATATTTTTGAAAGTCTATCCCAGTTCCTATTTGCATGGCAAATTTTCTATATGATTTTGAGAATAGCCACTCTATATAAGCCTGTGTATGTAAGTGACCTTGAACTACAGGCTGTTCTTCACTCTTATATTTTGTTTTAGCAGTACCACCTTCTCCATGGAAGTATAGAACATCATCTATCTCAGCTTCTACTACAAATACCCATTTCGGTGTATGAAGGACCTCTTTGTAATCTTTAATCCAAGCTTTTGGTACTCCTCCTGAGAATGCTTTCCGAAAACTCATCCTATCATGGTTACCTATGATTACAGTAGCCTCTGGGAAGGCTTCATAGTATCTATGTACATGTCTTATAGCTTCATCCAGTTCATCTCCTCCACCTAATCCATCAGGGTCAGTGTTATGATATGAGGAATAGTGATTATCTACTAAATCACCGATAAAAACTACTTTATTGCAGCTGAAATCATTGTAAACCTGTATACAGTGGTCTAAATACTCTGGTAAGTCAAATGGTGCATGTAAATCACCTATCACTAATACTCTGTTTTTACCCTCTTCATACATAATGGGGTTATTCACTGTCTCATATACTACCTCATGTTCAGTAGTAGTCTCGTGGAAGTCTCTTATTTGTTTTATGAGTCCTCTTTCTTTGTCAGTGACTCTTATTACATTATTTTTTGTGTGTGGGTTGTTATTCATTTTCATAATATTTACTTTTTTATCTTATTCCATTTGTTTAATGGACATTTTTCATTATTAACTCTTATCTTTGCAGGTATATAACAGCTGCATTTATCACATGTATAGCCTTTTATTTGTTTGGTCTCAAAATCTGAATCAATTACCTCTAGCTTACTGTGAAATGTTTTGAAAGGGCAGGTTTGACAGATATTAGCCCTTTCCTTCTGTTCTGGGGAAAGGGGGTCTCCTTTAATCAGGGACCCCATCCCTTCTAAAATGTTTATTATTTTCATATTCATTAATTAGTCTTTAGAGGTCAGTATATAATACACCCCTACTACTACTATAAATGGGTCCCATACATAGACTGTAAAGGTTGCTACTATCATTAACCAGATAATAGGGTGTATTTTAGGTAGTTTGAAATTTTTCATAGTTGTTTAGTTTAAAAATGTGTTAGTTATGTATTTGCTTATCACTGGGAACATATTATCATCATTACATTCCAGTACTTTGAGGTATATATTTATGGATAAATAAGAAGGTTTATCTACTTCTATACTTTCTTTCAGGTTCACCAAGGCATTTAGATAAGTCACACATTCAAAAGAGTTATTTATATCCTCTTGAATCTGTTCTTTTATCTGGTCAGGGTCAGCACCTATATGTTCTTTTAGACACCCCATTCCAGAGAAGTCTATTATGTAATTATTCTTTATTATTTCCTTTATCTCTATATTCATCTTATCGTTTTATTTAGATTCCCTACTATTTTGATTATCATTCTGGTACTGATACCAAATTGCCTACATAATTTATCATATCTCTCTGTCTTACTCCCTTGAAGAGAGTGAAAGGTTTCAAAGATTTCAAGGTCTCTCACTATTTTAGGAGTGGTTAAATCATTTTTGATGAGTTTTACTACTACATCAATATTCCTATTTACGAGTTCATATTTTGTCATTATTTTTTTAATATTTTTCTAATGGTTCTGATTGAATTAATCATGTGAAGTTCTTTATAAAGTTCAAGTATTTCCTTTTCAGTGAACCCATCCTCATAGTATCTCTTCTTAATGAACCTCTCTATTTGTGAAGCCTGTTCTATGTTCTTTGTATAATAATCTCGATTACCTATCTGTGTTTGAAGGTCTGATTCATCCTCTAACAGGTCAGCATAAGTAGTAGATTCGCCATCTTCATCCCTAAGTGTATTATCTAGGCTTATATTTTTAGTAAACTTCTCTACAAATGTTCTCATCCTTCTAAATACTGCCCTACTTACATATGTCTTGAATGAAGCCCCTTTCTCTGGGTCATACAGTTCATCAGCCCTTACTAGAACTAAAAAACCCTCTTGTATAAGGTCATCTCTAAATCTCAGAGGGAATGCTTCTGAGATGTCTTCTAATAGTGGTATATATTGCGTTAAGTCTCTCATTTTATTGGTTTCTAGTCTTTCTTTTATATTTTTCATTATGCTGATATTCTTTCTGTTATTTGGTATATTATTTTTTGAAGGTCTTTAGCTGATTCATTGCCAAGGGCTTGTATAGCTTCTTTCAATGCATCTTGGTACATATCACTATATGACCATATATATCCTGCATGTGTCTTTATTTTACCCCCACAGCATAAGCTTATACCAGAAGTAGATACTCCTTCTATTGCTTCCTTAGCTTCATTAGTGGTTCTGAATACGTTGATTATATTTAATGTGTCTTTATCGTATTGATATACTCTTTTACTCCTTCTTATATTTACCCCATTATGCCTAAGGTTCTCAGAGTATGTACACCATTGTAGATTGTCTATGTGATTATTAGACTTGTCTTCATCAATATGATTGATAATAGGGTATTTATACTGTGCTTTAAAGGTCTCCATTACTAGTCTGTGGACATTTCTAGTAAGAGAACCAAAATCATTTCTAATACAGACGTTTAAATAACCTCTTGAAGTAGTTCCTTGTTTAAGAATTCTACCCCCTATTTCTACTTCTCTACCCTTTACATCTGTAATTGTTCTCAGTAAGCTTCGGACTCTCCCAAAATTGCTTACTTCGTAATTTGGGTAGCCTGAAATTTCCTTCCAAACTTCCTTTGTTTCATTTTCTGTGTGTGTGTTAGTCATCATAGTCATAATATTTTTAGTTTTTAGTGGGTTTTTTGCAGTTACCCTCTGCCTTGTTATTCATTAAAGTGTAATATTTTAAGTTATTTTTAATAAGTTTACACATCTACTTATAATATAAGGGATAAGCCAAGATAGTCAAGACAGTCAAGACTAAAACTCTCTATATCCCTTGTTATCTATATATAAATATGTAGCTATTCCCTAAAAGTTATATTTTGTAGAAAAAATTTTTACTTTTTTTTCAGTACCCTTGTGAATTCGCCAAAATTAGGATACCTTAGGTAGGTGTGTAAAGCTAATCAGTATGTAAAAGAACTCTCATTATTTATATTGGTACAAATATAAGCATTTATTATATAATATCCAAATACTATAAGATATTTAAATGGAAAAAGCTTTTTTATCATAGCTGTTTTCGTTATAGCAAATATACGCATTTAATACATACCTCCAAAATTTGTTAAGGAATCCATCACTAATAGTGTTTTTGTAAAATGTCGCTTAACATTGCTTCTATACTAGTAAAAACAACATTCATATTTTAAACGTACATTACATCTATGAATCAGTTATTTTTTTTAGTTTTTTTATGAATTCGGGATTGTCTTGAAGCTTACTTATACCCCTTGTATACAGTGCATTAATGGACTGGTTAGATTTATTATATTCCTCAGATAATATTTTGTAGGGAACTACATTATCCAGACCTATACCCATTCTTTTAATTACAATATCACTCCACATCTCTTTCTTCAAGCTATCTTTTATCAATTGGATTAGTTCATCTTCAATATCTCTGTGTTCTGTCTCATCATCAGCTGCTAGGGTGTTCTCAAAATAATCCACATCATCACTACTTCTAATCATATCAGTGAATACATTACAAATAGTATTGTTTTGACTGATAGGTATTGAAATGATGTCCTTATCAGTTATTTTACTGTGGTTATTTAGTATTATCATATTATTCCTGATAGCATAAGAAGCAAACTGCGAGAACCCATTATTACCTCTATCTCTATCATAGCACTTGTAAGCCTTATACAGCCCCTCTAAGGCATAACTAATAAGATTAGATGTACTATGTCCAGTAGTGTGAGAAAACTTACTCACTAGCATCAGAACCATTGCAAATTGGCTTCTAATTATCTTATCTTTGTTTTTTTCTTTATCATTGAACATGTTTTCAAGTTCTTTTTTTGATATACTGATGTGGTTTTCTCTTAAATATTTGTATTCTCTGTCTTCCATTGTTTCTATTTTAATATAAATAGTCTCAAAAGGCTAAAAAGTCAAGAGATTTAAAAATATTTCTAATGAAAAAACCCCCACAAATTAATGTGAGGGTAAAATCTAAAATATGAAAAACGTATTTAAAAGCCTTCTAAGCCACTTGCAGTCTCACTCTGGTCTTCTTTGAACTCTTTGAACTCTTTCTCTATCTGAGTTAAGCTTTTAATGGTCATTGTAGCCATTATAGAAGTTCCCGTGTAATAAAGGTGAACTACTTTGCTGTTATCAGGGGATAATAGCATCAAACCATAGGCATAATTATTTCTCTCCCAGTAATGGGGGTACTTCCAGTTTTCATTTTCTAAATAAACTTCATAACCTTTCTCTAGAAGCACATTAGCTGTTTGTTCTAACGCTAAAAAACCTGCCTGACCAGTGAAGCCTTGACCATAATAATCATTACCTATAAAGTTTACTCCTACAAGAGAGTTATCATCAGCTTCAAATGATGCTTTACTCTTGAATACCTGCCATTTAATCTCCTTTCCGAAGTATATATCCTTATACCTCTTTTTGTTCTTCTTTAACTCTCTCATAGCTTCTGATGTGGTCATACCTTCAGTGAAGCCCTTATAAAGTTGAGTTTGACCCATTGTAATAATGGACATTAGCATTGTTATAATAATCAGTATTTTTCTCATAATTTTTTATTATTTTATATATTAAATTTAGCTGAATACTTCTGAATTATAGTTTAGTGTCATTTTTTTCAATGCTAATTTTTTTTCAAATAACTCGACAAAATAATTGAAAAACATATTGAATGAATAATTGTCACAAATTTCAGCATAATCTTTATCTATCTCATCTACATCACCATCAATCTCATAACCTTTCATTATCTCTTTGGTTTGAGAATGACTTTCAATAATGTGGTCATATTCCTCATCAGTGAATGCATTATATTCCTCTCTTCCATCAAAAGGTATATCAACTGCACCAGTTAAAAACTTGATTGAATCACTGTTTAACCATTCGTTTACTTGTTCTGTTTTTGTCATTTCTTCTGTTTTCATAATTTCTCTTTTTTTTTATTTATTATTCATTATTTCCCGTCTGAGGCAGTTGTCAAGTAATCCTTGATAACTCTTTTTTTTTTTATTTTTGTTTGGTACAAAACAACTTTGATTATTCACCTCTAATGTTATCTTAACGTTATGTCTTTTTAATAAGTTTACACAAAATTGAAAAAATATATAATTAAGCAGTTGTTTTGATACCCATTTTAGACGCTTCAGCATTCATCACCTCTCTTACTATCTCTTCATCCTCTGGATTGCAGTATAACGCATCAAAACAATATGCAACTTCTATGCCATCTCCTAATAATTCTTTTATAACATTGGTCATTAGCGTAGTTTCATCAGTAAATAACCTCTTTGAAGTATCTTTATGCGGTGCATCCTTCTTGTTCTTAGGTTCTCTTAGCTTCTCTATCTTTAAGTAATGCATCATATTAGGTTCTTTTTGCATATAATAAGCATGAAGTTCTTTGTGATTAGTAACCATATCCATCCACTTCATATTGAAATAAGATAAATGGGCTTTTTTCACTCTACTTCTCTTCTGTTTATAATCTACATCAGCAGGTTTAACCCCATATAATTCTTGGGCTACCTTATCATGGGTAATCCCTTCTATATTGAAACCTCCATACTTAGCCTGTGTAGCTATATTTGGGTGTAAGCAGCTATAATCACATTCTACAATAGGTCTACCATTCAATTTAATCAATGGTCGAAGCACCCTTGGCATCATATTGAAATTATCATAGACTCTACCACCTGAATTCCCATCTTTTACAATAGGTGTTTTAATGGTATCTCTTACCTGTTTGAATATTTCTAGATACTCATGGACAAAACAGTACTTTTTAGGGTCATAGGAAGCTTCTTTTTTGCTGTGACCCTTGGGTATTTCAATCAGTAGCTTACCTTTCTTATTTCTAAATGTTCCTACAGAAGCTACCTCTCTCAGTTTTGCTAGTACTTCCTCCTCAGAAGGGAATGTAAGATAATGAGATATTCTGAAACTGTTTCTACCTATTTCTGAACTAAATAATCTCTTCATATTTTCGTTGAAAGTACCAGTTCTCTTAGCCCTTACATATCTCGTTTCGAGTGTGTAAGTCTCTTTACCACAAAAGAAATACTTCTCAGTAAGCCTAAATTCTGTGGACCTTACCCCCTTAACATATCCTCTATCAGATTTCTCAATAATATTATGTTTGATTAAAAAATCCTGTACCCTCTTATATTGACTCATCTTCTTTCTAGATTCCTCTGCATTAATTATTTTGTACCCTAATGAGGTCATATAGTCAGTAGCTTTCTCAGCTATAATGTGCGTGGCTTTGAAATTATCCAAATACAGATAACAAAGTTCAGTGGCAGTATCTACATCAGGATGAATAAGCTTCAAAGTCTTCTTATCCTTCTGAACTAACCATTTAAACTTAGCGTTTATTTTGTTCTTTGGTATTTTTACGGTGTGTTTCGCCCCTTGTAGTATTGATATTTCTTCTGGGGTTAAATCGTATTCTTCTGTGTAGTAGGCTAATAGCCTTAAAAATTCATTTTCTGTCTTCATTTTTGTGTGAAATTATTTGGGTATTCAGTTATTATTCTGGGTAGTTTAAACTTCTACCCAAACCCCCAAAGAAGCTATCTTCAGGGGTTTCATCTCTCGATGAAGAAGTGATTTAGGAATCAGGGTTTACTCCCTCTGTTCTTAGTGTAGCCTTTAAATTCTGCCAAAAACTTTAATAGGTTTACACTCATTTACTGGCAAATATACAATAAATATCTAGATGTTCCAAATTTGTTAAATCTCATTTTTACCTGAGAGGAATTACTCCATAGCTGTATTGAAAATCTTTATTCTATATATTAACTTTCAAAAGTCAAAAAAATCATTGTTTTTGTAATCCTATTACTTCTAAAAACAATACTGAGATTAAATATAGCGAAACCTCTTTTTTTTTTGGCTTATCATCTATGTTCTGTCTAAATCATCTAATACTATCTTATTATCTATTATATAAATATGTAGAATTATAGTAAAGTTCTAATTAATTTATAATTATTTCAATATTTATATCTAATCATCATTTATGTTGTAATATCTATAATATCTTATAACCCTTACCAGAACTACCTTTAACCTCATTTGATACCCTTTTTTTTAGATAGAATTCTCAAAGAACATTTAATCAATTTATCTATTAAATCTAATTAATTAAGTAATTTCAATATTTATCTATATCTATATAAATTTATATATTTAATATTCATCTAATCTAAGTATTATCTATATTAAATTATATATCTATCATCATTTATGTTGTAATTATAGAATACAGTATAAGCCCAGTAATAGTATACACTTAACCCATAATTACCCTCCCTTTTTTAGACAGAATTCTCAAGGAATATATTATAATAGTAGGAAAACACATAATAATGTTTTAAATTCATTATATATTTGCACTATGGTAATCTGTAATACACAAAAAGAATACACTCAGTACATAGAAGAGACACTGAAAAGGTTAGAATCTATTAGTGCTAAGACTTCTGGTACTTATAACAATACCAGAACTATGTATAGACCTAAGCCAAAGAGAAAGAAGATAAGTAACCAGATTGAAATGTCATTCTAATGTTAGACTTATTTGGAAACACTGATGAAGTAAAGACCTCTAATAATTTCAAACCTGTTAGGGGTTATGAGGGGTTATATGCTGTCACTAGAGAGGGTAAAATACTTTCACTACCCAGAACATACAAGATGTGGAATGGTGCTATTAGAAGAACTCCTAGAAGGTATATCCAAACAAAGAACAGAGGTAATCATAGGGAAACCGAATATGCTGTATTATCCAAAGAAGGTAAGAAAACATATCACAAAGTAGCACACATAGTAGCTGAAGCTTATATACCAAACACTAATAACTATTCTGATGTGATTCATTTAGATGAGAATGGAATGAATAATAGAGTATCTAACCTTAAATGGATACCCTAACACCCTCTCAGGCTTTAATATAGAGTCATACAGAGACTTTCTATTAAAATCTATATACTTATACCACAAATTAATTAGACTCTCTTAGAAGCTATTTAAATGCTATTAGAAACAAAGAACCCCACATAAGTAAATATATAGGGTAAGGATGTCTACAAATGTAAACAGCTACTTCATAAGTATTATTTAACGTGGTTAGCTATCTTATCATAAATATCATTAAGTTCCTGCTGCTTTATTCCCAGATACCTTCTGGTGATTGAAGCTGATGTATGATTAAAGAGTTCTGAGAGGTACATTAAAGCCCTGTCTGATTGATTATCTACATTCCATACCATTCTACCAAATGTCTTTCTAAGGCTATGAGAAGTGATGTCAGACCCCTTAAAGTATTTCTTCATTAACCTGTTAACCTGCTGTGTAGAATAAACAGAACCTTTCTGAGACCTAAAAGCATAGAATTCACCTTTCTCATCTTCAAAGTATTTGAGGGCTTCATGTATGTTTATATTCACTTTCATAGTTCTATTCTTACCTGTCTTACCCTCTTTGATAGTGAGTACATCCTGTCTAAGCTGATTGAATGTGAGGTTCAATAGGTCTGATATTCTTAACCCTAAATTAGTTCCTGTGACTATGAGTAATCCAAAAACTTCATTATCACCACCTCTGATGAGTTTATTCCCCACTGTTTGTGCTTTATCATAATCTATATAAGTACTTCCTGTCATATTCTCTATTTTAATGATTATTTACAGCAAATATAAAACATTTCTGAACATTATACAAGAGAACAACGGATTAATTTACTATAAACACAGGGAATGTTCACTTATATCATTTCTGAACATTATTTATTTTGCTTAAAAAACTTTGTTATTTGCTTTATATATTGTATTTTTGTAGTGTGTGAAGTTATTCGGTACGAATAATATTAAAAAGCCCTGTGTGTAGCCAAAAGCATTCAGGGCTTCTTTTTTGACCCCATTATTAAACTAAATCTTAGTGGAAGGGTATCTCAAGGGGGTTTTTCAAGGTTTTTTCAAGGTTCATTCATAACTATCTACCCATTTAAACCACTCTCTATCAATAATATACAGGGGTATTCTACTATATAATTAACTACTTACTTAACCACTTACTTAATCCTTATCATACCCCTTATCTTTAGCCTGTAATAAATTGCTTTGTTGAAGTGTTTTTATTAGCCCCTTATTACTATCAATTAAATGAGTTATTTCACCCCTTAGATATTTTATCTCTCCTGTTTGTTCTTCTAGTCTTTTTTGAAGCATTGGATATTCGTGTATTATTTTCTGTAATAGTTGATATTCCTCTTCATTGAATTCCTCTGTTATTGTTTCTGTATTGTTTTCTTCTGCGGAATTATCATCTTCTTTTTGAGTCTTCTTTTTGAATCTTCTTTTTGCTTCCTCTTCTATTGGATTTTTCCACTGATTAAGAAGTGTTTTAGGAATGATATAACTCTTTCCCTTCTTTTTGAGACCTTCTTTCTTACACCTCATTGTCACTGCCCTTGTAGTGATGTTTAGTTCTTTAGATGCTTCTTTTACTGTATACATAAGGAAGTATTTGGAAGCAAAGATAGAGAACTTCTTTTTAATTACTTCTTTTTGTTTCCTTTTACTTCTTTTTGAATACTGTTTTATACTTGTTTTTAAGCCCTTATAATTGACCAAGCTATATATAACTATCATTTTAGTTGAATAATTGCTGAGAGATAAGATAGAGTGTATTTGTTTCTCCTTCTGAAATATTATGTTTTATACTTGTTTTTAAGACCTCTGGAATCATCTAATAGGCTAATAACAGGGGATATTTAGTAGTATATATATATATTTCTTTGTAGTCTGATTTTATGAATCTAAAAGAAATAAATTAGATAATCATTTTAAGAGGGTTTTAAGAAAGGTTTGTGAATTAATTGATATAGTATAACAAAATTACTATAAAGTCTCTCAGATTGAAGATATATAGGCTTAGGAAGAGGATTAGAGGTGTATTTTTGAGTCAGTCTGTAATAATTAAAAAATCCCCTACCAGAATTAACCAGTAGAGGACTTTTACATCACACATTTTCTTATATATTAAAATCTAGCCTTCTCTTGGATAGAAACTGACCTTTGTGATACTTCTGAAATTTCATCAACACCTACTATTGGATTAGGTAGACTTCTATTAGCTTCTGCCATTTTAGCCCCTAGTAAATCATAATCTATCAACCCACTTGGTCTAAAATCACCTATTGGACTACCACCTTCTGCCATATTCACAGCACTTAATAAACCACCATATTTAGCAGTAGATTTTTTATTTATCACAGCTTCATCACCTTCTAATTCACCATAAGGGGTCTTAATACCACCATTTGCATGAGAATTACCCTGTAATAGACCACCCTTAGCAAACCTTCTACCACCACCTGAATCCTGTTCTGTAGCTTTATTAATCTTCTGGAATCCTGCTACTGTTTGGGCTGCTATGGATGCTAATGATATACCCATCTGAATATTATTATAACCTATCCAAGGCATACCAAAAGTAAGAGGTGAAGCCGCCAAAGCCTTAGCATTAGCTATCTGAGTTTGAATGATTATTCTGGAAGCTGCTATACCTTTCTCAAATAAAAGTGCTGCTTTTTGTGCTGATGCATCTTCACCTACTAATTGATTTAGAAGTCCAGATAAACCTGATGCAATATTTAACCTAGCATTAGCTACATCTTCTCTCATTTGAAGTTCTTCCTTAGCCCTCTTCTCTTTATTCTTAGCCCTTTTTTCAGCATTCTTATCTTCTATATCAGTTAGTTTCTGTTGATACTGTTCTTCCAATAGTGCCATGAGTTCTTTTTTCTTCTCAGCATCTACTTTCATCTTCTCTATCTCTGCTTCATCCTCCTCTTTCTGCTTATCTAAGGCTAAAAGTTTTCTTTCTTCATCAGTCTCTAAACCTGCTAGATAAATTTCTTCCTCTAGTTGTGCCTTTCTAGCATTAAAATCTTCTATTGCTGCTAGTTCCTCTTCTGCTATTTGTGCTTCTTTAGCTTTCTCTTCATTCTTTAATTCCTGCTTAGCTATCTGGAATTCTTTCTCTGTTAAAAGTTCATTATCTCTCTTGTATTGAAGTAGTTCTAATTCTTGTGCATTCTTATCCTTAATGAATTGGAGTTCTTCCTGAGATGTTTTCTTTCTAGCTTCTGCCTTAGTTTCAAAGAGAGTTATTTCATCCTCCATTAGTTTAACTGCTGAATTTATAGCTTCCTGTTTAGCTTTCTTTCTAGCATCTGCATTAGCCTTTCTCTCAGCTGCTTCCTTATCATTAGCAGTCTTTCTAATTGCATTAAGTTTGTTTTGTGCTTCCTTTGTTTTAGATGCTTCCTCTTCAAGTGCTTCATCTATCTCTGCTAACTTTCTAGCTATCTCTGCCCTCTCCTCATCAGAGGTATCATTAGCCATCTGTTTTAATTTAAGAATACGGGCTTCCTGTTTAATTCTCTCTATGTTTCCTTCTGCTATTAATTGTTGTGCTGTTATTGCTTTCTTAGCTGCTTCTATTCTTTCCTCACTACTTTTGGTCTGGTCATCAGCTATTTTATTTTGTTCTTCAAATTCTTTTTTTAATTTGGATTGTTGAGTGATAAACTTAGCCTCAGTCTTAGATAGGTTCTGTTTTATAGTCTCTATTTCTTTACCTCTTCTAATAGCTTCACCAAATGACTTTTTAAGTTTTTCACCAGTAGATGCCATATCATTGAAAAAAGCTTTAATACCACCCCCAGAGAATAATTTAACTAGTGACGTACCTACTTCCTCAATTACACCTTTTATTTCACCAAATAATTCTTTAAGAGGTGTAAGAACCATATTCACCTTATTGATACCATCCTGTGTCTGGCTGAAGTAAGTTATCAAAGAACCTAAGGCTAATACTATAAGACCAATTCCAGTCGAAGCTAATGCTATTCTAAACAGTTTCATAGCACCAGTAGATTTACCTACTACAATAGCTGATAATCTTTGTGCTGCTGTCATAGCCTGAGTTCCCCTAGTGTATAATTCCTGTGTTCCAGTAGCTTCTAAGATTGAATCCCTATAATTACCTACATTCATCTTCTGTTTTACTTGTGCATCCTGATTACTTTTCATAAAATCAGTATTCTCATTAATCTTTGAATTAATCTCCTGTAGTGCTTTCTCTCCTTCCTCAGTGGTAGCATTTACATCTCTTCTAGCTTTCCTTAATGCCTTGTTATTTGCTTCTGCATCACCTAAGGACTTCACTTCTTTGTTTAGTTCAGAGGTTAACCCTTTGATAGCAGTAGATACTTCTCTGAGTGTTTTCTCTTGACTTCTATAAGTAGCCTTTGTTTCTTTTAAGTCTACTGCATTCTTAATGAATTGAGATGAGTTCTCCTGTCCAGATTCTTTGAGTTCTTTTTGGGCAGTTTGCAGTTTGTCCATTTGACTCTTAGTAGCTTTCATATCTGAAATTAGCTTATCTGTATTTATGCTTAGTTCTGCAATTTTTATAGTTTCCATTTTGTGATGTCTTTTTTTATTGGTTTATTTCTATTAGTACTCCTGAGGATAACTTCCCTCCTGCACTGTGTTTAATCTTATTTAGGTAGTAGTACTTCCCTGTTTGCTTTAAATACTTCAATTTGAATAGGTCTAAATCATGTACATCAATCAAACTGAGATTTAATGTGACATCTATCTCCTTGAATCTATTTATTACCAATTTGTAAGCAGGGTAATAAGTATCTAAGAAGTACTGCATACTCATGTTTTCCAGAGTTAAATAAGGGATTTCATCAGTTATATTGATTAGGTTAGCATCATTGAAGTACTGTGCAGAAAATGATTTATTTATTCTCTTTATCCTGAATGTTTTTATAGGGGAATCTTTCACTTTGATTACTTCCTCACCATCCTCTGTCTCTTTCTCCCAAACTGGGTGCAGGTACATAGTTTCATTCCTGTACTTTATACCAGTAGTAGGTATCTCATAAGGACTATCAAATAGGGATTTTTCAGGTTCTAGATTTTCATTATCTAAAAGAAGTGAACCATCATGTGTAGGTATTACTATATCCTCATGGTATGAGTAAGTAGCCTTGTTTTCTTTGGCATAAGGTACACCATACTTCTCCTTACTAACCCCATCCAACTTATCAGACCAGTCTTCAGCATTATTTTTATCAGTTAGTAAGTCCATAAACTGAATGAACTCATAACCATCTGTATTCTTAGCAGGTCTAAATATTAGACCGTATCTCTGCATTACATCCTTAATAAAGTCTACCTGAGGTAAATCTCCCATCATCTTATTAAAGTCTATCAGGAATCCTCCTGTGACCACTGAGATGCTTACAGAAGCTTCTACTGTATAGTTTACATTATAAGTAATATTTGAACTACCATCTTCTATCTCAGTCTCAGTAGGACCACTAACAAAACCAGTATCATTAGCTGTGGTAGTGATGTAAAATTCATCACCTGGTTCTACTGATAAATTCACCAGTAGACTGACAGAACTTTCCCCATGATTTAATACCTCTGATTTGATAGTAATATCATTCAGCACTGCCCTAATTGTATAGTAACCAGTAGTAGCTACACTGTAAGTAGTATCTATAAGTATTTCAGTACTCATAGTCTGATTGAATGTTATTACTCCATTACTTCCAAAAGTGACCCTACTATCATTGAATGTGGTATCAAAACCTAATGTATTGAATATTGTAAAAATAGGGGTATTACTATTTTCTAAATAAGAAGCTGTATCAGTATCATAACTACCAATAGAGTTGACAGTAGGTGTAATATCTTCCACTTCATATCCCTGAGGCGGTGTGACCACTTCACTTCTAAAATCTGTATTGTTTTCAAAGAATTCACCTGTATAATTTACATCTAATTCAGAGAATATCTTATCCCATAAAGTATGAGTATATACACTTGGAACTTGTCTTTCTGCCCTTATGCCACTTATGAACTCTTCATCAATAAAACGACCTAAGGCATAGATATAACCCTCTGTATTATCAAAGCTGTTTAAATAGTTAGCCCTTGACAGGTAGTGGTTTAAATCAGAATAGTCCAAAGTTGAAAGAGTTTTACCCTTCAATTTTTCAGCTATGTCTATCACCCCATCATAAATAACCACTTCATAGTGACTGCCAGTAGATTTCACCTCAGTATAACCCTTTATGATAAGAGGAATACCATCTACCACATAATCACATGATAATTTAAGATAAGGGGAATCACTCATATTACCAGATACCCCTAAGAAGTTGAATACTCTTTGATTTCTGGATGTCTTAGGAAGCTTTACAGTCTGAGAATATGAACTCTCTCTACCCTCTGCACTCCCTAAATCATTAATCTGAATGGTTCTTCTTATAGTATTTGGTATTAGGTCTACCTGCTTATTTTCTATTCTTAATATTTCTTCCATTTTATAATGTTTGTGTATTTATTTCTGGAAGCTGTATATCCACTTGTAATTGATTAATAGCCTTCTTATTAGCATATGTAAACCCTTTACTGGTCAGCTTCACTTTAATCCATTCACCATTTTGGTAAGGTGATTCCTCACTCCACATCCAGACTACAGGGGATGTGACTAGTGATACTAAATGGTCTTTCTCATACTCAGTAACTGCTGTTCTAAGCTTTAAACCTCTCTCACCTGCTTTACCAGTGATTCTAGTTATACCTTCCTGATTACCATATACATTATTAAAATTGTTTGTGTTAGTTCTATCAATTTCAGAACCTGAGTAATCCTTTTTATACCACTGATTGAATAACCAGTAAGAGTAAGAACCATCAGAATTAAACCACTTCAAATACTTACCACATTTATTAGCTTTCTTAGTGAGTTCTATCACTGCCTTATTTACTCCTGATTCCCTTATAAATAATCTACTCATCATATCTGGTAATTCTAATATCCCTGATGAGTTAAAGTTAGAAGCACCCTTATCTATGAATAATCTGTAAGGGTTATCATTAGAAGGGCTAAATGCATTAGTTATCTGTTCAGTTCTCTCATTTTTAATAGTGATTGAGTCAGTAGAATCTAAATACTTGAAAGGAATCTCCATAGGATAGCCCTCAAAATAGGTTAAATAATAATTTATACCATCTTTAGAGGGTAGCATTAGCTGATAAGGGTTAGTTAATTCTATATCACCATACTGCTTAACTGCTTTATTAAAAGTGTATGTAGTATTAGAAGTAGAAGTAGAACCATCACCATAGGCTGTAATCTCTACATCAATAGCCTTATACAGTGACTCATCTGAGAATCCCCACCCTGATAGTGAATAATCTATATTATCCTCAAATTTATTCCCATTTATAATAGCTTTCACCACCTCTCTCATATTGAATAAATAGTCCCCCTGTGGGTCTGGGTATATTGTAAAATTGTATTTATTATCTATATTGATTAAAGCCCTATCATCTGATGTGTATGAGGTATCAAAGTGTAGGTATGAATCATTATATGCAGGGTATATTCCTGAAGGTTCTTTCTGTATTGTTATCATTATTTCGTGTATTTTTGACTTATTGCGGTTATTCTTAGTGTAATCTCTTCTACAAATTGTTTAGCATGAAATTCACTGACTTTACTTATTATATAATCCATTCTAGAAGGGGTTAGTACTTCCTCATATATAGGTAAATGTGATTCATCTGATGTACCCTCTCTAGCTATCTTTATTGCAATAGCCCATGCTAAACCAGAAGCATCTAAAGATAGAGAGTTAATTCCTCTATCTTCTACCCATTTCTGAATAGCACTTACTGGGGGTATTTTACCCTTAGGTCTACCTGCCAAATAGGGATAACCAAATAATTCTATCTTATTATCAGTGACCTTAGATTCTAACCCCTCACTAAATTGACCAGTAACCTTCTTTCCTGATTCCTCATAAACTTGAATAATATCATCTATAAGTAATCTTACTTCATCTTCTAATATATCTCTACTACTAATCATTAATTACTAATTCTATTATTAATATAAATTATATACATCATTTATGTTGAAATTATTTAAAACTCAATGAGACTAGTAATAATCACTAATCCCATAGATTTCACTCTATTTTTTTAGAACAAATCCTCAAGGAATTTATACATCAATTACAGTATATTTCACTGCTATCCCATCCAGATTCATATCAAATAAATTGATTACCTCAGTAGTATTCCATGATTGTATATTTAGGTTCTCATCACAGGCTATACTCTCAGTAATTTGTTTAAGAGTTGAATCTATCAGGGGCTTAATATGTTCTACATATCTACCCTCATAATCTTGGTCAAAATCAGAAGCTTTTAGCAGTAAGAAACTACCTGAATAATTCACTGCTACTGGATTATTATATTCATCAAATTCATTAGCAGTCTGAACTGGGTCTAAGAATAGGAATGTATTATCATTGTCTACCTCATTTAATAAGTTCTGATAGTCTCTCCTAGCATATTTGAATATCCAGTTATTAACTTCTGCTATATCTTTAAGTTTGTTATACATATCTTTTAATCTGTTTTAGGTTCTTTAATTTTATTCATATCATGTTCTATATCCCCTTTTATTTTATCCATTCTAAGTCTATTGAATACGGTCAAATAAGGAAGGCTTAGTATCTCTTCATACAGTAAAATATTCCCTTGGGCTAATTTGTCAATAGTAGGAAGTATACCCATCACTGACAGTCTCTCAGAACCCTCCACAGCTTCCCATTTATAATCTGAATGTTCTGGTATCAGTTCCCGTTCTTCCATGTGTATAAGGTTCTCTAATTGCTTAGTTATGTAATTATACATTCCATAGAATTCAACTACTTTTAGATTCAGGAACTCCTCTTCATCAACCCCCTGCATATATTTAAATACCTCAGGTAGAGAATCTGAATCTCTTATGATTTGCTTTATACTCTCTACTTCCCTGAAAGTCAAATCTTTTATTTCATGTTTAGTTGGCGTAGGGTCTAAATACTTTAAGAGGTTAGTGTATCTCTCAATCTCACTACCTCTTATCTCTAAAAAATCTCTCAGTTTGTAATTCTTTATCTCCATTTACTTAACCATTTTTAATCCGAACCTGTGTCTACTACCATTCCTTCTAGACTCCTGGGCTATTGCTAAGGACATCACTATATCATCGTGAAAACCCTCTGCTGCTGCAAATCTTATATTCCCATTAGGGCTGATATTCATCTCAAATACCTCAAGTTCTGCCTTTAAAATCTCATCATCTGGAAGCTTTATATTTTTACCACTAAACTGGTTAAGTAGTTTATTAATTATTTCATTCTTACTCTTATTAGAAGTAGTGAACCCTTGAAGCTTTTTAAGTCCATACAGTTCCCTTAAATCATCAAATATTACCCCACCCATGTTATTCAGTTCTATCATGGTATTCTCTGGATTCCACAGCTTAATATTCTTCACTATCCTCTCCTTTAATTCAGGTGCTGACATCTTATTAAACCTGTCATAATAAACTAAGTTTGCTTCACTGTCTACCACTGTAAATACTGTGTAATCATTTCTTAATGCTAAATCTAACCCTGCATAGTATCTCTCCCCCTTCTTAGGAAGCATCAACATCTCACTTACACACAGTTCTTCAATATTTGGAATAATACTGCCACCTTCAACAAATTCGGCTAGATACTCCTGCCTAAACATCAAATCAGGCATGTTAGCCTTAGCTATCTCTATAATAGAGGGGTTTGCAAACGGATTTGTATAGCAGTTGAAATGATATGCTTTAAATCCTTTCACCCCACTTACACCTTTATAGTAGTACTTGTGAAACCAGTTACTTCTACCCTTAGGTGTACTAATTATAAGTAGTTTTCTACCTGCCACATTAAGCATAGGTAGTAGAATCTCTAAGAATGTAGCTTCCTTTATAAAAGCTGCTTCATCTAGAATCATATAGTTTACAGTCTCACCCCTTAGGTTATCCTCTGCTGCTGCACTCCTGAACTTTATTATACTACCGTTAGTAAACCTTATCTCAGTGTCTCCCTGTGTTTGTTTATAGCTGAGTATGAAAGGTGCATCACCTATGGTCTTTATTATATTTTTGTAGACTTTAGTGGTCTGAGATGATGTAGGACTCACCCACATTATAGTTACATCTTTTTTCTCTAAAGCCCACCTTATTGCCTGATTTTGGGCTAACATTGTCTTACCTGTTTGCCTTGAAGCATTAACTACATCAATAAGATGGGATTCATCAGCACATCCTTTATGTACTTGAATCTGTTTATCATAAGGTGTATATAATTGTACATTCATTTACTTCATCAATTTTGTAAGTTCCATCCTGATATAGGTAGATACTCCTATCCCTAAAGATTTAGCCTTACCTTCTATCTCCTCTCTCAGTTCCTTTGGTAATCTTACCAATACTTGTGCTGTATTTTTCATCGTATACATTGTATACTACTATATACATAACAGAGGGGTGTTTTTTACAATAATTGAATGAAGTACTTCATCTACTCATCATCACTCTCTTCATCTACATCTTCATCTACATCTTCATAATCAGCATTTATAATTGGTTTATTAGCATCCTTTAATTTTGGTGAAGCCCCACCCCACTCTACATTGAAAGTGTTAGTTATTTCTGTCTTTTGAGGTTCAAAGCTTCCAGTTAATCTACCCAGTACTTCTACTGCCTTATTCATATCTCTTGTAGACATTATGCCTTTCAGTCTATTGAATTTCTTATTCTCATCCTCACTGAGTTCATCTTTAAGGGCTAATTCTACCATCTCATCATAAATAGTAGCCACACCCTCTAATTTACTTACTAGCTTATCTCTCATTTTACCGTATTTTTTGTCGTTTTTTTCTTCCAGTATTGATATATACTTTGGATTCTTACTTTTAACTTGTGAGAAAGATGAATGAATAATCTGTCTCTTTTTTGAATTCTTAGGAATAGCTATATTTTTTGCGTCGCAATATGCTTTTAAGCCATCGAAACCGTTAGCGTAATAGTTATCTAAGACCTTTATTTGAAAGGGTGTAGCAGGTAAGTGTTTCTGTATTGCCATATCTTATAAATTATATAAATAGTATTCACTCTTTCTCCTTCTTACTAACCCATTCAATACCTTACCATCAGCTTTATTCCATCTACTGAATTGGTACTCTATATCTGGGTGTTTAGGGTCCTCATTTATTCTCTTCAACAGAGTTGAATCTCTAAAAGCATATACACCTACATTATAGGCAAAGCTTACTAGTGCTGCGAATTGATTCTGAGTTAATTCTGTCTCCACTGCATCCTCTACTGCATCCGCAAAAGTTTTAACCACTTCAAATAGTATTTCTTCAGCTTCTACCCTAGTGATTGGTTTATCACTCATCTTAACTCTCTCCCCATTAGGGTAGAAAGTGAACCCATAACCAATAGTAGGTACATTAGCACTATCCAAATAGGGATGATTCCTGTAACCTTCTAACCTCTTAATTAAATATAATCCTTCCTTACTTATCCTCATTTCTTCCTTACTATTTATGCAAATATCATCGTAGTCACAGCTAATACTATTACCACAGCTACTGCTATTATTACAGCATTTTTTTTCTTATTATCTTTTCCTTTCTTTACAGTATTTTTAGACCCTATAGAACTTCCTATATCACTACCTTCAGTTCTATTATCACTTTCCTCAGGTCTTCTTATTACTTCTCTTTTGTCATTTTTCATAATTGTCATTTTTATTTATTAGTTATGTGGCATTAATAAGAGACAACGCCTTTTCTTTATCTATTAAGTCAAATCCGTAAAAATTAGAGTTTTTACCAATTCTATAAGTTCCGTCTTTTAAGAGTAATAATAGTTCAGAAACATTTACTATCCATTGCTTTTCTACTTCCATAATAATAATGCCACATAACTGATAGTATAATAATAGCCCGTTATG
>Ga0307954_1000277_pt1 | contig 28393 bp, 28 predicted proteins | sample OrgLakmetagen437_FD_201822 | JGI IMG/M metagenome (GOLD analysis project Ga0307954, IMG submission 201822) | Saline water microbial communities from Organic Lake, Antarctica - #437 | ecosystem: Environmental > Aquatic > Non-marine Saline and Alkaline > Saline | place: Antarctica: Organic Lake... | reverse complement strand
AGGTGAATTCAAGTAAGATAGAAGTGACTATAAACTTGAAATAAAAATCCCTGACAAATGTAATTTGTCAGGGATTTTTGATATAGGAAAAACAACTGTACTAACTCACTGCCTTCAATTTCTGAATCGCGTTTTTATTGAGTTTCGACTCGGCATAGTCTTTACCTACTTCTAGTTTATTCTCATCGCCTCCGGGCATATCAAACATGGCATCTGTAAGGATCGCTTCACAAAGTGATCTCAAACCACGAGCACCTAATTTATATTCTATAGCTCTTTCAACAATAAAAGTAAGCGCTTCATCTGTTATGGTGAACGCTATATCGTCCATTTCAAAAAGCTTTTTATATTGCTTGATGATGGCGTTTTTAGGCTCTGTAAGAATAGCTCTTAGTGTTTTGGCATCTAGAGGATCCATATAGGTCAATACAGGTAAACGGCCTATGATTTCTGGAATCATCCCATAATCTTTGATGTCCTTAGGAATGATGTATTGGAGTAAATTATCTTTTTCTATCACACCATCGTTAGACATACTCGCGCTAAAACCTACTGCTTGCATATTCATGCGTTTTTGAATCACTTTCTCGATACCGTCAAAAGCGCCACCAGCGATAAACAAGATGTTCTCTGTATTTACCTCTATAAATTTTTGATCGGGATGCTTGCGCCCACCTTTGGGCGGTACGTTTACTACAGTTCCTTCGAGTAATTTTAATAAACCTTGCTGCACGCCTTCTCCAGATACATCTCTAGTAATGGATGGGTTATCGCTTTTGCGAGCAATTTTATCCACTTCATCTATAAAAACGATCCCAGTTTGTGCTTTTTCGAGGTCATAATCTGCAGCTTGTAGCAACCTTGTTAGGATGCTTTCTACGTCTTCTCCTACATAACCAGCCTCAGTCAGTACGGTGGCATCTACAATAGCAAGAGGCACATTCAACATTCTCGCAATGGTCTTTGCGATAAGTGTTTTACCAGTTCCTGTTTGCCCTACCATCATGATATTGGACTTCTGTATCTCTACATCGTCATCCGTATCTTTTTGTAAGAGTCTTTTGTAATGATTATAAACGGCTACTGACATTACCTTCTTGGTAAAATCTTGACCTATAATGTATTCATCAAGGAAGGTTTTTATCGCTTTGGGTTTTCTGAGCTCTAATTCTGCATTAGTAACACCAGGTTTATCAACCGTAGTATCTTCGAGAACTATTCCATGAGCCTGCTCGATACAACGATCACAAATATGTGCGTCTAGTCCAGCAATAAGCAGATTGGTCTCTGATTTATTACGGCCACAAAAACTACATTCTAATTGTTCTTTACTCATATTTTTATTTTTGACACGATGTTCTGTGTCTTTTAGACAGCGACTCTTCTCCTGTAATATTGGAAAGAATCACACTGTGTTAATTCAAGCGGTCAAGTGGGTTTTGATTCTGTTTTCGCACGGAGTCAAGTTCAGTATGAACTTTTATTTTCTAAGAAAATAAAAAGCGGAACTACAACAAATAATCTTTTACCTTAAACTGCCTTATTCTCTTCTTAAGACCTCATCTATCATTCCGTACTCCTTAGCCTCATCTGATTTCATCCAGTAATCACGATCGGAGTCTTCATTTACTTTTTCATAAGTCTGACCGGAGTGTTTTGCAATAATGGTGTACAATTCTTCTCTCAATTTTACTACTTCACGAGCAGTAATTTCAATATCACTTGCCTGACCTTGTGCGCCACTAGAAACTTGGTGAATCATGACACGACTGTGTGGTAAAGCACTACGCTTTCCTGCAGCACCAGCACATAATAAAACAGCACCCATACTTGCAGCCATACCGGTGCAAATAGTAGCTACGTCTGGTTTTATAAACTGCATGGTGTCATAAATTCCAAGTCCTGCATAAACGCTGCCTCCTGGAGAGTTGATGTAGATCTGTATGTCTTTATTAGCATCTGCACTTTCTAAGAAAAGCAATTGCGCTTGTATAATGTTTGCTACTTGATCGTTAACGCCTTGACCCATAAAAATAATACGGTCCATCATTAAACGGGAAAACACGTCCATAGCAACCACGTTCATTTGGCGCTCTTCAATGATGTTAGGAGTCAGGTTAGTTGGGTACATACTACCCATTATTTTATCGTAATACATAGGATTTACTCCTTGATCTTTTACGGCAAATTTCTCAAATTCTTTAGATATATCCATGTGGTAATATTACTGCGTATTGAATAAAAAAGGCGTTAACTAAGTGATAAAATAGTCAACGCCTAAGTATATTAATTATTGACAGGATTGAATTATGCGTCGTAGGCTTCTTTAATGAAGTCTTCGTAAGTCAATTCTTTCTTTTTTAGTTTTGCGTTTTCTTTGAAAAACTTCAACATTTTCTCGTTTTGAAGTTGCTCACTCATGCGTTTTACTTCGTCTTGATTACTCATGATGCGTGCAACCACTTGGTCTACTTCTTCATCAGTAGCGTCCATATGACCGTATTGTGCCATTTGTGCGCGTATCATGGTACGAGAATATTCTTGTAGATCTTCAAACTTAAGTTGTAACTCTTCGTTGTTTTTAACAATAGTAGACTCAATTAACTGGTATCTCAATCCTTTCTCAGAACGCTTGTACTCTTCTGCCGCCTCTTCTGCTGTGAATTCGTTCTCACCATTGTTAGCGATCCATCTGGTCAAGAAGTCTGCTGGTAAGTCAAATTTTGTGTTGGCAATAAGAGCTTCCGTAATATCAGTCAGTAGCTTCTGATCTGTTTGTTGACCAAATTGCTTTGCAGCATCTTCACGTAATTTCTCTCTTAATTCATCTTCGCTTTTGATAACACCTGGGCCGAAAAGCTTATCGTAGAATTCTTGATTCAATTCTGCTTTCTCACGCTCATTGACTTCAGTGATTTCAAAAGTTACGGGAATATCAAGTCCTTTTGCTTTTTCTTCCTCCACTTTGAGTAAAGTTACTAAATCATGATCATCGGCAAAAAGACCTTTTGTTTTCAGTTCTAAAGTGTCTCCAACTTTAGCCCCTACAAACTTCTTAAGATTGCTTTTTCCTTTGATTTTTACAGTAGAGAAAGTAGCATCTGCTTGAATCTCTTCGTCTTCATTTTTGAAAACTCCAGTGATTTCATTTCTTTCAGCAACTTCTTTTTTAGCAATTAACTTACCGTAGTTTTCACGTACGCGATCGACTTGGTCGTTGATTGTTTTATCGTCTGTTTTAATTTCATATTGTGTAATGGCTTTTTTACCTTTTACATCTACGTCAAATTCTGGAGCAAAACCTAATTCAAACTCAAATGTGAAGTCATCCTCTTCCCAGTTGACGTCTTCTTGAGCTTTTGGTAATGGATTACCCAATAGATTCAAGTTTTCTTTAGTAATGTATTCATTAAGTTGTGCTTGGATCATTTTATTGATCTCTTCTACTAGCACGGGAATACGGTATTTCTTATTGATAAGGCTTACAGGAACCTGTCCTTTTCTAAAACCTGGAATATTTGCGGTCTTGCGGTGGTTTGCTAAGATCTTATCTACTTGTTCTTGATAATCTGATTTAGTAATATCTAGTGTAAGTGTCGCGTTAAGCGCGTCAATGTCAGTACGTTTAATGTTCATTGAAAGACTTTTATGTGCTGTTAAAATTGGGATGCAAAATTAGGCTTTATTTACTAGTTATCAAAGTGTTTATTTATTTATAGGCCCTCCTATCCACCCACTTTGATAATCTTCATAAGGCGACAAGAGAATTTGGTTGAACTTGGCTTTAAGTTCTAGTACTTTTAGCTCCTCATTTAATGGGTACACGAATTAATTTTTTTCTCTAGGAGAGAAATGTACAGTTCGTGCTTTAAAACAGATCCCTTCCTAAAGTAATAACTTGAAAGCTTTACACTCGTTTGTAAAGATGTAAAAGCACCTCTGGAGTAGAAAAGCGTTCCAGTTGAAAGTTGGATGTTTTAAGAATATTGTTTGTTTTTAAGGTTTTTTTTACTGTTGGTCCTTATCTAATATTTTAAATAAAATAGACCGAGCAAGAGCGAGAAGTAATGAGAAAACAAACGCCCAGAATACGCTATTTACTTCAAAGCCTTCAACTAACCAGTCAGCGAGATAGATAATGATCACATTAATCACTAATAAAAACAGGCCTAATGTGACAATGGTTATAGGTAGCGTAAGCAACACTAAAATAGGTTTTACTATAAAATTGAGAACAGAAAGGGATAATGCCACCAGAATGGCACTCACATAATCGGTGGTTTCTATACCTGGTAGGATTTCAGAAAGTCCCATGACTAGAGCAGCTGTAATGAGTAATTTTATAATGAACTTCATAATTGGTTGTTTTGGTAAAAGTAAAAAATCTGCTGAAGAACGAGTCCCCAGCAGATTGTTAAATGAAGCTTTGTTCTATTTATTGAACGCTATCACTTAGTTGAATAGTTGAATAAGCTCCTATATCTACTTTAGGTAGGGTAGCACCATATTGTGCATTGACAGCATCAATAATCGCGTTTGCAGTAAAAGCATAACCTCTAGCTGTTGGGTGCACTCCGTCAAGAGAGAAACCACCACCGGTAGCATAAGTAGAAGTTAATACGCCACCGTTGAACGGCACCCCTGTAGTAGCCACTTGAGCAAGTGCAGCACGAGCATCTACAAAAGCAAGACCATTTGCGGCAGCAAGTGCTTCAATAGTAGCGTTATAAGATTGTTGTGCGTTAGAAACTCTGGCCTGCTCTGTAGTAGTGAGAACTAGTTCATTTGCTACTGGAAAACCAACCCCTATAACAGATGCTGGATTTGAGGGATCAGCTAGTGTACCTAGAACTCCCGCAGCTGGAAAAACGATAAGATCGTTTGAGGTAGTTTGTCTCCAGTTAGGAAGAGGAATAGGAGATCCAGAAATGTCAGTTAAGTCATTATCTACAATCACCACAAAATTTTGTCCAGCACTGAAATTAATAGTTCGTTGAGCTGCTTCGGCAGGTGTTATAAAACCATTTGCTGCAGCGAGTTGTAAACCACCGTTGTATTGTGCATAATTTGAATTCACAAATGCTGCTGTAGGTCCATCTAAAGGAATAGGGTTCGGAGGTACTGTAGTGAAATAAGGAATAGAAGTTACATCTGGAATATTTACCAATGCCCCTTTAGCTCCATTTGTAGTAAGAGCTCCTACTAATCCGGTATAAGTTTGATTAAAAACACCATTATTTGTTATATCATTAGACCTGTAAGTCTGCGGCATAATATTTCCTGTGTCGTTATGGTCGTCAGCAGTTGTAATTTCACCTGTTAATGGATTTGCGTTTGTTCCTCCACTAGTAGCATAACCAAGGATATCGTTATTACCTATCCACAAGGTAAAGAACGTAGCATTTGCTGCTGCTGCGTCTCCTATTACCGTAGAAGTTTCAGAGCTAGAAAAACGTGTGTAATATGGATTTGCCGTACCCGTACTTACGCCGGCTAAAGATCCGTATCCTGGAGCAGCAAGGTGAAAGACTCTTGCACCAGGTACACCAAAGTTGTTCAATGGCCCAGTCACTTTATTAATAATATCTGTTGTTGGGGCAGCGCCTGTATAGCGAGCAGGTCCAGCTGGAGCGCCCATACCGTCAGAAGCTAGTACCAAACGATTTGGTAAAATCTGAACACCATTGGCAAGTAGACCACCCGTATTGTCATTTACTAAGGGTTGGTTAAATTCTCCACCGCCAGCAAATTGCATTTGTCCAGCAATAATATTAGGATACGAGTTCAATTGACCGTTTAGGTAAAGAGCTCCATCAGCATATCCGGCTGTTAAAGAATTACCTACAGTTACGTATTTAGAAAAGTCAGCTTCTCCAGAAGTGTAAACGCCACCGGCTTGGATATCGTTGTCAAAGTCTTCCTCACAACTTATTATTGCAGCACTTGCAATAAAAAGCGCGATTAATTTTATATTTAAGTTTTTCATCATTTTATTTTTTTACATGCTATAAGTTACACCTAGACCAGCTATAAATGCTGACGACTTGTAAGTTCCTTCAAAAGGAGCTGGTACAGGAGAACCTGTATCTGAGAAGAAGTCATAAGATTCTGTGATCTCTTGAAATTTAAGATAGAGTATGGATCCATCGATAGATAATTTAGGAGTTACCTGGTAAGAAAGACCAAACGTGTAACCATCAGAATCGTTACGTGGAGTTTCTGGAGCAAAATAGCCAGATTGTACTGGGGATTCATCAAAGTAGTATCCAGCCCTTACGGTTAGTTTTTCAGTTGCTGCGTATTGAGCACCTAATCTCCAAGTAGAAGAGTCTTTATAGTTTCTTGGGTTGATAGAGGTAACACCGTTACCAAATTCAAGGTCCAGACTGTTGTACTCACTCCACATAGTTCTGTTGTAATCAAAAGCAAGCAATAGTTTCTCCCACTTATAGGAGACCCCTACTGTAAGTTCAGCAGGTAAAGGTAAAGTTGCTGTAAAGCCTGTTTCTCCATTTGCTGGAGTTAATGAACTAGTTGGAAAACTATCGAATGTCGCTGTTCCTTCTGTACTCTCAATATTGATCAAAGACCTGTAGTTAAAACCAAGTGTAAAATGATCGTCTGGAGTAAACATAAGTCCTGCAGACCAACCCCAAGCAGTAACGCCAGCATCATCAATCTCTATATTAGAACGATCTCCTTCCTCATCAGTAAGAGTTCTACTTGCATTTCTATTAAAGTTAACACCACCTATTGCTAGGATAGGTCCACCACCTATACTTACACTATCAAATAGTTGATAAGATAAAGTAGGCTGTATAAAGATAGCACTTAATTCAATCTCGTTTACTAAGTGAGAACCTGACCAGTCGGTAGGCCATGTAACATTACTACCATAGGGAGTATAAACTCCTAAACCTACAGCAAAGTCTTCTGTTACTTTGTAAGTAGCATAAAGATATACTGGAGTTCCGGTAGGGCTATCAGTTTCAGAAAAAGTTCCAAATTCTTCACTTTGAAATTTTACATCAGAAAAAACGCCAAATCCACCAGCGCTTATATTCAATTTATTTTCCAAATGGACAATTCCAGCAGGATTGAAGAATAGTACGTCAGCACTGTTCACAACGGCAACACCAGTATGTCCCATTGCTAATTGCTTGTTACTTTGTGTACTAACACGATATCCTCCTGCAAAGGCAAAAGTAGATATCAAACAAAGCACAACAAAAACTTTTATTTTGTTCATAATCAGAGATTTGTAAGGTAAGTTAAATTTGTATGTGTCAAATTTAATATTTAATTGATATTACGCAAGCGTTTTCGTTTATTATTGTGCAAGCATAATAAACTTTATATTAAGAAATCCTCAACATAAGAGTAAAATTCTTGAGGTTTTTCGGCATGAAGCCAGTGTCCAGCTCTTTTTATCGTTTTTAATTCCGCTTTCGCGAAAGCGTGCTCTATAAGCATCATATCACTATCTAAAATATATCCAGAATTCCCACCTCGTATAAATAGAGTGGGCGTATTTACTGGCTTAATAATAGGTTCTTGAATCCCAACTTTATCTTGTGCCGCGCCTAGAACTTCTAGATTAAAACGCCACCCGTATCGATTTGCATCAACTCGATAGAGGCTTTTCAGTAGAAACTGGCGAGTGCCAAAATCAGGAATCACCTTCCCTAACATTTCATCGGCATCATTGCGAGATTTGACGACATCAAAGTCTATACTTCTCAGGCCGTTGATGATATCGCTGTGGTGTGGTGCATATTCTTTAGGAGCGATGTCTGCAATGATGAGTTTATCGAGATAAGATTCATAGAGAGAAGCAAATTTCATCGCTACTTTACCACCCATACTGTGACCTAAAAGTATGATGTTTTGAAGCTTATGCGAGTCACAGTATTCTTTGATATCTTCAGCCATGATCTCGTAACTAAATGTATCGCTTTGCAAGCTGCGACCATGATTGCGCTGATCAATGAGGTGAACTTGATACCCGTTTTCACTCCATTTAGTACCAAGAGTTTTCCAGTTGTCTGCCATTCCTAAAAAACCATGGAGGATTAGAAAAGGCTGTCCTTCTCCTAAAATTATGGAATGTAGCATTATGCGAGTTTTGCTTTATACATGTTGACCACATTTTCAAGGCCTAGGTAAAGACTTTCTGATATCAAAGCATGACCTATAGAAACCTCTACTAAATTAGGAATTTGTTCTTTAAAAAATTTAATATTTTCTAAAGAGAGATCATGACCAGCGTTAATTCCCAATCCCAATTCTGTAGCTTTAGTTGCTGCTATTAGGTATGGAGCAATTGCTGCGTCTTTGTCTTTGGGGTACATTCTTGCATAATCTTCGGTATAGAGTTCAATGCGATCAACTCCAGTACCTGCTGCCCCTTCTATCATCTCGATAACAGGATCTACAAAAATACTGGTGCGTATACCTTGGTCTTTAAAATGTTTTACCATTTTTGTAAGAAAATCTTGATGTTTAATAGTGTCCCATCCCGCGTTAGAAGTAAGTGCGTCTGGTCCATCGGGAACTAGAGTTACTTGCGCAGGATGAACTTCATCCACTAATTTGATAAAACTTTCAATAGGATTACCTTCTATATTCAGTTCAGTTTGCACCATTTTTTTAAGATCTCGAGCATCTTGATATCTAATATGACGTTCATCTGGTCTAGGGTGAATGGTGATTCCTTGCGCACCAAAACGTTCTAAATCAATGGCTACTTTCACTAAATTAGGCACATCACCACCTCTAGAATTACGCAATGTTGCTATTTTGTTCACATTTACACTTAAAATTGCCATAGTTTATTTTATTTTCAAAAATACAAAGGATTCTGTCAGACGCATAAGTGAAGAATTGATTAATTTGCAATAAAATTGATTTCAATGAACATTCATCAATATATTATTAATGATGTAGAGCCTTTAGACATAAAATCCCAAATGTGTAAAGCGCAAGAAATATTTTCTCAACTCACCTATTCGCACCTTCCTATTTTAGAAGATGGGGTTTATGTAGGATGCTTTTCTGAAAATGATGCTCATTGTTTTGAGTCAGATCAAAGTCTAGAGATTGTTAAGTATTCTTTCGTAGCATTTCACGTAAATGAAGACACACACTGGCTAGACGTTTTAGTTGCATTTGCTCAAAATCAGTCCAACATCATGCCTGTTTTAGATCAGAATAACGAGTACCTAGGTTACTATGAGCTTAAAGATATTATAGAGTTTTTTAACGATGCTCCTTTTATGTATGAACCAGGCGCTGTGGTTGTTTTACAAAAGGGATCTACTGATTATAGTTTTAGTGAGGTTGCTCAAATAGTAGAGTCTAATGACTCAAAGATTTATGGATGTTTTGTAAGTGCTTACAAGGATCATTTATCTGAGATTACTTTAAAATTAAGTGTGCAAAATCTAAATGCTGTTCTTCAAACTTTTAGAAGGTATAATTATGAAATAGTAAGTGCAGCAGCAGAAGACTCTTACCTAGATACCTTAAAAGAGCGATCAGATTATTTGAATAAATATTTGAACATGTAAATGAAAAAAGTTGCTATATACGGTCGTTATCTACACGACGATACGATCAATACCTGTAAGGAGTTAATTACTCTTTTAGAGCTTAAAAACTCTGAAGTACTTATTGAGTCTAATTTTCACAATCTTTTGAAGCAAAATAATATAGCTTCAAACCAAGAATCCTTTGATCAGCTGGATAAGTCCTATGATATATTGATAAGTATAGGTGGGGACGGTACTATTTTAAGAGCGGTTGCTTACATAGGAAATGTGGATATTCCTGTGATAGGAATCAATACTGGAAGATTGGGTTTTCTAGCGACATTGCATAAAGATCAACTTGCTGAAGCGGTAGAAGCCTTAAGTAATGGGTCCTATACTTTGAGTAAGCGTACCTTGATCACACTGGTATCTGAGCATGAAGAAAATCATTCAGCGCCACACAACTTTGCACTTAACGAGGTAACTGTTAGTCGCATGAATACCACCAGTATGATACAGATTGAGACCAAGCTCAATAACGAGTTGTTAACCGTTTACTGGGCAGACGGATTAATTATTTCCACACCTACAGGTTCTACAGGATACAGTCTCAGTTGTGGTGGTCCAGTTATATCGCCAGATACAGATGCTTTTGTAATTACCCCTATTGCTCCACACAACCTTAATGCAAGGCCTTTAGTAATTCCTGACCACACAGAGATCGTTATAAAAGTGAGCGGTAGAGAAGAAGAGTTTCTTACCTCCTTAGATAATCGCATTGCTTCGTTTCCTAATGAAACTGTTCTCACACTTAAAAAAGCAGATTTCACTATCGATCTCATTGAGTTGAAAGGTCAGAGTTTTATCAATACCCTACAAGAAAAATTGCTTTGGGGAGAAGATAAACGTAATTAAACAATAAAATTAATCATTCCCTGTTTTCTTATACTACAATCGAGCACGCAAACATCATGCTGGGTAAAGAGAATTGTTATATTTGCACGTTTTAAAATTTCCATGCGGTCACTATTCATTTTAATTGTTTTTTTTAGTTTCGCTTTCGCGAAAGCGCAAACCTATGAGGTCGGTATTTTTGCAGGTACCTCAAATGTAATAGGTGATGTAGGAAGTACACAATACATACAGTTTACAGATGTCGCCATAGGAGGTGTTTTTAAGTGGAACCGCAGTCCTAGACATAGTTTTAGAGCTAGTGTGATTTCTGCAAATATGGTAGGTGATGATAATGATAGTGACGACATCTCTAGAGATCTAAGAGGATTGAAATACAATTACTCCATGATAGAAGCTAGTATAGGAGTAGAATACACCTTCTGGGAATGGGAATTGTACTCTGGTAGGCCACAGATTGTTCCGTATTTATACACAGGACTTACTGCCTTTCATTATGACTTGTTTGCACTAAATAACACAAATCAGTTGGAGGCATACGGTGAAACTACAGATATTGCGATCCCTATAATTTTTGGAGTAAAGACAAATATTACCCCTAAATTGATACTCGCCGCAGAGATAGGCGCTAGATATACTTTTACCGATAATTTAGATGGAAGTAACCCAGTGAGAAGTAAAGATTTTGATAATTTAAGATTTGGTAATGTCAATAATAATGACTGGTACGTATTTAGTGGAGTGACTCTTACTTATGCTTTCGGTCGTAAACCTTGTTATTGTAACTTTTAAGTATGGCACCAGAACTACTCGATCATACTAGAATCCCTAAGCACATTGCAGTTATCATGGATGGTAACGGTAGGTGGGCTAAAAAGCAGGGTTTGATGAGAGTGCGCGGTCATGAGAAAGGAGCTAGGGCAGTACGTCAGACCGTAGAGACTTGTGCAGAGTTAGGTGTAGAGCATTTGACTTTATATGCTTTTAGTACAGAAAACTGGAAAAGACCCAAGTTAGAAATCGATACGTTGATGAGGTTGCTGGTTTCTAGCCTTAAAAAGGAACTACCCACATTGCAAAAGAATAATATCTCTCTTAAGGCCGTAGGGGTATTAGAACTTTTACCTAAAACAGCTCAAAGAGAACTAGCAGAAGTAATTGAAGCTACTAAGGATAATAAAAGAATGAATTTAACTCTAGCCTTAAGTTATGGATCTAGAGAAGAATTAATTACAGTGATTAAAAATGTGGCCAGTCAGGTAAAGGAAGGCACCTTAGAAATAGAACAGATTGATACAGATATCATCAATAAGCATTTATATACGAGCTATATGCCAGATGTAGATTTGTTGATACGTACCAGTGGAGAACAAAGAATAAGCAATTTCCTTTTATGGCAAATCGCTTACGCAGAATTATATTTTACAGAAGTGCTATGGCCAGATTTTAGAAAAGAACATCTGGTAGAAGCTATACATAATTATCAAGATAGAGAAAGAAGGTTTGGTAAAACAAGTGAACAATTATAGAATGATTAAAAAGTTAGCAAACTCGCTACTAATAGTAACCTGCTTATTTTTAAGTACGGCGACATACGCTCAGGATAAGAGAGGTGACCTTGCCATAGGTGATGCCACCAAATATAAAATTGGTGAGATTACGGTGGCCGGAAGCCAGACTTATAACGAGAATACGGTTATCGCTTTTACAGGCTTGCGTAAAGGAGAAGAAGTATATGTTCCTGGAGAACGTTTGAGTCAAGTGGTGAAAAAAATGTGGGACCTGAAGTTATTCAGCGACATTAGAATTTTTGCTACAGATATTATTGGTGATCCAAATGACGACATTATCGATACGATCAACCTAGAAATAAACATTATTGAGGTGCCTAACCTTAATGAAGTTACCATAGAAGGACTACGTAAAGGTAAGATCAAAGACCTCAAGAATGAGTTAAAGCTTACTAAAGGTAGAAAAGCAACAGAAAACTTAGTAACCACTACGAGATCTTTTATAGAAGATAAGTACCGTAAAAAAGGATTCCTTTATGCAGATGCTAAGGTGAAAACCCGTACGGTAGAAGACACTGCTGGGAGTAATATCGTGAACATGAAAATCGATATTGATAGAGGTAATAAGGTGAAAATTTCTAACATCACATTTGATGGTAATGAGCAACTTAAAGATAAGGAGCTGCGAGGTGCGATGTCTAATACTAAGAAGAAGTTCTTTTTAAGGGTCTTTAAAAGATCTAAATACGTAGAGGAAGATTTTCAAGAAGACTTGCTCTCTGTTGTCGATAAATACAAAGAGAACGGTTATCGTGATGCCCGGGTTATTTCTGATACATTAACAAGGAAGAACGAAAAAACTATAGCCCTTAATATAGAGGTAGAGGAAGGAAGTAAGTATTACTTTGGTGATATTAAGTTTATAGGGAATACGGTATACACTAATGAACAATTAAAGCGATTGCTTAAAATTGAAAAAGGAGATGTCTATAATGGTGTTGCCTTTGATGAACGTATAAGCAATCCAGAAGATCCGGATTCTGAGGATTTGACTAACCTATATCAAAATAGTGGTTACCTCTTCTCTAGTGTAAACGCAGTAGAAACTCGTGTTCAAAATGATACTATTGATTTTGAAATTAGAATTGTAGAAGGTAAAGAAGCTTACTTTAATAATATTAGCGTAAGCGGTAATACAAGGACTAACGATCACGTTATCTATAGAGCAATTAGAACTTCTCCAGGAGAAAAATACTCTCGTCAGAAGATTATCAATTCCATTAGAGAATTAGGCCAGTTAGGTTTCTTTGATGCCCAGAAAATCAATCCACAGTTGACTAATGTGAACCAAGAAGAGGGCACTGTAGATGTAGACTATGAACTTGTAGAAGCAGGCGCTAGTCAGATAGAGTTACAAGGTGGTTATGGTGGTGGTGGATTTGTAGGTACCTTAGGGTTGCGATTCAATAACTTCTCGTTAAGGAATCTATTTAAGGCAAAAGCCTACGAGCCAGTTCCTATGGGAGATGGTCAGACACTTGCGGTAAGAGCCCAAGCCAGTACCATCTTTAGAACCTACAGTCTTAATTTTACGGAGCCATGGTTAGGAGGTAAAAAACCAGTATCCTTCAACGTCTCCTTTTCACACAGTGAGCAATACCGTGTGAACCAGCAAAACTTTAGAGAAGTAGATAGAAATCAGCGTTTCTTAATTACAGGAGGGACTGTAGGTCTTGCCAAAAGACTGGAATGGCCAGATCAATATTTTCAATTCTCTCAGGCGCTTTCTTTCCAACATTACAACCTGAAGAATTACCAAACCAATTTATTTAATTTCCCTAATGGGTTTTCTAATAACTTAGCTTATACATTAGGATTGAGTCGTAATAATGTAGGGGTGAATCCTATTTTTCCTACTTATGGTTCCTCCTTTTCACTAACTGCAAAGATGACACTACCCTATTCTGTTTGGAATGGAGTAGATTATGCTAACCTAGAGGACAACCCTGAATTTCAAACCAACGGTATAGCAGATCGAGGTAAGATAGATCAAGAAAAATTTAAATTCTTAGAATATTACAAGATTAAATTTGAAGGAACTTGGTACACACAACTTTATGAAAAATTAATCTTACAGACCAAGACAGAGTTCGGTTTCTTAGGGGCTTATAACAATGATCGAGGACTGGTTCCATTTGAAAGATTTTTTGTGGGGGGTGATGGTCTAGGAGCATTTTCATTAGATGGTCGTGATATTATTAGAATGCGTGGTTATGATAACAGTGCGCTTACGAATAGTGCAGATGGTGATACCGTTTACAACAAATTCTCTATGGAGTTGCGTTACCCGATCTCTTTAGAGCAAGCCGCTTCTATTTACATACTTAGTTTTGCAGAGGCTGCGGGTTCTTATGATCGCTTTAGAAGTTATAATCCTTTTGATGTACAGAGATCTGCCGGAGTAGGATTACGTATATTTATGCCGGCATTCGGTCTTCTAGGAGTAGATTTTGGTTACGGATTTGATAGCGTTCCTAACGCAGTGAGCAATGATCCTAGTGGTTGGAACGTTCACTTTATAATCGGTCAACAGTTTTAAGTATGGCACGATTATTTCTCTTAATAATAAGCTTATGAAAAATAGGATTTTAATTATCAGTATAGCAGCCTTTTTTAGTCTCGCTTTCGCGAAAGCGCAAAGAGGAGCAAGGGTAGGGTACATAGACATGGAGTATATTCTTGAAAGTGTACCAGAGTATCAAGAGGCTTCAAAACAACTGGAGCAAAAAATGCAAAAGTGGAAAGGGGAGATTGATCAAATGGCAAATGAAATTTCTCGAATGAAAGCCTCTCTTCAAAATGAGCAAGTCCTTCTTACCAAAGAGCTTATTGAAGAAAAAGAAGAAGATATTGCCCTAAAAGAACAGGAACTTGCAGAATATCAGCAAAAAAGATTTGGAGCACAAGGCGACTTTTTGTTACAAAAACAACAATTAATACAGCCAGTACAAGATCAAGTTTTTAATGAAATTCAAAAAATAGGAAAGCAAAGAAAATATGATTTTTTAGTAGATAGTTCTGATATTGCACTTTTGTATAGCGCAGAGCGTCACGACTTGAGTGATCAAGTTTTAAGAGCAATAGGAAGAGCAGGGAAGAAAAGAGAGGCAGATCAGAAACAAGAGGATAAAGCTGAGCCATACTTATCTGTACAAGAAGCAGAGCAAAAGGAAGAAAAAGAACAAGCTAGAGAAGACAAAAAAGAAGAAATGCAACAAGTTATTTCTGATCGTGATGCAGCCCGCAATGAACAAAAAAGAATACGGGACTCAACGAGAGCTGTAAAAGCTGCTGAATATAAAGAGCGTAGAGATAAAATGCTGGAAGACCGCAAGCAAAGGAGAGACAGTATTATTGAGGTTAGAGCCGCCGCAGTAGCAAAAAGAAAAGAAGAAGCAGAAGCTAGAAAAGCAGAAAACAATAAGAAAAGCTCACCTGACGGTGAATAATATAGGAACTCCTTATATTTGCACCCGATTTAGTACAGAATTTAAAAAAAATTGATAACAATTATATAAAAATGAAACAAGTAAAAACCCTAATAGCAGTAATCACATTCATCTTTGCAGGTATCCAGCTAGGTCAGGCACAAGATGCACAACCTACAAAGTTATGTCACGTAGCTTCTCAAGAGTTAGTAGAATCGATGCCTAGCGCTATCGCAGCTGACAAGCAATTGAGAAACCTTGCAAAAACTTACGAAACTAAGTTGACAGCAATGGATAAAGAATTGAAGACTAGATATCAGACGGCACAAGAAGCTGCTCCACAGAGAACTCAAGAAGAAAACGAAAGGATTCTTGCAGAGCTTGCAGAAGGTCAGAAGAAGTTAGAAGAGTATTATCAAAACTCACAAAAAGCTATGGGTCAGAAAAGAACTGATCTATTAAAGCCTCTTTACAAGCAGGTAAGAGAAGCTATCTTTAAAGTAGCTCGTGAAAAAGGTTTTGATTACGTATTAGATTCTACCACAGGAACAGGTATCATCATGGCTGACGGTTATGACCTTACTCAAGACGTGAAAACAGAGTTAGGTATTAAATAATTGATATTTGACAATTATAAAAAACCGTCTAAGCTATGCTTAGACGGTTTTTTTATACTCTAAATTCAGATTTATAACAATTGAAAACCATCCTTTTTGTTCCTAAATGTTTCCAGTAATTCTTTTGCCTGAGGTGTAGAAATCTCTAAATATTTAACGATTACATCTACTGCTGTCTTACTTTCATTCCCTCGCTGTATAGAAATATTTTCAGCCTTTAGGTATTGTTTACTTTCTTGAGGTAAATAATATATTTTTATCTTGCTATGTCGGTTTGCTTTGCCGCCCTCAAATTCTTGTAGCGCAGCAGCGGGGCCTCCATGAATCCTTAAAGCAGTAAGCTCTCCTGATCCTAAAGACCTAAAGTCTTTCTCTAGTGTATATTGATCATAGAATTTATTGAAAGTACCTGAAATTGGTAAAGGCACATACTTAAAAACTGCAAGAATTGGGATCGCAATTATAATTGCCGCCTCTAGGAACCATATAAATAATAGTGCATAATCAGTTACTTGGGTATTAAAAACTTCATAAGCGCCGTAGTTATATAATTCTACGAGAACTTCTTTTTCTATAGAATCATAGAATATCCATCCTAAAGAGTTTATATAGGACCCCAGACTAGGTAAACTCTCATTTATGAGATAGCTGATATAAGCAGACCACTGAAAGTATAGAGTGAGAATTCCAAAAAGAAGAGCGAGGCCTATTCTTATTTTATAGTTGCCAACCTTACTTAATTTGCACAACACAAGGACCGAATACCCTAAAACTATTCCCAGCCCAAATACTAACAATACATTAATGTATATAATAGGCATGACTATAGTGATAGCATTATAAAGATATGCTAGCAAGAGCGATAAGGAGATTAAGAAGAGTACACTTATGAAAAGGCTAGGAGCATGATAGCTTCCCGATTCTTTGTAGTAGCTTATTTTTTTATCTGTCATACTATTTTAAATAAAAATCCCACTTCATAGTATTGAAATGGGATTTGATGATTTACAAATATAAATCTAAGTTATTGAACTACTCGTACATTTACAGCGTTCACTCCTTTTTTACCTTCTGTTTCTTCGTATTCTACTAGATCACCTTCCCTTATCTCATCGATAAGGCCAGTAACATGAACGAAGCATTCTTGATTTGTTCCTTCTTCAGTAATGAATCCAAATCCTTTAGACTCATTAAAAAATTTTACAGTTCCTTGTTTCATTATAATAAATTGTAATTGTTAAAACATAAAAATAAAAACTTTTATGTTTCTAAACGCTTAATAATCAGTATTTATTAAAAATAATTTGTCAAATAAGACCGATTACACCGCTTTGCCATCTAGGTAGATGCTGGTTCCTTTTACACTTCTATCATACATGATGATACTGCCAGCAACGGCTACATTAAGGCTCTTAGGAGTATGGAACTTAATAATATGTTGGGATTTTGCTAGCGCCTCATTAGTGAGTCCATGATCTTCTGCACCTAGTAAATAGACGCAATTACGTGGGTGCTTAAACTCTTCTAGCGGCATTGCAGTATCAGTTAATTCGATACCTACGATCATAGCGCCTTTAGGTAAATGAGTGTAAAAATCATCAAAGCTTTTGTAGTGAAAATATGGAATAGCACCTACTGCATTATGGGTGTCGCAGGCTTGTTTTGCATAGCGCTTCCCAATCGTAAAGATAAAATTAGCTCCTAGATTTTGAGCTGTACGCCATAAAACGCCTAGATTTTCTGGGGTCTTGCCATTCATAATTCCAATACCGTAATATCCTTGCTCGAGATTATCTATTTTCATATGGCAAAGTTATTGATTTACCTTCAGACTCCATAGCCAGTTTTTATAGTCTGATAGTAGGAATTCGGGACTGCTTTTATTTTTTTTAGAGTAACTAGGAGGTGATGTTGAGCTTGATTTGATGCAAAATCAGAATAATTTAGCAAAGGAATCTTTAAACCACCGCTTGAAGTTACAAGTGGCTTAATTATTGTTATTTTTACTTTAATGAGATTGTATACAAATAGCCTTAGAAATCGCATCTTTTTTTCCATGATGGTGCTCACCATTATTGCGAGTGTCCTGATTGCCGGAATGTCCATCTATCAATTTCAAGAACAAGCCAAAGATTATCATGAAAAAAGACTGTTTCGTAAAGAACAGGCGATTAAAGAAAATATATCCTACGTCATTGAAAAAACAGATTTTGAGGTCACCACAGACAACCTTAAAAATATTTTCAAAGATGAAATTTATGGATTAAGTGCCGTCCATGAGATGCCCATTTATATGCATGACCTTCAAGGACGTCTCAGAAAAAGTTCTAAAGCACAATTTGTAAGCGATAGCCTACACATTCAGATCTCTAACCGTATTTTAAAAAAATTAAGAGATTCTGAAGATGGCCGTTATGTAGAGAAGTTTGAAACGGATGGGCAAAGTTATCGATCCAGTTATTCCTATCTAACAGATAATCAATTTAAAAACATAGCCATTCTCAATCTTCCTTATATTGAGAACGACGACTTTATGAGCTATGAACTTGAGGAGTTTTTAAAAAGACTCGGCTTAGTTTATGCCTTGATGTTTTTCATTTCGATTGTACTCGGTTATTTCTTAGCAAGGTATATTACCAGATCTATTAGAAGTATATCTGATAATTTAAAACAGCTAGATATATCAAAACGCAATCGCAAATTAGAAATAGATCATAAAGGGACAGAAGAAATTAATACGCTCGTCGAGTCCTATAATAAAATGGTAGATGAGCTAGAAGAGAGCGCGGTAAAACTCGCTACCAGTGAAAGGGAACAAGCATGGAGAGAAATGGCAAAACAAGTGGCACACGAGATTAAAAATCCGCTCACGCCCATGAGACTTACCGTTCAAAGCTTTCAAAGAAGATTTGATCCAACTGACCCGGAGTCCAAAGAAAAACTTAATGAATACTCCAACTCTTTAATCGAGCAAATCGATGTAATGAGCAATATAGCAAGCGCTTTTTCTACCTATGCGACTATGCCTGCACAAAAAAATGAGGAAACTGATGTGTGTATGGTTACTCAGTTGGCACTGGATATTTTTAATGAGTCTAATATTTATTACACAGAAGATGCCGATTCCTTGAAAGCGGTATTTGATAGAACCCAGTTGATACGTGTGGTGACTAACTTGGTTAAAAATGCGATCCAGGCCAGTCATCCAGATCGTGAAAATAAAATTGTAGTTTCTGTTAAACATGATGAGAAGAAGATTTATCTCACCGTATCAGATAAAGGAACTGGTGTGCTTGCAGATCATGAAAAGAAAATATTTGAACCTAAGTTCACTACAAAAAACAGCGGTATGGGATTAGGTCTTGCCATGGTGAAACAAATCGTAGAAAATTTTAAGGGTACCATTCATATGAAAACTAGTTACGGAGAAGGAACAATATTTACTGTTACTTTACCTAGAACCTAGTTGATCCTAATATTATAATCTTTTAAATAGGTGTAAATATAAGTTTCCAGGTTGTTTACGGCTGCTTTAAAATCTACTCGTGGTATTTCTTTAAATAGCACGGATTCTTCGTCCTTTTTGATTTCATCATTTATGGCATAAAGCATCTGGACGATAAGTTCTTTAAGTGGTTTTTCTTTGCTCATCTCAGCCATTTGACCTCTTTCTATAAAATCATCACAGAGTTTTTCGTATGGTGCAATAAGTTCTTGGACTGCTGGTTCATTTTGTAGCAGCGGCTGCTCTTTAAACAGTTCTTTTACTGTTTTCATAATGCGGCAGATTTCTAGATTTTATTTAATGTGATCTCAAAGGTTGTTCCTTGGTCCTTTTTACTTTCTATAACACGTATTTTACCATTGTGGTAATCTTTGATAATACGTTTGGCTAGAGACAATCCTAGACCCCAACCTCTTCTTTTTGTTGTAAAGCCAGGTTTGAAAACTTGATTCCATTGCCTTTTTGGAATTCCTTTACCAGTGTCCTTTATTTGGATAAAAACGTTGTATACATCTGCTTTAAGGTATATGGAAATCGTTCCTTTTCCTTTCATTGCATCAATACCGTTTTTAATGAGGTTTTCTATCACCCATTCAAATAGGGGTTCATTTAACTTGACTTGTATAGGTTGATCGGGTAGATCGATTTCAAATTTGACCAGTTTTGAAGACCTATTTGCAATGTAATCAGTTGCTTTTTGAGTTTGATCTACTATATCTACTTCGATGAGTTTTGGGATGGAACCGATTTTAGAAAATCGATCAGTAATCATTTTAAGACGGTTGATGTCTTTTTCCATTTCAACGATATAGGATGGGTCAACATTAGTTTCTTTTAAAATGGTAGTCCAGCCTACAAGAGAAGAAAGTGGCGTTCCTATTTGATGAGCACTTTCTTTAGCCATACCAGCCCAAAGTTTGTTTTGCTCGCCTGCTTTGTTGGACCTATAAAAAAACCAAATAACAAAAAAGAACAATAACATAATAATGACCAAAGCCATAGGATAATATTTGGTCTTTGTTATTATGTCACTATTACCGTAGTATATAGTGCTGAAGGGCTTGCCTTCAAATTGAGTTACAATAGGGTCGTTTTCCTGTTTGTAAATTTCAATTAACTCTTTTATCTTTTGTTGGTCATCCCTTATGTTTTCAGGTAGGTTACGTGTCTCTATTCCTCCTTTATAATCAATTACAATCATAGGTACTGTGGTGGTATTACTAGCTACAGTAAAGCCTAATTCTCCTAAATCTGCACCCAATCCTTGATTAGCAAGATCCTTTTGAGAGATTCCAAATTCCTGTATGTTTTTACGTTCATTCTCCTTTAATTGCTGGAAAAAATCATACGTGTTCCATAAAATTAAGGAGGTAATCATTACCGCTACGACAATCATGATCCATCTATAGATATTTTTATTTGAAGTAAATTTCATTCAGGAACTGGGTTTAATAGGATTTAATAACGCAGGTGTTATCAGTTTATTGAATTATTAATCTCTCTTTACAATCAGGTAATAATCGTCTTCCATGGCCAGGTAGCCCTGATCGTAAACAAAGTAATAAACGGTCCCTTTTTTAGTGGTGTAAATACTGGTAAAGAAAGTAAAGTCAAAGCCGCTAGCAAGTAGCTTATTTCTACTTACTTTAGTTTTATCTTTAGGATTGAGCATTTGCAAAACGCGATGGTTTTTACGCAACCTATTATTAATATTGCGCATTAAAGCATTGGTATCTCTGTTCAGTTTGTTGTTTGCTACATTACGACAGTAGTCACTGCAGTAAACCTTATCGGCTCTGCCACGCACTTCTTCATCACATTCAGGACATTTTCTTTTGGTTGCCATAATCAAACATTAAATAGAAAGCCTTAAAGGTACTAAACATTTGTAAATGGATAGGTTGTTAGGTGATTCGAATGGATAATGCTTAAAGTTTAATTTATAATTTTTATGGGTTTTTGATCGTATTTTCTCTATTCTTCATACTATGGCAGCGTACTATTCAATTAACCATTCTTATAATAAACTTAAATGATAACACAGTTGTTTTATAAAGGCTTAGAAGTCTTTACCTTTGTAAAAAATTTATATTATGTACCCAGCAGAATTAGTTCAACCGATGCGTGACGATTTAGGCACCGCGGGATTTGAACACTTATATACAGAAAACGACGTAAAAGAAGCACTAAGCAAAGCAGGAACTACCCTAGTGGTGGTGAATTCAGTTTGTGGTTGCGCTGCTGCAAATGCACGTCCAGGAGCAAAAATGTCTTTAGATAATGCAAAAAAACCAGATCATATCGTGACGGTTTTTGCAGGAGTAGACCGCGACGCAGTAGATGCAGCGAGAGCAGCGATGATTCCTTTTCCACCTAGCTCGCCTAGTATGGCTTTGTTCAAGAACGGTGAATTAGTGCACATGTTAGAGCGTCACCATATCGAAGGAAGACCAGCTGAAATGATTGCTGAAAACTTGAAAGAATCTTACAACGAGAACTGTTAATCAGTTTTAGTTTTAAAATTTAAAGTGCTTTTGTCTTAAGATAAAAGCACTTTTTATTTTCTCAGGATTTTTTGTTGAAATTAGTACAGGTAGTTTTTTGATTTAGGTAAGCACTATTTATTTGAACTTCCCTAACCCCTAAATTACTATGCACGCATATCGATTTAGCAATATCTCGTTCTTTCATGTAAACTAACAAATTACCTTTGCTGGATGCAAAAAATTATTTCTTACCCGTTAACGGTCATACACATCATCGTTTTCTTTTTGTTGTTGCTTATTTTCCATCCTATACAGATGATCTCTTATAAGCTAGGGGGCTATAATGCTCACCGTAAAAGCGTTTATATTCTCAACTGGTTTTTAATGCAGTCCCAATTACCTTTGTTCAATACTTTTAATATTACGTATAAAACTGATTTGCCCCCAGGCCCATCTTATATTTTTGTGTGCAACCACCAGAGCATGTTTGATATTCCGCCATTAATTTACTATCTTAGACATTATCATGCAAAATTCATCGCTAAAAAAGAATTAGCAAAAGGGATTCCTAGTATCTCCTTAAATTTAAGAATAGGAGAAAACTGTTCTATAGATCGTAAGGATCGCAAACAAGCGATTATGGCTTTGATCAAATTTGCAAAAAACGTGCATGAAAAAAAACGCAGCGTGGTGATTTTTGCAGAAGGTACTCGCAGCAGGACGGGAGTTCCTAAACCTTTCCAGACGAACGGTTTAAAAACTATATTTAAATATGTACCAGATGCTGTAGTTGTTCCGGTGACGGTGAACAATAGCTGGAAAATAGACCGTTACGGTAAGTTTCCTTATGGTATAGGTAATAAAATAGAGCTTAGGATTCACGAGCCTATTCCTATTCAAGGAAGAGATCACGATGAGTTAATTTTAGAAACACAAGAAGTAGTTCACAACAGCATTACTTCCACTGCGTTTAAGACTTAGATAATAATTTCGCTTTCGCGAAAGGAGAACAATTTCAAAACGACTACCTTCACATTACAATATGTCCCATGAATAAACCACTTAAAAATATACGCATTGAGGTGATGCAATCACTGGAAAGCAAAGTAGAATCTTTTATGGATGAATACTTAATTCCAGTAGATAAAATTTGGCAACCCTCTGATTTTTTACCTAATTCTCAAGAAGACTCTTTTTTTGAAGAAGTGCGAGAATTAAGAGAGCTAGCTAAAGAACTGCCTTATGATTTTTGGGTAGCACTTGTAGGGGATACGATCACTGAGGAAGCATTACCTACTTATGAATCTTGGTTAATGGATGTAGAAGGTATTAACCAAGTCGAAGGAAAAGGAAATAGTTGGTCCAAATGGGTACGCCAGTGGACTGGTGAAGAAAACCGTCATGGTGATACACTCAACAAATATTTGTACCTATCTGGTCGCGTGAATATGCGTCAAGTAGAAATTACAACCCATCACTTGATTACTGATGGTTTTGATATAGGTACAGATCGCGATCCTTATAAGAACTTCATTTATACTACTTTTCAGGAACTTGCAACTTATGTTTCTCACAACCGTGTGGCAAAATTAGCACGTGGCTATGGAAACACAGCTCTATCTAAAATGTGCCGCATCATCTCTGGAGATGAAATGCGTCACCACAAAGCTTACAGTACATTTGTAACTGAGATTTTTAAGGTAGACGCTAGTAATATGATGATCGCTTTTAAGGAAATGATGGTTCACAAAATTGTAATGCCAGCCATGTTCCTTAGAGAATCAGGACAGTCTATAGGAGCAGCTTTTGAAGACTTTTCAAACAGTGCACAGCGTATAGGTGTTTACACCGCTCAAGACTATATAGATATCATGCAAAAGCTGATTGAGCAATGGGATATTGCAAATATGACGCAACTTACTGAAGAAGCAGAAAAAGCTCGTGATTATTTAATGAAGCTTCCTGCTCGTATGGAACGCGTTTCACAACGTATTAAGATACCTGAAGAGGCAGCCAAATTTAGTTGGGTGAATGAGCCTGTTGTAGGCTAAATAAAATAGTCAGCTTAAAATTTTAAATCATAAGAAGGGATCAGATTTTATTCTGCTCCCTTTTTTTAATTTTTGATGTTTTGTTGAGGCGTGACCTTTCAACTATTCCTGTTGGTATTCTTTATAGAAATACCTTTTTAACGTGAGTTCGACGTAATAAAAATGAAAATAACGATGTAAAAAAGAGAGATAATTTGTATGTTAATAGTCTGAAAGCCAAATTAATAAGCAAAAACACCCCTCATGATTACTGACTACAGAGTTATTGAAATATATTGTCAAATTGACGATTTTATGATTGATTATGATGCTGTTATTAAAAATGCAGGCATAATATCCGATCGTAGGCTCAAATTACGTAAAAGAAAGTTTAGAATGTCTGATAGTGAAGTCATGACTATGATGGTGCTTTTTCACTTAAAGTCTTATCGTAATCTTAAAGAATTTTATTCCACTTATGTATGCAAACACATGCAGGATTTCTTTCCAAAAACAGTTTCATACAATCGATTTGTTGAATTACAAAAACGTGTCATTCAACCATTATCAGTCTATCTTAAATTAAGAGGGTTAGGTAAGTGTACTGGTATATCTTTTATTGATTCTACACCTCTTAAAGTATCTCATATCAAACGTGAGAAACAACATAAAGTGTTCAAGGGGATTGTTGAGAAAAGCTTTGGAACAATGGGTTGGTATTACGGCTTCAAACTACATTTAATAGCTAATGATAAAGGCGAATTATTTGATTTTCTGATAACTAAAGCAAATGTAGATGATAGACAGCCTCTAAAAGACAAAAGTTTCCACGATAAGGTGTTTGGAAAAATCTATGGTGATAAAGGTTATCTAGGCAAGGATCTTTTTGATAAACTATTTACCGATGGTATTCATCTAGTGAGAAAACTCAGAAAGAATATGAAGCAGAAAAAACAAGAATTTATGGACAGAGTAATCTTAAGAAAAAGAGCTGTAATAGAGTCCATAAATGATGTGCTTAAAAACATTTGTTATATAGAACATTCAAGACACAGATCTTTTGATAATTTCATAGCAAATTTAATCGCTGGTCTTACAGCTTATTCTTTTTTAGACTCAAAACCATCAGTGAAAATCCAAAATACGCTACCTAACATTGGAATCTCTTAGGTCGAACTCACGTTAACATTAAATCACGATGATGGGACAACTTTGTACTGTTAGTGAAATCACAACCTTTGTCTATTATTACTTTCATTTATACTCTCATCATTCAAGCTACGCTCAGCCATCGCTAAAGAAGTTTTTAGCTCAAGTGTTCTCTTGTATCATTTCAGATAGTATTAATGATCAAGTCCTCTTTTTTCGCTGTGGTAGATTAAGCGATAGAGCAAGACTACTTGATAGACCTCTATAGAAGTACATAAACGTTCCTCATTTGTTATTGTGAAGACCAACCCTATTGCAAAGGGAAGTATTAATGATATGCCATTACACTGCTAGTTTTCTATACCGCTTGCGCGAAAGCTATTCTTTTACCAACTTTAGAGTATTCGACTGACTATTTTCAGCATTAACTTTTATCAGATAGATACCAGTAGTTAGATCACTTATATCAACACGACGGTTAACAGGCTGACCTTCTTGAACTAACTGTCCTGTAAGATTATATAATTGATACGATTCTACGGTAACCGAAGTAGTTGACAAAATTGTAATATAATCATTAGCAGGATTAGGGAAAATTTTAAAGGACTGCTCTTTTATATCTCCATTACTCAAAGGCACTCCATTACAGTCTGTTTTTGCGAGTCTTGCAAACCAGAAATCACTATCACCACCAGAGTTTGTTATAATAGAAACATTAGGATCATTTGCAAAAAGCGAGTTCGTCACATAACCACCTACCACATAATTACCAAAGTTATCTACCGCAAGTGCTGTCACTTCATCATTAAAACCATAAGGTCCTTCTACATCTTCTATGGCGATTACCGAACCCGTATTTTTATCCATACGCACTACCACAGGATCTTGCGCACTACCGAAAGGTCGTGTAAATGTAGCACCATCCCAAGTATTTGTGTTGATCATAGAAGTACCCATCGCCACCTCATTACCATTTACTACCACAGCATAACCTGTTGAGATAGTTCCTGTAGAATAAGTGGCATTTGTGCCCCATTGATAGACTCCATTTGTATTTAATTTTATAGTAAAAGATGCCACGCCGCCACCTTGAGAAGTTGGACTACTTAATTGGTCAAAAGTATGTCCTGCAAAATTATCAGTGCCTACATTGCCAACATTATTAGATGCTCCAGATAAATACACGTTAGATTGGTCATCAGTAACGATACTTTTAATGTCTGCAACACCAGAGCTATCGTACCTCCATAACTCAGTACCAGTAGCATCGAGAGCTACTATTAAAGCAAAACCTGTTTGCTGTACATTATTAAAAGAAACCACGTTACCACCACCTATACGTCTATGCAGCCCAAAATAATGCTGACCGTTTAGAGGATCATAATGGTAGGTAACATTGCGGTCAAAAGTGATTTCACCTCCAACGTCAAAAGCAAAATGATTCAAATAATTACCATCTTTATTCATTTGTATAACCAATCCTTTATAGGGCGATGGCACTACTATATTTCCATTAAAATGAGTGCCAGGTGCAAACAGTGTTTGTACCGTAATTGTTCCATCATCCTCCACTACCAATCCCCAATTAAAAGAAAATGCATCTACTCCAAAATCTAAATTATCCATTTGAGGTAATTCCAACCATTGAAACGAACCTGAGATATCATATTTAATAATAAATAATGATTTATTATGTGATCCATTTGTACTAATTATAGCATTGGGATCATAACTAAAATCGGTGTCAAATTGCATGGATGGCTGGTTTGGATCGTTACGTCCCTGCACAATACCACTCACATATACACCTCCCAAAGCATCAGTTTCTAAACCACCACCATAAACATCCATTCCACCACCAAAGGTTTTGCTCCATCTAAAATTTCCTGTACAATCCGTAGAAAACAACACTAAATCCTGTGTTCTATTTGTACCGTAGCTGGTATAACTCTGCGTACCTATACTTTCATTTGCATACATACTCAATGCTAGGTAATAATAGTTGTTATTAACATCTACTGCAATATCTAAAATATGTTCGTGATCATGATCTCTACTAGCTGTTGCAATTATAACATCAGTACTGGTTCCGCCGCGCTCTGCCCAATCCCATTGATAATTTTGGGAAAAACTCACAAAAAAAGTGAGTATAAATACGGTTGTTAAAAGTGTTCTCATATTGTATCATTTAATAAAAGCCATTAGAAAAACTAACGGCTCTTTAAATTTAAACATTATTTTATGTACCGCTTTCGCGAAAGCTAAATGAAAACCTACTCCTTAGCCAATTTTAAGGTTTCTATTTCCTGACCATTACTATTTAACTTCAAAAAATACATCCCTTTTGTTAAAGTAGAAACATCTATTCTTTGCTCTGAGTTCAACTGTTTACTTAAAATCTGTTGACCACTTACATTATAAATTGCAAACGAATCAAACTCTTGATCACTTTTTATTTGAACTAAATCACTTGCTGGATTAGGATAAATGCTAGTTCTAGATTTTTGCACATCTTGATTACTTAATGGCACTCCATTACAGTCTGTTTTTGCAAGTCTTGCAAACCAGAAATCACTATCACCACCAGAATTAGTTATGGTAGACACATTAGGATCATTTGCAAAAAGCGAACTCGTTACATAACCACCTACTACATAATTACCAAAATTATCTACTGCAAGCGCAGTCACTTCATCATTAAAACCATAAGGTCCTTCTACATCTTCTATAGCTATGACTGTACCTGTATTCTTATCTATGCGCACCACAACAGGATCTTGTGCACTACCGAAGGGTCTTGTAAAAGTTACTCCATCCCAAGTATTTGCATTAACCATAGAAGTTCCCATTGCCACTTCATTCCCATTTACTACAACTGCATAACCAGTAGAAATAGTTCCTGTAGAATAAGTCGCATTTGTTCCCCATTGATACGCACCGTTTGAGTTTAGTTTTATCACATAAGAAGAAATACTACCACCTGAATTAGTTGGGCTTGTTTCTTGGTCAAATACATGACCAGCAAAATTTGCAACACCTACATTGACTCCATTATTTATAGCACCTGATAAATAGACATTTGATTGGTCGTCAGTGGTTATGTCTTTAATATTTCCAGTTGAATCAGAATCATTATACCTCCATAATTCAGTGCCAGTAGCATCA